>Ga0247611_10008639_pt1 | contig 12488 bp, 13 predicted proteins | sample 177DNAGHGhighgp2_FD_192422 | JGI IMG/M metagenome (GOLD analysis project Ga0247611, IMG submission 192422) | Sheep rumen microbial communities from Palmerston North, Manawatu-Wanganui, New Zealand - 1770 DNA GHGhigh gp2 | ecosystem: Host-associated > Mammals > Digestive system > Stomach > Rumen... | reverse complement strand
CTAGGCCCGCGCTGCATAGTAGCCGGCGTTTTTGGATATGTTTTAGGCGTAGTTTTTTCGATTGCGATGTTTATAGCATATTATCATCTGTATGTGTCAGAAGTACGCCTAAAAAGCTACATCAATAAAGATCCGTTATGCGATACATACAACAGACTTTGGATTCAGAACCACGAACCGATAAAAGACTGCATTATTGGAATTATTGATTGTGATAAATTTAAGCAGATAAACGATACATACGGGCATCATATTGGAGATGAAGTTCTTAAAGCGAATTCTAAACTTATAAAAAGACTGTTGTATCAAGATGAAGCAATTGCCCGCTATGGCGGCGATGAGTTTATCTTGATCTTAAACGAGAACAGAAACACATCGCTGTTCATGGATAAAGTCAATAGAGACCTTGAAAGATACTATTGTGGTAAAGGATATAAGTCTACTGTTTCAATAGGATTTACTTACGTAAAAGTTGAGACGTCTGTAGAAGACGCCTTAAAAGTTGCTGATAAGTATCTCTATGAATTAAAAAGCCTTAAAAAGTTGAAAAATAACTATAGTTAGTCGACTATTTCAGGCCCAGAAGCGTCACCATAAAAGTCGCGGGTATCATGATTGCCAAGTTTTAGTTTTGAATTAGAGAAACCCAAACTTGACGCTTCTCTTTCATCTCCAGACAGTGTGTTTCTTTGCTCATTAGTATAAAGATCTAACTCGCCAGTTTTTGCACGCTTTATGTCGTCTTTAACGTCTGAATAGTCCCAGCCTTTTTTCTTAAAGTCTCTCACGCTAGCGTCACTATCAAGCATGTCAAGATATTCATTTTCAGCGTCTGAAACTGAATAAGTACCGGTGTCATATCGGTCACGAAGCAAGTCTTCGTCATCTTCGTCCCAATATAATGTGTCATTTACTATTGGGTATTCATATTCTGAGCCGTCTTTTCTAACGCCAGTTCCAAATGAACGTTCAAGTCCAAAATCAGCGTCATCATCAACGCCAACAAAATCATCATCGTCATAGCCAAGCATTTCATCATCATCGATTTCTTCACGGTAATGACGTTTTAGTCCCAAGATATATTCGTAGTCAATCATAACAATTTAGTATGGAAAGTTCTTGAAGTCAAGTTCAATATCATGTACTCTAAACAGCTGAAACAATTTTCCGATGAGTCTGTAATTTTTAGTTTTCATTGCGTATGAATACGCTGCTGACTTTACTTGTGACTTTGATATTTTATCTTTTTTATAAAGTCTCAACATTTCGACTAAAAATGTTAGAGAATAGTTCTCACGATAGTACTCGTAGAAATTGCCTAATATAGCAGTGAAACAAAGCAAAACATATAAGATTGGAATTACTTTGCTAGCAAGCCCGCCAAAGTTTGTAAATAAAACTATCTGAACAATAAGTCCGAAAAATTGTCCAAAATATGTCAGTAAGTCGTACTTCTTTGAGGTGTTCAGCATTGTAATTACAAGTGACGCAATATGCAACCCGATTTGGAACGCTAAGAATGTCCAAAGATAATTCATTTCAACTGGGCATAATATGTAAAATCCCTCAAGAAACCATGAACTAATAACAGTAGCCGTAATTTCAGCGTTTTTAATACCAACTCTCATTACTTCAAAGCAAGGCAAGAAAACGTAAAGCGTGGAAGTGAAAGCACAGTAAATAATATTTTTAGTAGTCCCTTTGTTAAATGTTACGTTACGTGATCCTACATGTAAGCAAGCTTTGAAATAGAAATAGACTATACACAAGTTGCAATAAAAAACAACGCTTTTATATGAAATGTCTACAAATCCCAAAGTCAACGCTTTTACGATAAATGATAATGCAAAAATCTGAACAAGTTCTGAGAGGAACATAAATATGAATTCATTTATGCCTGTTCTTATATAAGATGATAACGAAAGTACCGCTTGAGCTAAAACGATAATTCCAATTATGACTGAAAAATAAAGCATATACTACCTCGTGAAGAACAAGTAACCTTTTTTAGTGTATAAGTAAAGTGCTTTGCAGCAGTTCAACGTAATAATTACATATAACAGCCAAAGAACCATCATTAGTACTTCACTTGAATATGTGAGCGGAATCATTCCAAAACACTTAATCATAACATTTAATGTTATAACTTGTGTTATATTGTAAAACAGTCCAAGACGAATGTCTGGCTTAGTGTTTTTTACATAAACTATCATTATAATATACAAGATAATATAAAATGTAAAATACGTAAGTAAGACTACAGTGTTAAAGAAAGAATACTGTTCGTTTAGTACATTTAAAGAAAACAGTATATGAATAATTGACATACTAACTTTTTCTTCAAGATTTATTGCTTGACTTACTGGCATTGAAAACATTTCTGTTTTACAAGGTAAAAATATTGGAATGAATACGCAAGCAAAATGTCCTAATGTAAAAATTATTAAATTGAATATCCTAAACGAAGTCTTTGGAATATTGACTGTACGTAATGCAAGCAGTACGAGATTTATATCAGCAAACGCTTGCATGATTATGAATGACAGAGACAATGAAGTCGTAATGTAAAGATTCTTTGCTTCAAGAATTCCAAAGATTAAGTTCATTCCCCAGATGATGCCTGTAAAGACAAGATAGTCTGTAACAAAGACGCCGGAAAAGATAAATGGACGCTTTATACGGATTCGCAAAATTTTAACACTAGTGAGCAGAATAGTGCAAAAGAGAATCATCATTAAACCATATATAATGTTGTTAGCTATTAAGTTCATCTGGCCACCAATCCTCTGAGTCTGTTAAGCCCGCCATCTCAATATATCTGTCAACTTCTTTATTGAAAAGTTCTTTGCGAGCGTCCAAAACTTTGCGCTGTTCTTTTTGAGATGTTTTAATCATTTCAAGTGAAGTTTTTATAATGGAGTTGATGTCAGTTAAATGACTTTCAAAGATTTCTTTTGCTTCTTCTTTATGAGCAATATTGTATTTCATTAAGAAAACATTCATCGCACTTTTTGCAAAAGAACAGATTTCATCAACCGCAGATTTTATTTCATCATCATTTTTAGCATTCAAATTTTGAGAAATATGTACATCAACTTTATCCATAATTGTACGCTTCATATCAGTTTCAAATGACTTTTGAAAGAGGTTAACGTCCGGGTCCGTATCTTTATCAACAACTTTATAATAGTCCAAAACGATTTGGTCGATTACTAAAGCAAGTTGATTTTTGATAAAAAGTTTTTCTTTTGCCTCATACCTCTTTTTTATATCTGCCCGTTCAGCAGCCTCATTGATGGTTTGATTTATAATCGTGTGTATAATGGTGTAGTAAATCTTTTTATCAATTTCTTTTGAAGTATTTTCGACTGAGTCGATTACTTCTTTTTTCGGCGCGTCTTTTTCTTTTTTGCCTTTGAATGAAAACTTATTTCCAAGAATAGAAATTTCATCAATGTTTGAGCCTAAATTGCTTTTTCTGATTGCATTGATTAAGAAGAAGACAATTACCGCGGCGAGTCCTAAGACAGGAAAAAACGCATTATGCTCAAATAGTAAAGTAAGTAAGTCTTTCATTTTAGATTACTGCTGCTCCGTTCTGTATTATATGCGCCCATTTCGCAAGATTGTCTCCGCAAGGCTTAATCATTTGAATAAAGTCTTTATGTGTAACTTTTATATCGTTTCCCGACTGCCCTGGGACATAGCCGTTATGGTAATTTCCGTATGGGTCATCGATTATCCAGTTTGTTGGGCGAAGATTATTTTCTTTAATGAACTTTAGAGCAGACTCAACATTGAAAACTTCAGGGGACTTAACATTAAATTCACAGCCGACAAGAGTAACTATGTGGCCGAGTCCATTGAATATACCTGATAGCACAAGTGATCTGTTTTGGAGTAAGTGCTCAATTATCTCGTCCAGCTTTACGTTAGTTTTGAAAGTGTCAGCGTTGGTACAGCCGACCCATAAGTTGAAAGCATAAGCAAGTACGGCATGAACTTCGTTTGGGGTGTAATAGCCTTTTTTCTCTGCTTTGTAATCAGCATATAATGACGGCATCTTTGTCTTATAAAACAAATCAACGTCAATAGAGCTCATAGTGAAGTCAGCAAAATTGTCTTCTGGCTGAGTAAAGTTTCCTGTCGGGAGTGTCCAACCGTTGTATTCAGCAGCCATAACTAATGAAGTAAAGTTGCACATTGTAGAAGCAGAAACGTCAATTTGTCCGCTACTGTTTCTATGCACATATTCGTTATTGCGTTGAGAAGAATTTATTTTTCCAGTTGATACATTAATCAGAAGTGTTTGATTTTGATATAACTGCATTTAAGAAACGCTCCTACGAGGCGTTTCACCTCGTAGTAAATTAGCGTCTCTATCAGTTGAAACTTTCCAAACTGAACTTTATTGTGTTGATTTGCTTGAGCAAGCGTTCATTGTTCTCCAGGTAGTAGTTGTCTTCATCATAACGGTTTACCCACATTACGCCATGAAGATTTTTCATTCCTGTTCTGTCGATTATGTCAATCCAACGCTCAAGATTATCGCAATAATCACTTACCATTATTACAGCGTCACGCCCTGAAGGGCTCCATGTTTTGTAGATGTATTCAAGGCCGCCTGCCATATCAGTGCCGCCGCCAGCATTCAAGTGTTTTGGCATATTGTTGATGTCGTAGTCGCCTTCCAATGAAGTATCCCAAGCAATGAAGCGGCAACCGCGGTTAAGTTTTTTGCTTAAACCCTTAAAAAGTCCTGCAAACTTATTCAATGTTTGTTCACTGATTGAGCCAGATACGTCAACCAAGATATACATTTTCGGACGTTCATAGTAAGTTTCTTGAGTCGTCTTAGGTATCAGCATGTTTGTGCCAAACTTACGACGGTTATAGTAGTACATCATGTTGCGCTTTTTCTGAACCTGAGCACGAGTAAGCATGTTCAAAAGCATTTTTTCAAGGTCTTTTGAAGAAGAGGCTGACTGAATATCAACTTTGTTTGAACCTGTACCTTCATTCCCGTATTCACCGTTTGTTGCGCGCTGTTCTCGCTCCATGCGTGCCTCTTCTTCTTTACGTGCTTCCTCAGCATCTTCAAGTTCAATAAGTTTCTTAAGTTTTTCAAGTTCTTCCTTAGTGAACTTACGTGGTTTTGTTTTGCCTTTTCCGTGTTCGCCACTTTTGCTTTTTGACTGACCGTTTCCTGAACCTTGTGACTGTTCGCCTTCGCCTTGCTTTTCTTCACCATCGCCGCCACCGTCGTCTTGCTGCCCGTGTTGGTCAATCTGTCCTTCACCATCGCCCATATTGTTTTGCAAATCGTTGACAAACTTTTCTGGGTTCTGAAGAATCAAGCTCAAATAAGTAGCAGCGTCAAGTCCGTTCGGGAAGCCGTAAGCAGGCGCCCAGCAACCCCAAGGATCTTGCTGTTCATATTCAAAAAGTTTTGCTTTTTCTTTTTCTCTGAACAACTGTTCTTCTTCAGTGAACAATTTGCCGTTAACTTCCATATCAAGAACGATATTATAAATCATTCTCTGAAAATAAGCATAAAAAGCGTCCGCATCTTCAAAGTATTTTTTAACTTTCTGATATGCTGCCTTTACTTTTATTTTGTTGATAGCACTTTTGATTTCGTTATTTTTCGTATGCCCGAAAATAACGTGACCGATTTCGTGAGCTTCCATAAAAGCAGTAAGTTCAGGATTTCCACAGTTGACAAACAAACGATAGATTTCGCCGCAAAGTCCGTTGCGGACAAGCGTGTAACTTGTTTCTTTGCTTTCATCAAAGTAAATTATTTGATAAACAAGCTGACTAAACTTACTCTGTATTTCACTCCATTTTGAAGGAAACTTTGTCATTTTTGGATTTGTCTTTACTGCCATACTTCACCTCGTTACGTTAATTATATACACTTACTTTTTTGGAGTGATTAGAAAAAAAATGAGTTGCGCAATTTCTTGCGCAACCCTTTGCTTACTTTACTTAAGCAACAATTTTCGGATTAATTGTGCTTTCAATGTCGTCCTTGAAGATTGAGTTTGCAAGGCTTACCTTGAGTGCTGATTCGTCTTCACCCATTTTGAAAGCCAGCCACTGTTTTCCGCTGATACGAACTCCAGCTTTGTAGTAACCTGCAGGCTGACGAGCGCTTGACTTAAGTTTCAAAACAACGATCTTGTTTACCATTTTTGGAGTATAAACTCCGTAAACGCTTTTCATTTCCTTCAAGTCGCAGTTTGCGCCAATAAGGTTGCAGTACAAATAGTAGTTGTCTTGATGAATTTTTACAAGATTCTCAACTTCAGCATATTTTTCATCGTTGCTGACGAGGAACTGAACAAGTTCTTGCAACGCTTCAATATCAGCACAATACGCAGCCGCTTGAAGTTGATTGACGTTTTCGAGTTTCTGTGCCACATCGATTACGTTACCATACTTTGCTTTAGCGTTATCGTATATTTCCTTAACGCCGCTTAAAACGCTTCCTGTAAGATCCTCAGCAGATTCACGGTTCATCATGAACTCATGAATTTGGTCGCTCAACTTTGTTGATTCAAAGTCTTTCTTTTCGGCAGCACTTGTTGACTTAACGTGCTTGCCAATAAGCGATATAACAGAGTTTGCAACTGTTTTGCGGAACTTTTCGCCCTGCTTGTCATCGTTGAAGTTGTTTGTACCGCCGCCGATAAGGCCGTTTGCAAGGTCAGCAACTACCTGCTTTTCAGTAATTTTTGTTGCGACACAAGTTGTAATGAGACGCTGCAAGTATGAACAAGAACGCGGCGTCATCAAGTTGTAAAGCGAGCCGACACTGTCCTGATATACGTTACCAAGATCAGCGTTATGGAAGTCAAGCCAACCACGACTTGAGTCACGGTCAGAGTAAGTTGTCAGCAAGTTCTTAAAGAAAGTAAGCACGTCAGATTTGATGTCTGCAATTTTTTCAGCAGCAAGTTCAGCATATTCGTGCTGTTTTACAACAGGCTGATCTGTAAGGAACTCTTCCAAGATTTCCAAGTTGTTCATTCCGTCCAATACGTTTACGATTGCAAAACGGTTGACGGTCGGACTGATAATGTTCATCATTGAAGGAAGGTTGCCAGCATAGTTTGCAGCAGCGACAATCAAAGTTCCTTCAGGAAGTTTTTCGCCTTCGCTGTTTTCGCGGTCGCAGATAAGTGAAAGCAACGAACCTTGAACGACTTCAGGACAAACAGAAAGTTCATCAACGAAAATGAGCGTTTTCTTTCCTTCGTCAGCGTTTTTCATTACACGGTTCCACCAACCTGGATTCAAATGTTCAAGTGATTTGCCTCCATTGTTTACTTGATAACCCATGATTTCTTCAGGAGTGTTTCTTGAGCCGATGAGAACTTCAAGTTCATACCCGTTAGCGTCTGCCCAAGCACGCACGTGAGTTGTCTTACCAACTCCAGGATTTCCCATGAACAAAACAGGAATTCCGCTGTATCTTGAAACCGTGATTGCATCATTTATAATCTGCCCGATCTTATTGTTTGCCATTGTGGCACCTCCATTGTTTTCGTTACGTAAATTATATAAAAGCGTGAATAATAAATGATTAGAAAAAGTTGCGCAATTTCTTGCGCAACTCTTACTTACTTAAGCAAGCAACTTTCGATGTACTGTGCGACAACTTCAATATCGTCAACATTTTTTATCTCTGGGTTAAGTTTTAACATTGGGAACGAGTCTCCTACGATAGTATCAAACTTGTCTTTTGAAGAAAAAAGTATATACCTAATTTTCATGTAGACATCTTCATTCTGTCTAACAAAGTCGCAGTCATCAAGCCAATGCTTAACTGCTGGAACGCTTGCAACTGAAGCGTGTCCGCGGAAGACAGTTTCAAGTTCTCCGTCTTCAGCACGATATCTCAAGCCAAGTTCATTACGTACATTGGCGCCAGCGTCTGCAAGTCTCTGTGCTTCCTGAAACTTTTCACTTGCGCAAAATTCTTTGTAATGGTCAAGCCAAACTTTTGCGTATTCAGGACAGTTTTTGTTCCAATTCGGGCGGACAATAACGTTCTTTCCTGTGATAATAGCATAAGTTTTGATTTGACTTTCAGTATCGTAGCCAATTCTTTCTTGTTTGGTAACGAACAACTCAAATTCTTTGGCTCTGTTGACATAACGTGAATCATGCCATGTGCCTTCTTCCAAGCATACGCAAGCGCGCGTGATAAACTTGTCAAGCAGACTTCTATCAACTTTTGCTATCTTATCTGCTTTCTTGAAGAAAGCATTTATATCGACAAATATTGGGTTAAAGCCGAACTGCTTCAAGAACTTTCTTGTCTTGATTGGCTTCATTGTTACTACGAAGAACGCGGCGTCCGCGTTGAAGTCCGTCGTAGTTTTGAGGTACGAAATCGCTTTTGGATTAAGTGATGACGTTTCGCCTCTGTTGATTAACAAGTTCTGCACCGCCTTCGAGTTCTGTCCGTTCAGGCCAGAAGCGTCTACAATGTAGCAAGGGATAGTAGTACGTGGTAGCGCGGCGGAACTAAAAGCACGGTAGCCAGATGCAAGTCGATGATCTTTCGACAAGTAAATGACATTTGCGTTAACATTATCAATATGCTTGCTTACTTCATATATTACGTCATTTACAGCGCCAAACTTTACAAGATCGACCTTCTTCAACTGTAAGTACTGGCTCAAGTTGATATTCTCGACCGTAATATTGCTGAAATATTCAGTAAGCTGAGCGTGAAACGCCTTGTCAAGCCATTCATTTGTTTTATCGTCAAAATGGAGTTCCTCACGAGACGGAGTGATTGTTACATCGTTTTTTCCTGCGATAAGGTTGATCCCCGCAATGTTAAGTTTTTGACACTCATCCCACAAGTGATTTACGACTTCGGATTCACTTCTTTCGATTTTCAAAAATCCAACGCCTGCGACATTGACGTGAATTCCGCGCATTTCGTACGGCAAGCCAAACTCAACTGATGGATTTGTGAAAAACTCTCTTGTATGAATATAGTTTTCGAAGTCGCCAAAAATCTCTTCAGTGTTAAACGAAGGCAAGTACTTTGTACACACAAAGAAACTTTGTATTGTTTTCTGCCAATCGTAGCATGAGCTTTCATTAATAGGAACTTCAACGTACAAGCCGCTCTCTTCTTTAGAAGGCGACTCGCTTACAAGTTCACAAGTAGGAATTCCATTCACTTTTTCCATGTTGTAAATGTAGTCTTTGCCATTATAGTGTGAAACTACCTTGAACTTATTTGTGACTGCAAACGGAGACTTACTCCCCAAACCGAAGGCGCCGGTAACTGCATTGTTGTCACTTTTTGTTGAGGCAAAGAACGAAGTATAAATAAGGTTGACTTCTTCAGGCGAAAGTCCATTTCCGTAGTCGCGGACTGCGAACCAAGGTTCATCAGTGATAGGCACGTGAAGCTCTATAGACTTTGAAGAGCCAGCTTCAATATTGGCGTCATTTGCATTTGTTGAAAGTTCACGGACAACTGCAAGTTTAGGATTTGAATACAGTTTAGTTGATAACGTCTCGAAAGCGGCAGCAGTTGCTTCAATTGTAAATTCGTTTCTCATTAAGTTTAGCCTCCATTTCGTTTTACGAAAATTATATAAACGAAGGCTTTTCGAATGATTAGTTACAGTAAGTAATTTTGCCAGGCAGTCTTTTTAGATACCCAGCGTTTCTTTGCATTATATGCTTTGCCTTCAGGCGTCTTATGACTATTGTATGCTTGCTTATACTTGCTATAGTTTACCGGTCCGACATTATACGCAATATAAGCATCATCATAGTCATATATTGAATAGTCTGCCCCGTAAACAGTCAGCAGCCTATTGAAGTACCAAAACCCAACTTCCAAGTTCAGCCGCTGACTATAATGTACTTGATCTAACGTCCACTGACTATTTGTTCTTTTGTTGTATTCTTGCAAACAAATTTCTGATACTTGACAAAGCCCAACACAGTTGGTCGTCTTCTGATGCGCTTTGTAGTTAAAGTCGCTTTCTGTGTTGACAATTGCAAAAGCAATATACTCTGGAATTCCGTACTTTCTTGCCTTATCAACTATGTTATCCGATAGTGTTGCGCAATGTTCGTCAGACATATTTACTTTTGCTTGCTTAAGTATCAGTACGCTAGGCAATGGCTTTACGTAGACTTCATTTGTGATTTCTTCGATGACAACATAAGAGTCTTGTATGTTTATCTGCACTGGCTTAGTATCTGCCAGACAGACTAGCACAAAAAATCCCATAAAGACGATAATAACGCTACAAAGTATTGTAAGCAACTTTTTTGAATCCACAACTTTTTCTCCGTAAAAATTAGTCCGCAACTTGAATGACTTCTATGCCCAACTGCTTAAGTAAGTCGATTCCTGCTGTGTCTCTGTCATACTCTTCACAGTAAACGACTCGCTTAATTCCGGCGCCAGCGATAAGTTTGCAGCAGTCAGAGCAAGGCGACAATGTGGTGTAAAGTGTAGCGCCTTCACATGAAGTATAAACTTTTCCAGCAAAAAGTATTGCGTTCTGCTCAGCATGAAGTTCAAACTTTTTAGAAAAGTCGCCGTGCTTATTGTAAAAATCTGGTTCTTTCAAGTTGCTCGCTGTAAAAAACTTATTACAATGTTTTAGTCCAGAAGGCACTCCGTTGTAGCCTGTTGACACAATGCGCTTGTCTTTGACAATTAACGCGCCTACTTGCTTGCGCACACAAGTGCTATGCTCTGCAATCAGCTTTGTAATTTCTATAAATGTTTTGTCCCAATTCTTCATATTTTAATAAAACTCCATACGATAGTTTTTGGCAGTTCATCACGGGTATACTTAAATATAGTGTCCTTATTATTAGGGAAAGTCAATGTGTCCAAACATTGCTCATCAAGTGATGATACCTTACTAACATTTATGCTACGTGAGTTATGCACAAATTTTACAAGTATTTTGCCTTCTGGAATGTAGTGACGTGCTGAAGGAATAACTTCGAGTTCTCCTTCTGAGAAGTCTTGACTATCATCTCCCCAAACAACAAGTTCTTCTACTTTAATATGTTTCAAAGTATCGTCTCCAAACTCACTAAACTTTCTTTATTTCGGCTAAGCAATAGTCAACTCTCTCAAGAGGCATTTTGCCGCGCCCCAACATAATATTCGCCGACTCAGGGCCGCTGTCTATCCGTTCTTCTGCAATCCAAATCCTATCTCCTTCCTTGTCACTAAGATAAACTATACCATTACGCATGCCGTCAACGTCAAATATTTTCGTCATGAGCGTAGTAACCCCGCTTTTGAAAACGATAAGTTCAGTGTACTCAAGTTTCATTTTAGTGGCTCCAATGAAGCAAACGCTGAATCGACCTCTAAAATAGACGCCAGGCCCCTAGTATGAAGGTGTAGGTTGCAAACGTTTATTTCAAAAGCGCCAGGACAAAGATAGCCTTGTGGAGCATAAAACCAACTATCCGGACGCTGTGCCCAATAAACCTTAATATTGAAATGTATAAGTTTTACACAAACACGCTTTTCTTTTACGGAAACTCGCCCGTCTTTGAAAAGCACTAGTTCTGTATATTTGTATTTCATACCAACTCAACATTTCTACATAAAAGCGTAGAAGCTCCAACAGTCTGTGCTTCCAACTCGTTGTGGTCATGTCCTATACGGATTCCGCTGTACTGAATAAGCCAAGCAATCGCAGCGTTCTGACGTGTCAGTGGATTTTTTGATTTCAGACCTTTTGTAATGTACTTTTCGACTTTGTCCCAGTTCTTGACAAGCTTTACTGCCTTGTCAAATTTTTTCTGGTCAGCGCCAACCTTAACTTTTGAAGTCGCGCCAAACAAGATTCTTTTATAGCGCTTTGTAACGTTACCCACGTTGACAAAGTATGAGCAAGTCTGAAATGCATTTGGGTTGAACTCCACTTTACCCCACTTGTGTCCTTTAATCGGACAAGGCACGTTCTTATCGGAGCTGTTGATTGTAACATCTTCAGGAACAGTGCGGTACTTCCATAAACCTCGGATTGGGCTGTCTCCACGAGTGAAGATTATTCCAGGCGGCTCAATGAGGTAGCCGCCAAGTGGCTGCTTTTTACCATCGAGATATGCGAAAGCATATTTTTTCTTAAGTGCTTCTTTTTCTTTCTTTTCTTTGTCTTTTTCAGCTTTTGAGCGGTCTTTCTTCGCCTGTTTCAGCTCTTCATTGAGATCAAACATAATGTCGATTTCTTTCTTGAGGTCGGCAGGAAAATTCAATGATTGGTACTGTTTGTCAAGTTCAGGCTTTAAGCAGCTCCAAAAATTGCGCTGAAACACTGGGTCTTTGACATAATCAGTGTCTCGTTTAGTTGCCCAGTTCCAAAGCATTTCCTCGGCAAGTGGTGACAATGACTTAAGCAGCGCAGTTGATTTTTTGAAAGTTTTGCGTTCATACTCTTTTGGAAAGAGTGGCCCGTTATGTG
>Ga0247611_10008637_pt1 | contig 12488 bp, 9 predicted proteins | sample 177DNAGHGhighgp2_FD_192422 | JGI IMG/M metagenome (GOLD analysis project Ga0247611, IMG submission 192422) | Sheep rumen microbial communities from Palmerston North, Manawatu-Wanganui, New Zealand - 1770 DNA GHGhigh gp2 | ecosystem: Host-associated > Mammals > Digestive system > Stomach > Rumen ... | reverse complement strand
GAGTCTAGCCGTGCGAACCTTCGCGCCGTAGAACGAAGCGTTCCATTCGGCAATCGTCGAAGACACGTTCTCGGGAGGCTTGATCCAGTTGCGGAGATTCTCGATTTCGGATTCAGGGAAGCCGCACTTGAGGCCCGCCACGTAAGTTTCCTTTTCGAGCGTAAAGCAGAGGAACGTCTCGTCGTTCTTGACTTTAGCGAGGCATGCGAGGGAGTAGAGCACGCGCGGCGCCATACCCGTAGAGACGACCAGGTCAAAGTTCGGGAGAGCCGTGAGGTTCGCCTCGGGAATCGACGCGATAGACGTGTCAAGCCAATCCCTGCCCGACTTGCTCAACACCACGGACGTTACCTTGTTCTGCGCCATGCGGAAATCGACAAGTCCCAACAGCCAAAGTTCGCAAAGCGGACGCGGCAGGTGTTCCCACGCAAGCATCTTGCACTTTTCCTGAATGCGGTACGACGGGTCCATCACCCAGAAACGCAGGGCGGCGTCGGTAGCCGAAAGCCCCTCGCCAATGCCTTTCAGCAAATGCGCACAAAGGTCGCGGTCGCCATGGAAACGCTCCTTGATCCACCACGTGATGACATCCTGATGCAGGCGGAATCCGTTCTTGTGGATAAAGTCAATCGCCGCCACCGACGGAAGCAAGAACGTGTTTTCGCGTTCCAGCCAGCCGTTCTGCACGAGGAAACTGAAGATAAGCGACGTCTCATGTTCGCTTGCCTTTTCGGAAACGCGACGTGCCGAAGCAAAGGATTCCGTACAAATTTGGCGTCCACGACGGTGAAGGGTCCCATTGGTATTGATGCGGAGCTGTTTTTTCTTCGCCGTGGCAAGCACCGTGCAAATATGCCAGTCCAGAAGGTTCTGGTAAGAAATCGTCGGAGAAACCGTGTCAATTTCGCCTTCCGGCTTGACTTCAAAACAACCGGCAAAATCGCTAAAGCCCAAATAAATAGGCGTACCGCCCACAAAGGAACGCCAAAGGACATATTCACGGCACATCGTGAGGAGGAACGTCTGGAGTTCGCGGTTCTTGCTCACGGGGACCGTCAGTCGAAGTTCGTTAAAGGCAAGTCCCCTGGACCCGCTGTTATAAATCAAGTTGAGGCAACGGCGTTGCCACGGCTCCATCTTGGAGAACAAGCCCGAAACACGCTTCTTGTCGGAATAATAGGACAGTGTTTCGGACTGGATGAGAGCATTGTTTAAAAGTCCCTTTTTGCCGAACGCCTTGGCATGGGCGTTACGAAGCAAGGGCTTTGACATTCCATCAAAAAAAGCACTTAAATCAAACATTATGCACCTTAAAGCAGGGTGCCAAATATAATAAAAATCACGCGGTTCGTTAAGGGGCTACACACGTGAACAGGTATGAGCAGTGTAGAGGGCTGCCGTCATCCTCGATTCTATTTCCATTTATAATCGGGCAACCAGGTTCCGTCCGGTTTATGGAATGGCCAATAATTATCAGCAAAACTCGAACTTGGCACAGAATCCTCATATTCTACTATTTTACCCGTTTCCCTATCATAGAAAAATACTTTTCCCTCTTTTTTATTTGCTGCTTTTTTCGCTAAAACGACAACATACCGACACTCACCATTTGACATCGTTTTACAAACAGGCTTATCAACGGCCGTACTAAAAAGCAAGGCGGCTTCCCCTCCCCACCACATGCCATAAGTCATCGATTCAACTTCAAAGCTGTCTCTGTCAGCATAACGTTTTATATCAAAGACTGTTGAAGAATCTATTTCACAGGGATTAAATGTTCCACCGCCCCGCCAACACAATTCAAAACTCGAGGTCCCTTTTTCTGGCACAAAACGATTCACATAGAAAGCCTTAATCAAAGAATCCTTTGAAACATCATTCAATGAATCAGGAAACAAAACATCAATATATGGATCGACAGTCCCTACCAAGTGTTTTTCACTAGCACTCCTTTTATAATATCTGTTTTCTACACTCATTTTTGCGGCAAGATACGAACAACGTTTTCCATCTGCGGATGCACATAAAGCCTTTTTATCTCCGTTATCAAACACGTAAATCGGAGTCCTGTCAAAATAGAATCCCGAACGAGGTCCATCTTCTGATTCTTCGAATTGATACCGGAACACTTCCGCAACATAATAGAAGAACAGAACTGATGTATTCAACTGCTTTAGTGAATCCGACATTGTCAATTCACGCAACAAATTCCATGCCACAGAATCACCAATATCACATGGATACAGGACATTGTTCTTCTGGAATTCGATTGAACAGACATCGTAAAGCAAAGCCTTCTTGGGAAGTCCATCAAACGACAATAGAGAACTATCGGCATCGATTCTCTGTTCCATGGATTCTATTCTTTGGGAAAATCCATCAACGCTATTTGTGCTAACATTGTTACGCTGTACTTGAGATAAAGTACAACCCAAAAGAAACAAGCTTAAGGATGCGACGATATACTTCTTCATATACATTTAATATAAAAGATATTTTCACATCGGCCAACCCACCGATTTTATTTCTTTTGTTTCATAATTATATTGGTAAATCGGGCCACCATCAGTATGAATTCTAAAAATCAAGTCACATTTTTTGTTGTCTTTTGACTTGCAATAATGGTGGTAAATGACCGTATCTTGAATCACATCCCGCGTAAAGGAACTATAACCGTATTCTATTCGATCAATCCAATAAGGTCTCGTGCCAGTAGAATCTTCGGTTGGCTTGCAATTTCCAACAGTTCCTTTTACCCATTTTCCGTCAAAGACATCAAGGATTTCCTTATAAACCAGGGTATCCATGCACATCGTCGCAATCTTTTGCTTGTTCAGACCTTCCCTGACACAGTAGTTAAAATAATCGTATTCCAAACAAAAAGCCCCCTCTGCTTGGACCTCGTTACAGAAGGCCGCTGTTCTCTTGTATGATTGGCACGCATCCGTTCTGCATTCACCTGAGGCACAGCCACAAAGATAGCACACGATTATTAAGTACAGCAGGAACTTCATCAATACCCCAGATTTACATAGTAATTCAACATTCTACGATAACCCTTATTCCTAGCGAAGTCAATGAACCCAAAGCCCCATCTTGACAACCTTCCACCCTGAAGAATCCTTTGTAATTTCATATTCGCTTCCATGAGGCACGAACATTCTGTCTTTGATAACAGTTATTACCTTTAATGTATCACAGCCATTCCTTTTATTCGTCGCATAACAACAGGAATGGTTAACATGCTTTGTTTTTTGGGAATCATAAGTTCCTTCAATAGAATGGATTTTATATATAGCACTCGCATCAGATTCTGTATTATATCCATATCTTTCTGCATACTGAAGCATTTCATTTACCAATGTTGTATCCATAAAACAATTTTGGCAATCCCTTATATTATGTTCTACCTTTTCAATAAATTGGACAATCTCATCTACTACAGTTGTATCCATAATGCAATGATATTCAACATCCTTGTACAGACACATCTCATAGCGATAACATTCTCCACGGGCATCATATAAAGATTCAACTTTAGGCTTATCGCGGTTTTCACTCAAGCCACACCCCAACAAGAGTAAAGTTTATAAACCGCTATTACGGAATATACAAAAAATTCGTTTATTCCGATATAAAAGGAGATGCCCGCACAAGGCGGGCATGACAATGCTCTGGATCCTTCGACTTCGCTCAGGATGACACGTTGCAAAGCAGTTCACTTCGACGAGCTCGGAGCGCTTTAGCGCGAGCCCACTCCCCATAGCTAAACTACTTCACGAAGCGTTCGATGTCGGCGATGGAATTCGCGATGCGGTTCTTGAAATTCCAGATGCGGGCGAAGGTCTTGCCGTAACGTTCGAGGATAACGCGATTATCCAAGATAAGGACCTTGCCAGAATCGGAATCAGAACGCAAGAGACGACCGATGCCCTGACGGAGTTCGATATAAGCTTCCGGGACAAAGAAATCCTTGAAGAAGTTCTTGTTCGCCGCTTTCATTTCGTTCGTGAGACCAGCAACAAGCGGGTCGGACGGGTTCGGGAACGGAAGCTTCGTGATGACGAGCAGCTTGAGCGCATCGCCCGGGAAATCGACGCCTTCCCAAAGACTCTGGCAGCCAAGGAGGCAGGCGCCGCGTTCCTTACGGAACATCGCAACAAGGCCATCCAGCGAGCCATCGACGTGCTGGCAAAGCAAAAGTTTCTTGCGTTCGGCAAATGCAGGGGCAAGTGCGGCCTGAGCCTTCATCATGGTCGCTACACTTGTAAAGAGCACCATCGTATTTTCTTCGATAGACGGGAGCACCTTCAAGAGCGTGTCGTTCAAGGCATCGCCAAATTCCGGCATCGAGGGCTTCGGCAAGAACTTCGCGACCATCACGGAACGGCGTTCGTTCACGTCGGAGGGTTCCGTATAAACGCGCACAAACGGTTGCTTGCTCAAGCGGAGGCTATCCATGCCCATTTTCTGCAAGAAGTACGTGAGGTCGGCCTGCACAGAAAGCGTTGCCGAGGTGAATGTCGCCGACTTGATCCACGGATAGAATTTTTCTCTCCAGATGTTGCCGGAATGGAGCGGAAGCGCATGCAGCTTGATGGTGTGCGGATTGAAGGGTTCTTCCATGTAGAAGACCCAATCGGCACGGCCCGCCTTTGTTACAAATTCAAAGTCCGATATGAAGTGGTCGATTTCGGTCATACGGCCGGCAAGGTCGTTCACTACGCCTCTCAGGGAATCGACTTCCGCAGTCGCCGCAACAAGCTTGTCAGCCAAGGCACGGGCATTGGCGTACTGTTCAAGGAACGTGGCCGGATCCGCTTCGTATTCCGCCAGAATGCTATTGGAGTACGTTAAACCGCCACGACCGTTTTTCTGCTTCGAAAGTTTCTTGCCAATCTTCATGAAGAAACGGTGCAAGTTCTTTTCGGCCTCGGCGAGGGATTCAGAAAGTTTGTCACAAATTTCGTGGAGTTCCGGCTGTTCGGCAGGGATGCGGCTCGCGATTTCGGCAATAAGGCCGTCGCCGCCAACCTTGGAGGGTTCAAGCGTCTTGGCGACATTCCTGAATCCAAAGAACGAAATAGAACGTCCAAACGCCTGGTTGCTAATTTCGGGCAGGCGGTGCGCTTCGTCAAATACGATATGCTCGTAAGACGGGAGCAACGCAAAATCCAGTTGCAGGTCGGCAAGGAAAAGCGAATGGTTCACAAGCACCATGTTCGCGTTCATCGCCTTACGTTTTGCAATGAGAGCCGGACAGTGATCGCGATGCGGGCATTTTTCGCCGAGGCACGACGAAGCATTGCTCGAAAGCTTGGACCAGAGCACTCTATTGCGCGCTTGGCTAAAGGAATTGCAGTCGTTGATGTCGCCGGTTTCTGTCGTCATTACCCACGGGATAAGCGCCATGAAGGAATCACGTTCTTCCGCTGAAAGCAGCTTCTGCGGATGCATCAACAATTCTTCGAACTTGCGGAGGCAAAGGTAATTGTCGCGGCCCTTCAAAACAGCCGGGCGAAGCTCGCCATTGTAAATCTTTGCAATCTGCGGGATGGATTCGTTCCAGAGTTGTTCCTGCAAAGTGCGAGTCGCAGTACTGATAAGCACGCGTTCGCCCGCAATCGCCTTGTTCGCTGCGGTAATCAGGTAAGACAAAGTCTTTCCAGAACCGGTCGGAGCTTCAAGAACGCAAAGCCCACCCTTGTACATGTTGCGTTCCATGACGGAGGCAAAATCTTGCTGGTTGTGGCGCGGCTTGTAGTCTTCGATGAAGAACGAAATAAAGCCGCCTTCCTTAAAGAACTCGCTCACACGCGGAGCCTTGGACTTGGGCAAAGCTTCCTGCGCAGGGACGGGAGGTAAACTGTACTTCGGAGCGGCAAGCGGTTCCGCCTTTGTCGCAAAAAGCGTTTCGTAACCGGAACATTCGGCAACCTTGGAAAGCGCATCGAAAAGCCACGGATCCATCGAAGAAATCTTTTCCAGGGACTTTACAAACAAACGCCCGCAAGCATCGGCATCGGGCAAAGCGCGGTGCGCACGGCTGCGTTCGATTTCGAGTTCCTGCACCAATGTGTCGAGGCGATGGTTCGGAACATTCTGAAATGCGATACGGGAAAGAGTCAGTGAATCCCAGAACACGTGGGAGTCATAGGAAATTCCGACCTTAGAAAAAGTCTGCTTGAGGAACTTGGAATCAAAAAGCGCATTATGGGCGACAATCGGAAGTTCTCCGATAAACGAACAAATCTGTCCGGCCACCGTTGCAAAATCCAGAGCTTCCGCCAAATCATCCTTGCTAATGCCCGTCAGCGTTTCAATAAAAGGGCGGAGTTCCGCAGAAGACGGCTTGACCAAGAAATCAATATTCTCCTTCGGTTCGCCATTTTCAAAGCGAACAAGCGCGACTTCAATGATTTCATCTTTTTCAAAATCAAGACCTGTTGTTTCCAAGTCAAGCGCCACAAATGCAGGAACTCTTTCCATTTTTTCCATCCTTTAAGGTAATGCCGGCAATTGCGGCATCAATTGTTCTAGATCGTTCGCTCCGCTCTTTATTTTCAATGTATCAAGCGGTGCTCGCCATGCAGAACCGTATTTGAAAGGGTGCAAAGATCCGCCACTTGGCGAATCCGACCCTTCTTCTGTGTAATAATAGTCAATAATGTAGCCTCCCTCAACAAGGTCGTTGAAAGAAAAGGCCCCATAAGCGGAACACTTCGCATATTCAAACTTGCCAGTCTCTACAGATTTAAGCCGAACAACAGCTCCCGTCTTGGCACCAGAGATTTTACCCACAAGCGAAGCTAGCTTTAGTTTGGAAATAGTTTCGAACGTAAGCTTGCTTTGATACTTTATTTCAACCACGGTATCACGAACGCCGTTGCTGTCCGCCTTCGCCAAGGTCGTATCGCGGTATCCGCGTAACAGATTGAACTTGGTATCCGTTGGCCAAGGAGCGTCACGCTTCACGACATAACGGATCGGGTCCAGTCTTTCGACCGTGACCTGAACGGTATCCTTGCCTTCGACGATAAAGAACAAGTCCATCAAGGAATCCAGCACTGGCTTATTGTAAATCACGACCAGCGAATCATCCGGGAAAGCGTTTTTCGCCTTGCCCGTGACTTGAACTGTTTGAATTGCCGGAGCAAGCGTGTCGGCTTCCATTTCCTTCCATTCGATTTCAGCATAGTTCCTTGCCGTGTCCAGAGCGCGAGACAGCGAATCCTTGGCGTTACGGCAGTAGAACTTGTACAGGACTTCGTCTTTCGGTTTCGGGTCAAAGTAAAAGCGCGGCGCACTGGAAATTCCGAGATAAACAAGTCGCGGATAGAGCGTATCGCCATTGGGCGAAGCGAGGTAACAGTTCGATGTATCCGCAAAGGCTGAATCGAAATACACATGGCGCGTAAAGTTCGCTTCGAGCACATCCTTATAAGGCTGCGTTACGTTGTCGAGTTCCATCAGCGATGTGTCCTGATCCGCAAGGGCAATCCACAACGTGTCCTGCGTCGATTCGCTCAGTTGCAAGTCCGAAACCCAGACGCCTGCCAGTTCCGACGACGGTTCAATCTTATGGTTCCCGTTTCCATCGACAAACGCAACAACGCGGTAATGCCCAGATTTAAGCCCCGTAAAGGTAAAGTTCCCTATACTATCCGCCGCCGTGATGTAAAGCGGTTCTTCCTTCGTGAGCATCGGGAGCGAATCCAGCACCTGCGTCACCGTATCGCGGTACTTCTGGAGGAACCGCTTTGTTTCGCGTTCGGCGCCCATCAAATAAAGTCCAACGCTCGGGTACGATTTTTTGCGAACAAGCGAATCAGGCACCATCACGCGGCCAGAAAGCGTAAGCGAATCGATAGTCGCACCCGTCGAGAACACGACCTGAAACGGCTTTGCAAGTGCATTCCCGTGCAAGTCCTTGATGCCTCCCGCGAATGTGACCGTATAAGTCGTTCCTGTATCAAGTTCAGCTTTCGAATACACTTCGAGCGTCTTGCCATGGACTTCATACTTCAACTTTTTTTCTATCGGTGGCGAAATAGAAATGGCACCTCGCGGAATCGAGGCGTTAATCCATTCGTCAAATTCCAATTTCACATAAAGTTCATTCGGATGGTTCGCTGTCTTTGGCGCTGGGGACATAGCGGCGACACGCGGCGGAAGTTTATCCTCGGGGCCGCCAGAGGGAGCCACCTGCGTTGCGCAAGCGACCATCATCAGGCATGACGCCAAGAAATATGCGACCTTCGAAAGACTCATTCTCACTTGATCAAGTCAATGATTTTACCAATGCGAGTATAACGAATACGGAACGGGATACGCCACCAAGTCAACGGATTTCCAAGAGCAAACTTCTGGTCGTCGTTTTCAAAGGAGAAATAGATGACAAAAGCCTTTGCGCGGATATTGCGCAGCGAGACAAAACCCCAGTAGCGGCTATCGGCAGAATTGTCGCGGTTATCGCCCATCATAAAATACTGCGGATATTTGACAACATAACGGTCAATTTTTTCGGAACCCAGGTAAAGAGCTTTTTTGATTTCAAAGTGGTTGTTCTCCACGACTGCGGCAGAATCTGTAGAATCCTGCGCCGGCACCATGTTCAAGCGCTTCACGTTGCCTTCGAGATCTTGAAGGATGGAACCTTCGAAAGACACGTAGCTCACGGGGCGGGTAAAACCGCTATTCAAATTCGGGTCGTGCGGATCGAGCAGAGGCAAAAAGCCTATCTTCGCCAGTTCCCTAAAATAGCTGAACGGCATCGAGCCAGACAACGTGTCGCCGAGCGTGAGGCGCTGCTGAACAACCTTCTGGTTGCGGGAAAGCATTGCATTCAACACAAGACCGCGATCGTTTTCTACAGGGAACCTAAAATCATTGAACACGTAATTGTTGTTTTCAACTCCGTTGCGCAAGAGCGAAATTTCCAGACTCACAGACGAATCCGGGTTTTCTTGCGCGACAAGCGAACGCAACCACCAAAGCTTTATCATCGGCAACGAATCGACATACAGCGTATCGCCTACGGATGGCACGACAAATTCCTCGACTTCGTCTCTCGGCGAAAGCGTGCGGACGCTAGCCGTCCACTTGCCAAAAGCGGGGAGAGAATCCTGACGTTTGCCATTCAAGAAAAGCTTACCGCCATGCACGGCAACCGTATCGCCGCTCACTGCAACGCAACGCTTGATGTAATCCTTCGGACCGTCGGCGTAATGCACCAAATGCGGCTGGCCTTTTTCGGGAGAATGATCCCAGTAGTAGTTACCCAGCATAAGTGCATTGAACAAGTGCGTATAGCGCTTGGGATTGTTGTCAGGATATTCCGGCTCGCCCGGATAGCGGAAAATAACGACATCGCCACGTTCTGGTTCTGCGTACCCCGGGAACTTCTGGTTCGAGAACGGAATCGGAGAACCATAAGTGAACTTGAGGCCAAGCAAAAAGTCTCCCGTCTTCAGTGAATCTTCCATGGATCCGCTCGGAATCTGGAAGGCCTGGATAACGTACTGGATAACGATTAACGCAAGGATAACCGGGACAATAACTTCACGAGTAAACGATTTCAAAAATTTCTTTGTCGATTTTTTTTCAGGTGTCTGTTCCATCAAAACTCCCAATTACAGACTCTTAACAGTTTTCACAAAATTGCGGCTCACGGTAATCTGGGTCCTGTTCTTGTCCCGCAAGACAATGCACAGGCGCCCAGCATCGTTCTTCCGAATTTCGGCGATATAATCAATGGCAACCAGGTGCGCTCGGTGCACACGAACAAACTGGCGCGGGTCGAGCCGCTTTTCCAGTTCCACAAGCGTTTGGTCAATCACGTACTGCGTCGTCGTGGTGTAGGCCGTTGTGTATTTTTCTTCGCTCTGGAAACGGATAACTTCGTCCATGTTCACAAGCAGAATGCGGTCGGACTGCTTTACCTGCAACCTTTGCATGTATAGCCCGCTCGCACTCATCAGTTCCTTGAACTTGTCCCAGGAGAAATCCGCAGGCATCCCTAGCCCACCCTCGTGCGGCATACGCTTGCGGAGCTTGGCCATCGTCGAAGCGAGGCGTTCCGGGTCAATCGGCTTCAAGAGATAATCAACGGTATTTTCTTCGTAGGCACGCAACGCAAAATTGTCGTAAGCCGTCGTAAACACGATAAGCGGAATGTCATCTTCGTTCAACGACTTCAACACCTCAAACGCGTCCATGTCCGGCATCTGGATATCGAGAAAAACGACATCCGGATCAAGCTCATGTATCTTCTGGATTGTCTGCGCACCAGAACCGGCTTCACCCAGAATTTCCAATTCGCCCGAATACGCTTCGAGCAAAGAGCGCATGCGCACACGAGCAAGAGGTTCATCATCGGCTATCAAGACAGTAAACAATTTTTCAGCCCCTTACTTGTTAATCTTTTTATAGAAACGCACCATGACTGCTTTTAAGCCATCGGCATCGCGATAGACGTCACCCGCTTTCATAAAGGCGAGATTTCCCACCTTGTCGCGCTTGAAAACCCAATGGGCCTCGTTATCCGAAAAACTGATTTTCGCGATACTATCCGCATACACAAATGTCCCATGCAGCGTATCAACAGACACAGAATCCAGAACCTTCGTCCGCACAGCGAGAACCTTGCCATCTTCGAACAAGTCCATATCGACCTTGAGCAGCTTGCAGTCGTCACACGGCAACCGTCCGGAATAATAGCCGAAAACGGTCGCAGGGATTTCCACAGGCGGCAAATCCGGGAGCGGCTCCGACTTTTCTTCGGAACAAGCAACAAAAAGCCCGCAAAGCAATGCGGATAGCGCACAGGCATACTTCATGCCGAAAATCTAAAAATTTTCAAACAGGAAAAACGGACGGATTCTTAAAATCCGGTAGAATAAACCACTCTAAAGCCAACGGTCTCCTTGGACTGCACCGGATTGAGCTTTTCACGTTCCTTCGGAGCAAGTGCACTTACCTTATCCGACCAGCCACCGCCGCGGATAACGCGATACGTCCCCTTTGTGGGCCCGGTATAATTGTCGCTCTTTTTTTTCGGATAAGCGTCATACCAGTCGTTGACCCATTCCGCAACGTTACCGGCCATATCGTAAAGCCCATAATCGTTCGGGATTCTTTGAGCAACTTCATCGGGGCCAGAAGTTTGTCCATAATACGCGTATTTGGAAGCGACATCCGTGTCCCAATAATAAGTCGTCGTCTTGCCCCCGCGAGCCGCGATTTCCCATTCATTTTCAGTCGGGAGCCTCACAGCCTTTGCGGCATAATCGATGGTCAAATCGACCAATGTAGAGTCACCGGCAATGGACTTATAGACATAAGCTGTGTCAAATCCAGCAAGCTTCGAGAACGCATTGCAAAAGAGGGCTGCGCGATACCAATTCACATAGGAAACAGCGCGTTCATCGCCTATTTTGGACTGTTTCGGGAGAGAATTCATAACAAACTTATAGAGCTTCTGCGTCACCTCCGTCGTCGCAACAGAAAACGAATTCACGGAAAACTCGTTGACGCCGCGAGTTATAAACGCATTGGGGATTTTTTTCCACTCAAGCATATCGAAAACAGATGAGGAATCCCCGCCTGGGCCATTGCTCGAAGACGACTTTGAAACGGAACCGGACGAAGCAACATTGTCGATAACCGAAATATCCGGGCCTTCAGCAGTTTCACCGGAGGCCGTACATGCGGCAAGCGCAAAGAGCGCAAGCGACAAGCTCCATAACAAACAAAGTCTTTGCCACATGATTAGCCCCTTCTGCAATCAACTCCACCGCTAGCGCACGACGCCTACGCGATAAAGTTTCTGCTTTGTTTTGCCGCTCTCGAACTTGACCTTCAAGCGAGCCGTATAGACATCGCTTCCGAGGTTGTGTAAGTCGAGATTCGCCTGGTTCATGCCCGCGACACCATCCGGAATATCCGTCTTGAAAACGCACAATCCCGTGATATCGTAAAGTTCGAGCTTGATGGACTGCGGCTTTGCACCCAGTTCCATGCGCACCTTCGCATCTCCACCGCGAACCGGATTCGGGTAGATGAAGAAGTCCGAAATTTCATCCTTCGCTTTTGCCGCCTCGACATCGCCGAGCTTGGACGCATCGAAGAAACCCGTGCGTTCGTTGCTACCCGCAGGGAGCGACCATGCTGCAGGGGCTTTTTCTGCACCGTTCGCAGCCTTGTCCAGGCGGAACGCCGACACGCTGTTCCTGTGGAACGCATAAAGTTCAGGGCCTTTAGAATCCTTGAGCGCATCCGTCACGAAAATGCTCATCGGAACCGCCTGCGACAACGAATCCATCATTTCGCTACTGCCAGCCGCAATCGGGAAACGTTCCGAGACGCGCTTGCCCTTGCCCGTGTAAGCATAAACTAACCCATCGCTCGACGGCACGAGAATTTCTGGAATCTTATCGCCCGTCACATCGACAAGCAGCGGATCACTGTGGAACCCGACAATTGGCGCA
>Ga0247611_10008636_pt1 | contig 12490 bp, 11 predicted proteins | sample 177DNAGHGhighgp2_FD_192422 | JGI IMG/M metagenome (GOLD analysis project Ga0247611, IMG submission 192422) | Sheep rumen microbial communities from Palmerston North, Manawatu-Wanganui, New Zealand - 1770 DNA GHGhigh gp2 | ecosystem: Host-associated > Mammals > Digestive system > Stomach > Rumen... | reverse complement strand
ATAGATAATATTGTTCTGATAATTTTTTAGGCAATAGTAATAAAATAACAGTTCAAAACTTCAAAATTATATTATTTGGTACAGAGTAATGAAATGATTTTTTGAAGTATTCAAAAGACTTTAGTTTATTTCACTTTTCCAAAAGCATTAAAGCCATCATAATGTTATTTTGACACAATTTATTTTCAAAAGTTTTTTTGGAAATCTCTAATGATTTATAATATTCTTCAATTAAAGCAGATAACTCTTCTAATAAATTTATATTTCAAGCTGATAAATTTGAACCATGTCTACGATATAGAGTTAATGATTCATTTAGATAATATACTTTATTTTTAGTTGCTACATTAAAACAAAAATCATAATCTGAAACAGAATACTTTTTATTTTGTGGTTGTAATGATCTAATTTTATATTTATCCAATATTCATTTCCTTATCATAATCGAGCTTCGAGATATTATAGGTCATACATTAGCGGATACAAATTCATCAGGATTTATTTTTTGATTTTTATATGTTTTAACATGCCTAAATCAGAAAATATCTTTTTGTATGATTTTTCAATCAGTATTTATGAAATCTATATTATTATAAACTAAGTTAACTTCTGGATATTTTTCAAATATTCTTAATTTTTCATCGATATAGTTTTGTTTCAATACATCATCTCATTCTAAGAATATAACAAAATCAGAATCTTTATATATTTTATCTATCAAAAAATTCATATTATCAACTATTCATTTATTTGGATTATGATGCCAAGCTTTTATTTTATTAGGATATTTTTTAATATAGCTTTCTATTATATCCCATGTTTCATAATTTGGACTATCATCTCATATCAACAGCTCCCAATCAGAAAATGATTGATTTATCACAGATTCTATTGTGTCTCAGATAAACGATTTATGATTATATGTAGTAAGTATTATTGAGATTTCTGACATCTTTTCAATTAAGATAAATTATTTATTTTAAACACAATATATCTTCAACTTAATAAATAAGATGAAATTAATTGTATTTATATATGTGATAAGTGTTAAATTTATTTTACATAATCGAATATTTATTTAATAATTAAGATATTTTTTTCAGCTATTTTATACCCTTCACACCTCTTTTTTTCCATATATATATTAAATAGACGTTCTCACATAAATCAAAAAACTCTTGCTTGATACGAATTTGATGATATTTTTATTTTATTTTCTACTTCAAACAAAATATTAAACAATCGCTCAGAATATTCTAAGAATAATTTATATCTCATAATAAACATATTATAAAAATATCATCTCAAGTAAAAAAGATGCTGTTTGGAAAAAATATAATCATAATTTTTATATTCTGGATATTTTGAATACAATATGTCCTTCATTAAATCAAAATCTTCTGGTATATGAACTAATTTATATTGAGATTCTAATGATATATGTGTAGTAAAGCTTGTTAGTAAGTGTTTTTTAGGAACAATAATATCATATCTATAAATATCTTTTAGAGTATTTACATCGAATAACCTGCGATAATGAGCTAAACCCACATAATCATTATCACCTATTTTATAATTTTTCCATACCCAATATAACATTGTAAGTTCACAATAATTTGAATTTTTTTTAGAAATATTGTCTCATGTATTATCTCACTCATATGGTAATTCAATATTTGATAAAGCTTTTCAAACATGTATAGGAATATGAAAATCATCTTTTGGAATCTGAAATTCTTTATGAAATGCCGTAAATATTTTTATATCATTCATCATTTATCAACAAAATCTAAAACATTTTTTATAGTTTTATCCATATCTCGATATTTATAATTTGCCAATCTTCATACAAAATAGACATTATCTAAATTCTTCGCTTCATTTTCGTATTTCTCTAATATTTCAAGATCTCTATTTGTTCTTATTGGATATGATTTTATATCTCATATTCATGGATATTCCATTAAAATAACTGTTTTATTAAGATTATAAGTCGGAGAAAGTGGATAAAATTTCTTCATTTCCGTAATCCTAGTCCACTCATAGTCATTTGGATAATTTATAGTAACGGCATCTTGAAAATTTTGAACATCCAAAATTTCAAATTTAAATAATGTTTTCCTGTATCATAATTCTCAATATTTATAATCAAAAAATTCATCAATAGGCGATGTTACAAATAATTTTTCATATTCTATTTCTCAAATAATATCTTTATAATCAGAGTCTAACATTATTTTTATGTGTTCATTGTTTAACATTCTTTCAAACATTTTAGTATATCATTCACTAGGCATTCATTGATATTTTTGATTTGGAAAATAACGGTCATCTCTGGATATTACAATTGGGACTCTTTTCATAACTTCTGGGTCTATTTCATTTTCCTCGATTCCCCACTGTTTCATAGTATAGAACTTAAAAATCTTTTCGTAAATATAATTAGCAAGAAATGATAACTCATCATTATTTTCTTTTTCTGCTTTTTCTTTTATTTCTCAAATCGTAACTTTTGAATTATATTTGTAATATTTTAATAATAATTCTTCTAATTTTTCTGCATATTTCTTAGGGCAGCAAGTATAAAGAGAATTAAAATTAAAAGGGATTGGAGCTAAATTCCCATCAATAAATCATAACACTTTATGTTGATAAGTTGTAAATTCTGTGAATTGGTTTAAATAATCCCATACTTCCTTAATTTCTGTATGAAAAATATGAGGTCAGTATTTATGAATTAAAATTCAATTTTCATCATAATAATCATAACAATTTCATCAGATATGATTCCTTTTCTCGATAATGAGAACTTCTTCTCATTTTTCTGCTAATTTTTGAGATAAAACTATTCATGACAGTCATGCTCAAATAATAACATTCTTTATTTTCATTTTATAGAATTATATAAAAAATAAATCTTTACTCTCATTTACAATAAATCTTTGAAAATAAATTCACCAAATGAAATTTATCAAAAAACAAGAATCATTGAATCACTAAGTTATAAATAAATGATTCTTTAAAAATAAATCTCATTATATAAATATTGAAACGAGATTTTATAAAGTTAAAATGTCTTTTATATTCTGCCATAAATTTTTGGGGATTTTCATATCTACCAGAAAATATAAGATATACAATAGCGCTTTTCACTATTTTATATTGCATAAATTTTTTATCCTTTATGGCTTTTGATTCTAGTTCACAGCACAGTTTTAAAGCTTTTTCATAGTCTGGGAAGAAATGTTTATGCATTGTCTTTGTTATAGATTCTTGGTTTTCTATGAAATAAACATATCAAGAGTCATTTATAAATCTAATATTATCTGTTTTACTATACGATTCTAAACAGAACAAAAGATCTTCGTTAGATCTAAGTTCTCAAAATAGAATTCAATTATCAGTCAAAAACTTTCTTTTATATATACGATTCCATGGCTCAGTATGATCATATTGAGAAAATAAATCTCATTTTAAATTTACTTTTTTGTAATTTTTTCAATCGAATTTATAGTATCATCATATAATAATATCATAATCTCATTTGTTTAGTTCTTTTACATAAGTTTCTAAAGAATCTTCTTTTAAAAAGTCATCGGCATCGACAAATAAAACATAGTCTCCAGTAGCATTTTTTATTCATACATTTCTAGTTGGTCATAAACCCATATTTTTTTGATTTATAACTTTTATACAATCTTGCTTATAAGAATTTAATATATTTAATGTATTATCTGTAGATCAATCATTAATAGTTATAATTTCGATATTTTTATAAGTTTGTTTTATTATACTATCTACACATCTCTTAATATATTTTTCTCCATTATAAACAGGAATAATGATTGATATTAATGGTGTTTTCATGGAAAATATGGTTAATAATCTAAAACTTTATCCAATTACTTGGAATAATTTTTGGACAATAATGTTTTTTATTTAGCAGCCATCTCTCAGGAGCTATAACTATCTTTTTATGATTTCTATTTAAGTATGCTCATCGTCGAGAGAAACTACTATTTGCTATAATATTATGTTTACAAAGTGACATAAGTTGCATATCTTCCCAAGAGTTTTTTCATTTATTCCAATCAATGAAATAATAATTATCTCATTTAAAAATTTCTTTTACCCAGGGGATATCATCTGAAAAAAAGAAAAATTTAAACTCTTTATCAGAATTATGTTCTTCTATATATTCTATAGCTTTTTTATAATATTCTAAGCTACATGTTCAGAAAATATTACGATTACGTACTGATGTAATATAATCTCACCTTCTAATATGAATACCCACAGATTCAGAATTTTCTATTGTTTCTTTTATATCCAAACTTTTTGAGGATAATTTATTTTTAAATTTAAAATCATCAGATATCTGATTCCAAAAGTCTTTAAAATAGCAATCTGACTGGAAATATCACTCAATATAAGCTTTATTATCAGATAAATTTATAAGATTTTGGTTCAATACTCATTGTCTCTCAACGTAATGATGTGGATTAAATTTACTAAAGAATTTTTTTACATAAATTAAAGGAAAATCAATATATCTACATTTACTCCGAAGATTTTCATATCGAGGCTGTGATTTATTGTTAATTTTTACATTCTTTATATCAAAAACTTCAAGTAACTCAAAAGGTCTATCGGGTCTTCTTTCATAGAAAGATAAATCCATTTGAAAATCTTGCTTACATCTCAATGACAAAGCTTTTATATAAGCATATTGAAACATTTGATTTCATAGTCACGAACAAAATTTTATTGTCAACATTAATTATTATTTTATTATTTAAAAATTCATTTTTCATAATTTAATTCGTTTTTCTTTATAGTTTCTAAGTCTTTTTTCCATCGTTGAGACTTTAGCAAAATTTCTATCTTTTCTTGATCGAAACGATATTTTATAATTTTTGCTGGATTTCATCAAACAATTGCATAAGGGGAAATATCTTTTGTAATAACACTTCCTGCTCATATGACAGCACCATCTCAAATTTTTACTCATTTAAGAATTATCGCATTTCTTCATATTCGAACATCATTTCATATTTCAATTGGTCCTCAAAGTTGGTAGCCTTCAACTGGATAAGGTGATGTTGTAAATTTATTATAATCATGATAATGTCATGCAATTATACTAACTCCCTCTGCAATTGAACAAAATTTTCAAATTTTAATATAATTTGTATCCGATGGTGTTAATAAATTATTTCCAGCAAGATAAGTATAATCTCATATTTCTATTTTTCATGGGGCAAGGACTTTAAATCATTTTCTTAAATCAGTTTTTTCTGAAATTTTTATATATCATTTTTTTAAACTTTCGTAAGGAAAGTATTTTAAATAATAAAAAGGTATACTACTTCTTATTTTAGAATTTAGCATAAAAAACTTAATTACAGTTGCAAAGAAAGAAAATTTAATTACAGAATATATAGAAAATAAGTACTTTTGTATGGAACAAGGCATACATTGGAAAATCTTATTAATAGAATGTCTCATAAAATACTTATTATAATCTATAAAACTATTTTATATATCATTTTAATTCACTGTAACCTAAACGGCCATCTTTCAATCTTATCAATCCACACATTTTTCTTAATCTTATGTAATATCGGATAAATCAACTTCCTTAATATCTCAAATCCTACCACACCCATTCCATACCACACTGGATGAAGATAGAATATTGTATTCAAGTTCTCTCTCGTAAATTTAAACCACTTATAACTATAATTCTCTGCTCATGGCTTGATGCGATGAATAGTTAACGTTTCATTAATATTTCATATCAGATTCTTTCAATTACACAGCACTTTCTTCTGGAAATATGCATCATTCATGTAAACTCTATTTGGATAACGGTATCACTTATTCCTAAACATTAATGATGGATGAATCGTGTAGTAATTTTCTTTTCATAAATAGTATTCAAATCACTTATTATCTCCTTCATATCGCATCAAAGTTTTAGTTCCACAACCCACATATTTTTCATTTTTTTCTAGGAATTTTACTTGTTTTTCTAATTTCTCAGGCTTCCATAAATCATCATGGTCTTGTATTGCAATATAATCTCATTTAGCATGATCTAGAAGGAAGTTTAATCATTTGTATGGTCAAAGCTTTTTTCATGATTCGATAATTTTGATTCTTTTGTCTTTTAAACTTTCAATTATCTCAATCGTTTTGTCCTTCGACTGATCATCATGAATTAGTATTTCAAAATCTTTGTAAGTCTGATTTAGACATGAATTGAGAGTATCTTTTATCGTTTTTTCTGCATTGTAAGTACACACTAACACAGAGACAAGATTCCTTTCCATTGCTTATTGAGAGATAAATCTCCCACTTATCAGTCACTACCAAGACACAAAGATGGCCTACAATCATAGTCGCCAAACCATTATACAACCCCTTCTTTTTAGATAAGATTGCGATTGCAAGCCACCTTTATTTCCCAGTAATAATTTTTTAGTTAAACTAAAAAGCACCCTAACAAGTGGTGCTTACAGATATACGACCAGTAGAATCATTAAAATTCTTGCCAACGAACATCTCCACACGCTAGAGTGCTACCTTGTTTATTGACAAAAAATCGTTATGGGAATGGAGACTCCACTGGTCTTTATTTCCATATATCTGTAAGCGATTATTAGAGTAGGAAAATTATCATTAAAAGCAAGTATATTTTATCGTCATTCTGACTCTGAGTAAAAAATTCAGAATAGTTTCCTCTCCCAAAGACTGAAAGTCTTGTAAGCCCTCTCCTAATAGGAGAGGGTTGGGTGAGGTTTGAGAGGGATAGGGTGAGGTTCTGTGTATCATACCTGTCATTCTGAGTGTTAGCGAAGAATCTTTGGTGCCTTCCCGTCATTCTGAACGAAGTGAAGAATCCACTTTACATTACACTTGTCATCTTGAGCATCAGCGAAAGATCCAGGATAAATAAATTTTTCTGGATTCTTCGGTCGCTATGCTCCCTCTGAATGACAAATAAAAAAATCAATTGATTTTTTGACAAAAATAATTATTTAATCTTTAATTATGAATTTTATTAAATAGCTTTATAAAATGAACAACGAAGAAAAAATCGTACTCTACAAAAAACCAGATTGAACTACTGAAATTAATGTAAGACTTGATGGAGACACAATCCGACTAAATCAAAATCAGATTGCTCAGCTTTTTGATGTTAACGTTCCAGCTGTCAATAAACATCTAAACAACATATTTGATGAATGAGAATTAAAACCAAATGCAACTATTTCCAAAATGGAAATAGTTCAAACAGAATGAAAAAGACAGGTAAAAAGAACCGTAAATTTTTATAATCTCGATGCAATTATCTCTGTATGATATCGTGTAAATAGCAAAAATGCAACAGCTTTTAGAATTCGAGCTACCTCAGTCCTAAAAGAGTATTTAATTAATTGATACATACTAAATCAAAAAAGAATTAAAGAAATCTGATTTGAAAATTTTGAAAAAGCTGTAGCTCTAATAAAGAAAAATATCGAAACTAATTCTCTCAGACATAAAGAAATAAAGTGAATGCTATCTGTAATTACAAACTATGCTCATAGTTGGATAATTTTACAAAAATATGATGAATGAACATTGAATACAAATAATCTATTAAACAAAAAAGCAGAGATATTAACATACGACGAAGCTATGGATGCTATTCTGAGTATGAAAAACGAACTTTTACCAAAAAATGAAGTTTCAGATGCATTTTGAGAGGAAAGAAATGATTGATTGAAATGAATTTTAGATCAAGTATATCAAACTTTCGATTGACAAGATTTATATCCATCAATCCAAGAAAAAGCCGCAGCATTGATGTATTTTACTATAAAAGATCATCCATTTATAGATTGAAACAAAAAAATCTGAGCATTTTTATTACTCATATTCTTAGGTAAAAATAAATGTTTACAAAAATCAGACTGAACCAAAGTTATAGATGATGATACTTTGATTGCATTGACTTTACTGGTAGCTACTAGTAATCCATCAGAAAGAGATATGATTATTGCATTGATTATTCATTTTATAAATTGTTAGTCATTCTGAATATTGGAGAAGAGCTCAACTCTGCCAGCGTAAAACTCATCCCTTGAATTTTTTATCTATAATCGTACATTCAAATCAGTTTTTTTGAATTGATTAAATATTGTATGAAGTATAAATTACTCAATGAATCATATGATAAAACGCTGATTGAGAGATTGCTTGAAATCAGACAAATTGCATCGGAAGCTGATGCTTTTTTTGAGCCAACTTTAAGTCATACATGGATAAATCCATTCAAGATTGATGGAATGGATAAAGCTGTGAAACATATTATGGATGCGATGAAGAAGAATCAAAAGATTATGGTGTTTGGTGATTATGATGTAGATGGTGTGACAGCGAGTTATTGTTTGTATAAATTTTTCCGTTATTTTCTGAAATATTCCAATGTGAGTATTATGTATCCTGATAGACAAAAGGATGGATACGGACTGAGAAATTATCACTTAGATGAAATGAAATCTAAGTGAGTACAATTGGTTATAACGGTAGATAATTGAATTACTTCCATAGAAGAAGCTAAATATGCAAAAGAAATCTGAATAGATTTATTGATTACAGATCATCATCAGCCATTGAATGAATTACCTGACGGGGTTGCTGTTCTCAATCAAAATTGTTCTCCTGATTATTTATTCAAATGATTAGCGTGAGTAGGTGTGGCCTTCAAACTTATCGTAGCGATATTATCTAAATGTAAGGATTTTTCGAATGAAAGAAAAAATCAGATTTTCAATTTCTTCTTGCCTATAGTTGCTATATGAACGGTAGCAGATGTGGTCCCACTTTTATGAGAAAATCGTTATATCGTAAAGAGGGGATTAGAACTAATGAATCGTAATAGAGATAGTTTGCCAAAATCTTTACAATGATTCCTTTCATATTTGAATATTAAATCTCCAATTGATACTTATCATATTTGATTTGTGATTTGACCTAGAATAAATGCATGATGAAGAATTCAATCTCCGTATGATAGTTTGAATGTATTTTTGCATGATGGTGAAGAACAGATAGAATTTTTGCAAAAAATGGATGCGATAAATCAGGAGAGAAAGAGATTGCAGGATGAATGATTGAAAGTTGCAGAAAAATTGATTGATGTAGAATCTCCAATCTTGATTGCTGAAAGTCCAGATTTCCATGAATGAGTGATTTGAATTATTGCGTGAAGATTAACAGAAAAATACAATAAACCATCAATAGTTTTTAAATCTGATAAAGAAAAGTGAACAGCTTCTGCAAGTCTTAGATGACCTGATTATTTTAGTGTAATTGATATGCTCAAAGAGCATGCTGATATTCTAGAACGTTTTGGATGACATAAATGAGCTGGATGATTGACTGTGAAATTAGAGAATTTAGATAAGTTGAATAAAAAACTTAAATCATATTGTAAAAAGAAAATAAAAGAATCTGATTTAGAAAAAGTTTTGTTTGTGGATACAAAGATTTTACCACAGGAATGGACAAATTGAAATTTTAAATTTTTGGAGAAATTTGAACCATTCTGAGAATGTAATGAAGAACCTTTATTTTTGTTTGAAAATCTTCAAATTCAGAAAGTTGAAAAGGTTTGAAAAAATGGAAGTGCACATATGAAACTATATGCACATCGATGAGATCAGTTACTGCATTTATTATTCCGATGAAAGGGTAGTCAGTCAGATTTAATTTCTGATGAAATTTCAGTTATATGAAAAATTAAGAGAGATACTTTTAATGGCGGATATTTTGTGGATGGATGTGCAGTTATTGAGGATTGAAAAATTATAGATCTCTAATAATTCTGAATAATAGTTTTATTGTTTTCTAGTGATCAAAGATCTATTTTGTCGATATTTCAGAATTTTTCATATTTTTCTCTAAGAGTATTATATTTGAATATCTGAGAGTTCCATTGATCTTCGACATTTCATCAATCTGGGAAGTTGAAATATAAAGTCTTCTGGTCACTAGTAAATACAGCAAATCTTGTAGATCATGCTAAGTATACAAAACGTAGCATATTATTTCAAAATTCTTCCCTTGCCATCGTCGCAATTTGTAACATTTCAGCTAAACTGATTTCAAAAAACAGTCAGTCTAAGCTATTGGTTCAAGATAGATATTGAGGGGTTTCTATTGTTAAAAGTTGCTCTGGATTTGGATCGTCGTCAGTTGGAACTCTAATTCAAAGTAACATTCAATCTTTCATTTCAACGTATGTTGTTTCATTCCATACGGCATATTTTTTATCATTTATCTGTACTAATGCAGTAGGCTCATAGTACATTAATTGTATTCATAAAGTTCATCAATTATCAGGAGTTTTTTGCGATAATCTTAGTGGAAAATTAGTTTGGGTAAGCTGTATTCATGTTCACTCTTGGTTTCATGTTCAATTTAATAATGGAAATTGGATTCAGATTGTTATTGGTTTCTCTTCTTCAATTACTTCTTCCTGTGGTGGCTCTAATTGTAGTTCAATCTTTCATACAAAAGGGAAATTCTTTTGTATGTTTTTCAATATTTCATCTTTATTAGATAATAGCATATAGTAATTTTTTCATTTTACTTCATTTGATACTAAATTAAATAATTCAATATCTTGATAAGTGGCTAAAGTATCTTCAGAAAATTTAACTTGAGAAATTGTTTGTCATGGTTGGAAGAAAAGTAGTTTAACCAAAATCAAAGTTCAAACTATGATAAATAATACAAAAACTAATCACCATGAAAGATATTTTTTTAATTTTTGACCAATTTTAAATTCAGGAATAGATACGCCAGACCTGTTTAGCATTTTTCTAAACGATTGTTTGCGCTTTTTACGAGAAAATGGTTTCTGACTAACTATTCCTCTAGACATATCGGATGTAATAGAATACAAAAGTTAAAACAACTCAGAATATGAAACCTCACATTACTTCTATTGGGGTATGTCAGAGTCTTTCTTTTAATTTTGATCTTTTTTGTTGTGGCTGTGTCATAAGGAAATTCTCCTGTAAATCTTTTCTAATTGCATTAAGATACTCAGCGTGTTTTCATGTTTGATATCTTAGATTCATTGCATCATAAGCGAAAAGCATTGAAAAAGTCAGAGCAATTGCAAATGATGTACTTCGAATTCAGTCAGCTAGTAATGCTAATACAGTTACACTGCTTGCTACTCCAGTATGGAATGATGGGAATCATCATGATATGAAAATATGATCAATGCAAACTCTTTTTTCGACTATTGAATCAACTATTATTTTAAAAAATTGAATAATTACTCATACAAGCAGTACGATAAAGATAGGAGGAATCCTATCTGGGAAATATTGAAAGAAATCATTTCGTAAACTAACGATATAATCTCGCATATATTTAAGTATATGAAAATAAACTTAATATTCTTGATATTGATATTAAGTTTAAATTCAAATAAAAATCTGATTTATTTTTTTATTCTTCCAACATCCATGGATAATATTTTTCTACAGCTCTCATTAAATTCTCTGGTCTAATAACTCCAAATTCTGTTACAATTCACGTAATACATTTATGAGGAATCCTATCGAAAGCAAAGTTAACTATATTTAATCCATCTGGTGCCTCTGGCCATAATTCTTTTCCATCTCTTGTTTCAATTCAAACTTTATCTACTACATCGATTTTTAGTAAACTTCCAACTACGTATAGAGGTACTCATGAGTTCCATGCAGATAATCAGATTGCAAAACTTCAGATCTTATTAATTACAGTTCAATCTGGTTTGATACAATCAGATCATAAAAATATTTCCTTAACGTCAATTGTATTTCAGCATGTATTATCTATTACAGATGATGCTGAACTATCTACAACCATCGTGTCGGGTACTCAAGCATTTACCAGATCCTGAGAAGTCTTTCTTCATTGATATAATGGTCTAGTTTCTGTATTGTAAACATGAATTTTTTTTCAATCATTCCAGGCTTTTACTAAAATATCAATTACTGATTTTGAATGGCAGTGAGTAAATACAATATCTCAATCATGAATTAGTTCTGATCAGATATGTGGTCTGATTCATTCTTCTCTTTCTATCCAATAAAGATATTGCTTAAATGCGTCAGCGAGTTCTTTTGAGTCAGCTCCTCACTTTAATTTTGATTTTGCATATTTCATTGCATTGCGAAGTAATGGCTCTGTTTCTCTTGCATCTACAAGCATTTGAGAAGCTTTATTGAAAAAATCTGTTACTTCTTTTGAATTTTTAAACTTTCAATTACGTAATTCTTGTTCCATGATTTTACAAGCTTCTCTTGCGATATTTGTTGCTCACTGGATTGTTATATCCTTAATATCTTGTGCAACTTTCTCTACATTTTTTAGTTCTACCATTTTGTATATATTATTATAAAAGATACTATATTATATCCAAAAATATCCAAAA
>Ga0247611_10008635_pt1 | contig 12491 bp, 11 predicted proteins | sample 177DNAGHGhighgp2_FD_192422 | JGI IMG/M metagenome (GOLD analysis project Ga0247611, IMG submission 192422) | Sheep rumen microbial communities from Palmerston North, Manawatu-Wanganui, New Zealand - 1770 DNA GHGhigh gp2 | ecosystem: Host-associated > Mammals > Digestive system > Stomach > Rumen... | reverse complement strand
TTATAAAATCACAAAAAGCCATAAAGCACATCCTTTGGAATCTGCTCTATGACTTTCGCGGGTATGTTCCCTGCGCAAGAGTGCCACCGGCATTTGCATTTCATCCGAGTAAGACATCTACGGCTCCGTCACCATCGTCGTATAAATATCACCGCGGCAGCGATTAACCCTCCAATCATCACGCCGATGGTATTATTCATCAGATCATTCACGTCGAATGTTCCTCTCTGCCAAATCAGTTGTGAGTACTCAATGGTCTCTGAGACAAACACCCCGTAACGTTCTTGATGTCAGTCTTTCCTGCAGGGAGGTAAAGCCTTGATCAGATTACCGCTATGCCAGAGTCGCCGCTTTCAAATTTTATACGCTATCCGGATCGGGATTGAAATTATCAAAGAACTCCTCACGCTCTTTTTCTAAGGTTGCGACCTCATGACACATAAACTTGCATGTAAAATCATAAAATGGTTTGGCTGTTGCCAACTCGTCAGGTCTTTTAAAATTCAACTGATCTTCATAATATCTCACCAGTTTTTCCTCTTTTGACTTATCCGCAGCAAAAAGAAACAAATACTGGCAGCCAACAAATTTCATTGCTTCCAACACTTTAGGGACGATGAAATACCAATAGATTGTCGCACCCCTCAACTGTGGAAGTCCGAAATTTGCCCATAAATCATCTGTCTCAGAATTGGAACAAAAGTGTACAACCTCAATACCAGAAAAAGTTCTTCCAACTCTAGCGATATTTGTATTAAATTCTTTCTCCAGTTCTTCTAAGATATCCAATTTCTGCTGCCTCAATTTATGAATATCCTCGATAGAAATGCCTTTATTTGCCCGTATTTTCTCCATAACATCAGTAATATCCCGTCTTTGTTGGGGTGTCAACGACTTATCATCAGAGATATCGTTTAAGCCTTCAGCCAATTTCTGCAACTGATTTAGAAGGTCAGGATTAATGAAATGATCAAAAAGCAATCCGCATTTTAATGAGAAAAAGAACAATATCTGTCCATTGGGATGTTTAACAACGTAATATGCAATACTATTTGATTCATCTTCTTTAAAAGCCTCATTCTGTAATGTATGAGCAATTGTATCATTAATATCATTAGAGAAACATTCTACAAGATACATATTCTGAATATCATACGAAAGTCTTTGACATTCGAGAGAATTCAGGATCCTCAGTTGTTCTGGAGTGATTTTCATGACACAGTCTGTTTGTCAAACATATCTTGAAGCATCTGGCAACGCTCCCTATATCGCCTAGCATCCTCTTTGATATCGTCCAATTTCATAGGTACATCAGAAGAATCATACTTCCCATATCCCTCTCTTGCCCTTCGCCAAGACAACTCACCATGAGAAATCGAGACTAACAATAAAGAACTACTCCCTGCTAATCTTGTAAACACCTCATCAAATACTGGCCTGTATTTCTGAATCACACTTGCAGAAGGAAGTTCGTGCAATTGATCATGTTTATAAAGAGAACGCACTTCTGGTAAAACAGGGCCATACAACCATGCATGGAAAGTAGCATCAAATAGAGGCTCGTCTGTTTGTGCAATACACTCTCTTTGGATGAAATAAAGAAGTTTATGCAACTTCATCTCATCAATTCTCTGACCGTATGTTTTTTTATAACGCTCAGAAACATAAGAAGCTATTTTTGCAACACTCTCCATATATTTGTCACCTTTCTCGATGCAAATTTAGATAAAAACCATGAAATTTCCAAATCTTTTTCCGTTATTTTTCATTTCAACAGTTCAGTATAGTGCCTATGCAGAACTACTTTATAGAACCAACAGTAATCAAAAAACACGACACTGCAACATAGAAAAAGAACCAATGGCTCTCAACTTTTGGAGCAGTGAGCGCCATTATGCTAGCATATTTGGACGAGTCGTGACAAAAGTCAACGATGTTAAATTCTTTACTGCTGTATACCATTTGTCTCATTCTTAAAACGAGGCCCGCTCGGCTATGCCGCTTGTTCCGAAGGTCTCAAGAAAGGTATCATTTTCCCATTTCATACACAAGACGTCAAAATTGACAGCTTACCAATTACAATGATAAACCTAAAACATACCATTGTTGAATAAATCAATAACCATTCTAATCATAATCCGTCTATCAATTCTCCTATTTTTTCTCTATTTCGGATTGAGTACTCGATTTGAGCTATTTCCTCTCGAACCTGATAGATATCAAGTACATATAATTCACCATGACTTCTACCAAGAGCATAGTTACAAAAAGCATATGCATCTTTGGAGTAAGAAAAATCATCAACTCCGCTAAGTTTAAAGAATTCAAATGTTTTGACAGACCGCGACAAACTTGTTTTGTCGAGTTTCTCTATCTTGAAAAGCTTAGGCATTCTTGTAAATAATAACGTCATTAACATTCGCTTAGGCATATAACGCTCAAAACCTACTATAAAACGACCCTTTTCGTTAATATTTATACTTGTTGCTCTATTTATCTTAAAACCGATAGAAAGACATTTCTTAAATAGTAAATCAAAATCATCATCAGGAGTAACTTTTTGGGGATAGAATGCAACACAAACAGATTTACCGAAGAGTAGACTTATTCTCTCATCTATCAGTTTATCTGGGATGCCCTCTATTGGGTGATAATTTGCGACATAGTAGGAATCATATTCCCTTAGGAAAGGAAGAATCACATTTTTTTTGAATGAATAATTATCAATGTCATAATATATATCAAAAATGTTGTAATAATATTCTAGCTTTTCACTGTTAAACATCGTGGACAGCAACTTATCCTGATTTGATTTAGCATCCATATAGATGAAGCGGGCTGCGAAATATTCCTGCATAGATTTATGCACCCACTTAAAATATACAGACTCCTTACAAAACAACGGAACAGCCTCAAGCAAATCATCACGAAAATCCATTGATCTAAAATTCAGACTAGGATTGTCCTTTTTGGCCATGTCTATAACACTGATTAGCTCATTCAAACTGTACTCAATCTTTTGCTTCTGAAGACTCTTATAACCAATAGAACGTAGAATTCTATCAAAATCATAACTGTCGAGTTTGGTCTTTTTCTGGTGGCTATATCCGTCACCTTTTGTGAGATCATGCTTCTCAAAATACGCATCGTATACTTGTTGATAAAACAGATGCTTTTTCAAAGGAATTGCCTGTTTAAAATCGAATGCAGCATACAGTAATGATACAAGCAAAGGATTAGTAAGGAACTCATCTATCACTCTATAATTACCAGACTTTAACTTTGTGATTAATAGTTGGGAAATTGCTCCTCCATTATCATGATTAGTTAATAATTTGAATGACTCGTCTCGGGAAAGAGGCTCTATTTTATATCTCATAAAATTACTGAAATACATAGGCATATCCTCAGGCCGGGATGTCATAACAAACACATTTCCTCCTTTATACAAATCAACAAAATTAACAATATCTAAATCTACATCTTGACGACTATCTAAGGATATCTCATCATAACCATCAAGAAGAAAGACGAAACCGCCTCCTTGGAAAAGCTTTCTTGTATTATTTACTAATCCAACGTCTTTGCCAACATTGAGCATTGAGAATATCTCATCTTCAATTTTCTTGACTCTAGTTAGGCGCCTTAGTTCTACAAAAATAGGTATGTAACGTTCAGTTTCAACCAAGTCAATAAAAATACGCTTTGAGAGAGTTGATTTTCCCATACCAGCAGTATCAATAATCAGGTTGCATTTCTTTTCCTCGTCAAACTGAGTTGGAAAACCATTCACAGTTATTTCATCATTAACTATCTTTTTCTTGTTTTCGTTTATCCTATCTTTCTGTATTTTCAAACGCGATGGGATATAAATCTCCTTCAGTTTCTTCTTGTTATTTGTGGTGGCCATTGTATTAATATACTCCATTTCCATATATTTAGACTGGAGATACGGCTCAAACAGATCATTATAGTCTTGCTTTTCCATTATATTTTAATTAGTTATTATAGTCCTGATATTAATGCTTCGGGAGTGTCATCTATGAGTTCAACCTCCTTTTGGTGGTTGACAAAAATCATTACCTGTTTTTCTGATAGATAATATTTATTCACTATGGAAATATCTGCTGAGGGATATTCATCGGAAATTTGCTCAAATAGTTCAGGATGAATGCTATATAATATCTGCATCTGTATCTGACAAACTTTAGAAGATGCCACCGTCTTTACAATATAATCAATCCAATCTGTATTCACCTTACAACGAAAAGCTAGCAAAGAAGAAAAAAAAGAATTAATGACATGCTTATCAAAGAAAACAGAATCCATTTCATAAAACATACGAAGAGTCAAAGCGTAATTAGAAATCTTTTTGCTAGAAAAAAGTATCTGTAGTATTTCTTTTGACTTTTCTTTACTCTCAAAAAATATATACCTTGCAAAATAGTAAGAACAAAGTGAAGGATGAATCCACTTATACTTTATTCCGTCTTTACAGAATATTGGAATATTAACTGTCAAATCGTGACAAAAATCACATTCATTTACTGAGAGTGAACTTTGCTCTTCTGCAAATTTAGTCATCTTGCAGAATTCTAATTCGGAAAAACAATTTAAGTTATATCGAATAGTATAAAGCCCCATGTATCCCAAAATCCTTTCATAATCATCAGAAGATATATTAACACGCTTCTGGTGTGTATAACTGCCATCTTTTGAAAGATCATGTTGGTTAAAGAAAACTGGGAATACATTACAGCATAATTGGTATAGTTTGAGATCACTCATACCCGTATCAACATAAGCTCTGAAGAGGAGTCCAGCCAAAAGAGGAATTTGAAGAAAGTCTTCTATATCACTATATTTACCATCTAAGATTTTTTTTACAAGGCTTTTTGTTTTTTCAACTCTTTTACCATATCTCTGCAATAGGTTTATTAGACTGGTTTTTGATAGGGGTAGGACTCTGGCACCAATAAAATCGCCAAAACCCGCCAATGCGGTTTCATCACGAGAGGTCATGATAAATTGGTTCAAATTAGCTTTCGAGATAAAATCTATTATATCTTTTACAACAATACTACGTTCCGATTCGTCAATCTCATCAAATCCGTCTAAAAAGAATATAAAACCACCTACATGAAAGAAGTCAAGCATCAAAGTTTGGTCGAACACTTTATTTAATCTACTTAACTGATTCTGTATCTCTGCTTCGATACAATGGTCGCTTCTCAGATTTCTCAACTCCACAAAAATAGGGAAACCTATCTCCTTGTCTATAACATTAAGAAACATGTATTTCAACATAGTTGTTTTGCCCATGCCTATTGTATCCTTAATTAAAAGTCTCCCATACTGATCAAGTAGAACTTTTGGAAAGCAGTCGGCTTTGAATGTATGTTTGTCAGAAGTCTCCAATTGCAATTCCATAGGTACATATATGGATTCCAACGAGCGCTGTGAATGCCCTAAAATTACACTGCTAACCGTGTGGAACTTTGCAGACATTTCTTTCCAATAGTCCTCAAATTGGTCTTTCCATGAAGATGCAAGTTTTATATTTCGCTCCAACCTTAATAAAAGATTATTAATTCGAGGAGCAAATATTTCCCTGCCAGTCTGAGCAAAAAGATTTGAGACTATATTTACTGAATTATTGTCCATTTATACCTAACTAACAATTGTAAGACCCCAAAAAACTCTTAAAACAACTCGCATCCTTACGATTTGTCGTAAGCATTTACATTGTAATCTTTTTGATTGAATTAACTATCTGATTTCATCACTTCATCTGTTCCTTTAACCATTTCGCATACTTGACAAACACTTCATCTTTGGGGTTAATTTGTAGGATAAAGTTAATCTTTCCAAGTAAATGATGCTGATAGACAGGAATTGTATTACACCATTGGGGTAGTTCTATACGTTTCATATGGTCTGCAAAACCATACTTGATGCAATAATACACCTCTTGCCTCACTTTATCCCGATATGCCTTCGATACTTGAAGTTTATCATTAACAATAATACCAGTAACTCGCTGAGCACATCCTCTGGTCATCACCTTAGTTTTCTTCTCATTCAGTTTGAGATGTCTCGTCCCTACCAACATTCTAACATATGTGATAAGCCTGCTCACATCGACATTATCCCCACTAAAGGTCATATCATCAGCATATCGAGTATATCTAATTTTTCTTTTTTGGCAGTAAAAGTATATCTTTTCATCCAAATCATAGAACATGAGGTTCGACAACATAGGACTTGTCGGTGCACCTTGAGGCAGCGAACCTCTATATACACAAAGGATAGTAAGCATCATAACAACACTATCAGCATATCCAAGTTTTTTAAAAATTCCATATACCTCGCTGAACTTTATACTACCAAAGAAATCATGCAAATCTAAAGCAACAACAACTTTTTGTCCGCGATGGAATCTGGCATTATCCCTTAAATTCATGCCTGGAATAAAGGCTTTAGCTACAGGTGAAACATATTTCTCAGAAGCAGGTTCCAAAATATTCTGTAATATCCATGTTTGAATATCCTTTAATGACGGAAAAGGTTCCTCTATATTTCTAACACCACTCGATTTCTTGGGGATTTCATAATGCTTATAAAACCTGTGCAGAGAATTTGCCGCTCCTAATAGATACTCATAATCATATCCAACAAGTCTTGATAAGTGATATTGGTCGAATATAATGGGCAGATTTTGATTATTCAGAAATTCTGCATAATATAGCATTTCCTTTATTTCATTCTCTGTATAGCCTTTCTCTTCAGCCATCACAGAAAACTCAATTCTGTAGTAGTCAAAATCTATCAACATATTTTTAAAAACAAGAGAGAAAAGGATTGAAGAAGTTGTAGAATTACCAAAATATATACAAATTGGCCTTTGGACAATTTGCGCACCGAAGGTGCAGCCATTACAAATAAATTTGTATGGCTCCTGCCATACAAATTTATTTGTAATGGCATGCTTGATTCTAATTATCATGAAGGGCTGTGACTCACAGACCTATGCTTCACGCATTAACTAAAACACTTTACTTCTTCTTTCCTTTTACTCTCTTTATTGGCACATATACTTCCTTCACCGGCATGGGTTCATCTATATAATTACCCATCCTACTCATATATTTATAAAAGCCCCTACGACCAAGTTTTCTGTTCAAATCACAAAACAATGATTCTCCATCTTGCGTCAACGAAAGTTTATCATCTTTGCTCCTAACATAACCTTTCTTTTTCAAAGAGTCTATACTATCCGAAAGTGAGAATAAAGTAAAACCATGATCCAAAAGGTACATAGTATTCCCATCCACCCTGATAGTCTGCAGTAACAAAAGCATCATTTCATCATCGTTCATACGGGGCTACATTTTTTGTTAACCAGTAAATTGGAAATGAATTATTGGGGCAGCGTTCCATACTTACTAAAGCTTCACTACCTTTGTATCCAAACTTATAATCATCTTTAAGTTTCTTAAGTTTCCCTTCAATACTCTGCATAATGGCGATAGCTGCATCTCTATCATTGTCTTTCATTTCTTCTGAAATAGCTTTTTGTCTTTCAACTGCATAATAAGCTTTAACGCCAATATTAGCCAATCTTTCAAGGCCTTCTCGCAGAGCCACAATACTAAACACGATTATTTTAGAATTATCCTGTAATGAAGGTACTAATTCATGAAGATAGTCAATAGCACCTATAGCGGTATCTCCTGTTCCAATAAAATCATCTACGAGGACTATTTTTGTCTTGTCAGTTATATTATACTCAGGTAACTTCTGTATATTCTCAACGACTAATTTAGGAGCAAGATTCACATGCTGCTTTATGGTTGTGCCCTTAATCTGATAAAGAACAGCTGATGAACTCTTTACATAACCAACTTCTTCCTTTGGCGTACAAGTAACAAAACACAGCGTCTCGCCACCAAGATCCTCACGAAGCTTTTTTAGTGGACCTTTCATATAATTCATATATTCGCTCAAAGGTATATGATCGAACCTATACGTCAAATTAATCAGAAAGGTCTGTTCCTCTTCATCCAATAATAGTAACGTTTTATAGAACCTTTCAAAAACAGACAAGTCTTCATCCTCAATAATAGGCCAATTTTTTTGACCAAAAAGTATTTTCAACTTTTCTAACTGAGTAACGGACAACTGAGGTTGTTTTTCTTTCTTTCGATGAAATCTTGTAGAAGGTCTATAATTACTTCGTTTCTTATCAATCTGTATTAGTTCCACCTTTATTTCTCTACCTTTTATAATCCTATATCAATTACGGAAGAAGCCCCTTTAAGGCTTTCACAATTATGATTAATTTCTCATGGATTTTGCCCAAAGGGCACAGGCATTGCGAACTATACCAATCCTCTGATGCAGAGGGTTTCCATCGGAATCAGTTGCATCCCCTCCATATATGGGAAGGGTCTCGCAGGGCGTGGATGTTCTTTTCGTTCTTTTCTTACGCCAAGAAAAGGACTATAGGAGTTACTCACTCTCAAACTCAATGGCATCCTCTCTGGGATGTACCCACTCAAACTCGAGGGTGCGGGAGAGGCCCTCGGCGAGAGTATAGGGAGGCACGTACCCACTCGTCATGGCCTTGGTAGAGTCAAACTGCGTCGTGGCGCAGAACTTCTTCACGCGGACACTCGAGATGGTCAGTTTCTTGCGAGTGATGAACGCCAGCAGGTCAAAGCCATAGCCCACGCACATACCTATCCAATAAGGAAGATGCACAGCCGGGATATGCTTGTTCAGCACCTTGCTGACCAACGGCACTAGTTCATTCATCGTCATGTCCGGTTTGTCGATGTAGTTGAACACGTTATACCCCGTGGTCACATTGTCGATCATGTACTTCACGAACGCCACGATATTCCCCACGTATGCCATCGACTTCACGTTATCGCCCTTGCCAATCATCATAAAGCGACCGCTGGCAATCTGCTTCAGCAGGTTATACACGTTGCCCCGGTTCCTTTCTCCGAAGATGACCGTCGGACGGATGATGTCGATGTTCCAGTCCAGATGCTTCTCAAACCACACCTCTGCCACGTGCTCAGCCTGCAGTTTGCTGATGCCATAGTGGTTGAACGGCTCCTTCGGCTCATAGTCCTCTTTGGGATTCGGCTTGTTCAGGCCATACACTGCCACCGACGAGAAGAACACCAGTCGCTTGATGCCGTTCTTCTCCATCGCGTTCAGCGTCACCTTCATGCCCCCCACGTTCGTATCATAATACAAGGACGTCGGCGTCACATCGTCACGATGCTGTGCAGCCAAGAGCACCACCAGGTCAAAACCCTTCAGTTTCTCATCCATCTCCAACTGTTCCCTAACATCCCCAATCACCGTGATGTCGTTGAAGAAATGACTCGGCAGCAGGTCGATATTCGTCATTTCATACTTCTGAGGCTCATTCCTCAGCAAATCAATCAGTCGTGTTCCGACAAACCCGGAAGCACCAATCAATGCTATTTTCATCTTCTTTTGTAATATCTTAACAAATTAAATACCTAAATTATCCTTCACCCATTTCTGATAACCAGCACTCCCTATTTTGTTCTTCAATCTGAAGACATAATACTTCTTAACCTCATGCTCCACCCTTGTCAGGCTTAGCCTCAAGCTCTGGATTTGATTTCTCCTAATCAGGGCTACAGGCATTTGCAACTCATCTGAATACGAAAGTATCGGATCTATCACCATTGTCGTATAGAAAGCCGACCACCCGAAAGCAGTATATAATCCATACCGCTCATCATAAAACAGGAAAACCGACTTTCCGTCATTTGCAGACTCCTTTTCCAATATATTTTCCTTTGCAATCATTCTTCTTTAAATTTAAATCAACATATCACAAATTTACCTTTTCTGCATTATTTTCCGCTATCTTCATAATTAGTATTTGTGACCATTTTCCTTACATTGCTTTCATACACTTTCTTCATCAATTTATTTGGCATTAATCGGAAGCATAATCGTGTAATCGGATAGATATAATAATAGTTGAACAGTCCATAAAGTGAATAGATACCTTTCATATATATACGGAACTCAAGGAATGCTGACTTACGACTGCGACGCCTGAACATCTCATCATCACGTCGGAAATACAACAGGATCTCATCCAAGTTGGCAATTTTATAGCCAGCCTTTAATGTCCTAAACCACAGATTCAAATCCTGATTCTTTCTATATTGCTCATCATAAAGGTTTCCTTTGTCAAACAATTCCCTCCTAATCATAACAGTAGAATGAGCCAAAGGATTTGCCTTGTAGATGGAATGAAGGATTTCCTCATTCGTTCTAGGATGCTTTCTAACGGAAAGATATTCATTATTAGAGTTGAACTCCTGAATATCTCCGCCGACGACCATAATATCCGGATGATTCATAAGGAAATCTACTTCCTTTTCAAATCTATCTGGAACAGAAATGTCATCACTGTCCATACGCGCAATCAGTTCTGATGTACAAAACTGAATTCCTTTGTTCAGTGATTTGGTTAGACCAAGATTCTTTTCATTAACAATTATAACTAATTTATCTTTCAATATGCCTTTCCATTCGGCTATAGTCTGTAACAAGTCTTTACCTAACGCGCCATCTTCCACCAAAACAATTTGATCAGGTTTGCGAGTCTGGTCAGTCCACACACTTTTAAGAGAAAGATTTAAATAGTCAGCCTTCTCCGAATGATAGACTGACATCAAAACAGATATTGTCATATTCAAAATAATTATACCGGTTACAAATACCCTTTACATTTGCGCCAGCAATAGTGATAAAGTTTCCAAAAAGGTGAACACAACACCTCTGTCGGATAGTATCTCATGAAACGGAGATTTCTTCTGAGCATGACAAGGCCTCGTACAAATCGTTTCTGCTTATCTATCTTCCGAGTACGTTGGTCATACTGTCCGAAATTCCCACTGATCAATATTTCTTTTAACAAGAACTCTCCGTGTTTTTTGTTAGGTTCACACAAAAGCCATTCTGCAGACATGCCCAACTTTTCCACCAAGATAAACATCACTCCTCCGACAAAGGATGCCATTCTAAATCTACATAGATCATGGAACGCAGATTGTCTGTCGTTCGCGACAGACTTACTTAAAATATAGTAATAATCTACAACCTGTCTCAGGCCTATACCTTCTGAGAAGAAGTGTCTGTAGATGTGTACCATACTATATACCAAATCGAATGCATTCGTTGTATGAGCAAATCCTAATTGCTCATCAAAAGCAGAAAACTGAGTATCGGCATTACATCTGAAGAAATATTGCAGTCTTTTATCTACGATAGGCTCATACATACAATTTGGACGGAAATGTATTTCTACAGGTACATCCTCAAAAAACTTCACTTCTGCATTCTTAATATCGATACAATCTATTTGATAGCCTTTAGTCTCTATAAACTTGACAACATCATCCCTATCCCCTTCAACCCACAAGTCAATGTCGCCACATTGCCTATACTCTGGCCGATGATAATACATCGCAGTCCCTTGTCCCTTAAGGACGCACGACCTAAAACCTGCTTTTCGGAAAATATTATAAATCTCTTTAGAGCGCAGATTCAGTAATTCGTTGGCTGTTGCAATCTGCTGTTGTGTGCCAAACCATTCAAAGAATATTTCCGGTATTTTGCAATGGGTTGTATTTATTATTTTCTCCAAGCCATCAAACAACACCCCCGCAATAGAGTGTTTAGTAGCCTGTTCAAAAAGTTCAGTCCATTCATCTTCTGATGGCGAGAAACTAAACTTTTCCTTATTTCCAAGGGAGACTTGGATAAGTTCAAATAACAAGTTTGTAACCAACTACTAAAGATCTATAGTGTACAATCCCCGATGCCCCTCAAACACAGCATCGAAGCAAATTTTTTTGCCGTCCCTACTCCAGCGCGGATGCAGGTCGCAGCGTGTATCATTATCATATTTAAAAGGTGCAAAGACCTTGGCGATAACTTTAACATCCTTACCTTCCACATCGTTATCCCTGGCAATTTTCACCTCCTGAACCCTAGCACGGTTAGGGTATGTATCAAACACCACGAGGCTGTTGTCTGTTGGACAATAGCTCGGATGACCGTCATTGTTCAATTGCGGCCACAGACGGCGGTACTCCTGTGTTTTATCCTTCATCAAATAATACCCATTACCGCCGTCCTTTTTACGTTCAAAAGCAATGATTTCCTCGTCATTCTTCCAATAACAGTGACTCACCATATCATCATCACTCAGCAGATATATATCAGAGCCATCGATATTACAAGTAATAAGACGGGTATATTTCCTTTGTCCGCAGAACCAACGGTATAGAACCATAAAGCGTTTCCCATTAGGCGACAACATCAGATGGTTAACCTTATGTATTACGCCATTGCCTTTCATCTCTTCCCGTGGTTGGAATTTCGCAAAATCTGTATATTTAAACAACGGCGCTACTTTCCCT
>Ga0247611_10008632_pt1 | contig 12493 bp, 27 predicted proteins | sample 177DNAGHGhighgp2_FD_192422 | JGI IMG/M metagenome (GOLD analysis project Ga0247611, IMG submission 192422) | Sheep rumen microbial communities from Palmerston North, Manawatu-Wanganui, New Zealand - 1770 DNA GHGhigh gp2 | ecosystem: Host-associated > Mammals > Digestive system > Stomach > Rumen... | reverse complement strand
TGGTCATTAATAATTATATTAAATATATGGACAAGTGGAATGCATATAAAAACTAAATTAGACAAAATAGAAAACAATACAAAAGAGATTATAGAAATATTAAGAAATGGAGATGTGTAAGATGTTAAAGATTAAAGATAATATTCCATTAGAAAAGCTAGAACAATTTGGATTTAGTACATCAAAGTATTACCCACTTTCCTATGTTAAAAAAGTATATTTGTGTAATGAGAATGATGATAAATTATTTTATCATATTAGTAAGAAAACTAGAAAAATTAAATTAACAAGGTTAGATGAAGAATTAGACGATACTTTATATGATTTAATTACAGCAGGACTAGTAGAAAAGTGTTGAAAATGTGTAAAACATACACAAAAGTAGTACGAAAAATGTGAAATAAGAATAGTAAAACTAAAAAGCAAAATTCACACAAATATTGTAAGAAAGGAAATGGTATGGGCGTAAAGTGTACTGATATAAGTTGTAAATATAACGATAAATGTAAGTACAAAGTAAAGAATTTACATTTTACAAATGGAATTACAACTACTGTATTTGGAGAAAGATTAAGATATTTAAAATGTGGCAATTATGAAGAATCAGAAGAATATAAAAGAATAAAAAAAGCATTTGAAAAAATTGATTTAAAGAGTGAATTATTGAAAGGAGAACAAAGCTAATGAGTAAAACAATAAAAATAATAGATTTATTAGTACGAATGCACAAAAAAGAAAATTTACCAAGAAAAATAAAAATTAGTGGAGAAGAATATCTTTATGATAATATTAGCGAAACTTATGTATCAACATTAAATAATCAATATCTAGGTCATGAAATTTCATTAGATTTTTGCTTAAATGACAAAGTCGTAATAATAGAAGAACAAGAAGAAATAGATATACAAAGCATAGAAAAAATAAGAGATTATAGAACAAGTGATGATGATTTATATAATGATAATTTTGAAGATTTTAGAGGCACAATAAACGAATTAGTACAAGCAGTAAAGCAACTAGATAAAAATATAAAGGAGAAATAGAACATGGGATTAGATGTATCAATAAAGGGATTAAACAGAAAGCAAACATATCATTGTGGTTATATAACTTTCAATTGTTACAGAAAAGAAATTGCAAGTTCTTATAACAAAAGATTAGGAGAATTATATGAAAAAACATTTAAAGATGATTTAACAGATGAAGAAATACAAGAATGGAATAATCTTTGTAACGATGATTTAGATATATTCTTGTGGCACAGTGATTGTGATGGTAAATTTACACCAAAAGAATGCAAAAAAATATATGAAGTATTAAGTAATTTAGATATAAAAATGCAAGGACATAATTATGTAGAAATGGAATTTTATGATATGCATAAACTATGGCTTAATATGTTCAAGCATTGTTATCAAAGAAGAGTAAATATGTATTTTTATTAGATAAAGGAGAAATAGATTATGCAAATAAAAACAAAGTATAACATAGGAGATAGAATATGGCTAATATATGAGCCAACATATTATAACCAAAATGAGAATCGACAAGTTTTAACAGGAGAAGTAGCACTTTATGATACAACAATTGTAAATATTGTAATTGGAGAAAATGAAATAAATTATTGCTGTGGAGATGAAAATTATACTGAATTAAAAGAAGAAGAAGTTGTACCTTATGAAGATAAAGAAGGATTATTAAAGAAAATAGAAGAAGTTATGAAAATTATTCATGAAAGAGAAAATGGCAACTTACAATCAACTTAGCAAATACTGTAATACAACCATTTTGTCGACAACAACAAAATGGTATCAAGTTAAAAGAAAGTTAGAAAGAGAGGTAAAGGAAGATGTTAAAAGAATATCACAAAATAGAAACGTTATTTGAGAGAGACGAGAAATCAAAGAAATTAATAGAAGGTGCATTTAGAAATGAAACGATAGAGTTCTTAAAAGATAGCCTATGGGAATTTACAGAGAAAATAGATGGAACTAATATAAGAGTATATTGGGATGGACACAAAGTAAGTTTTTATGGAAGAACAGATAAAGCTCAAATACCTGCTGATTTAGTAAACAGATTAAATGAGTTATTTAGTGGAGATGTAAACGAAGAAATTTTTGAGCAAAAATTTGGAGAAACTGAAGTAATGTTAGTAGGAGAAGGCTATGGAGAAAAAATACAAAAAGGTGGATTGTATAGAAAAGGTCAAGATTTTATATTATTTGATGTAATGATAGCAGACAACTGGCAACCAAGAGAAAGTGTAGAAAATATAGCAGAAACATTTGGAATAGATGTAGTGCCAATAGTATTAAAAGGAACAATACAAGATGGAGTTAATTTTATAAAGCAAAAACCAAAATCAGTATTTGGGACAGCAGATAGTGAAGGGTTAGTAGGAAGACCTAAAGTAGAATTACAAACAAGGACAGGTAATAGGGTAATTGTAAAAATAAAAGTTAGAGATTTTATATAAGAGAGGTAAAATAATATGGATGATAAAGAAGCTAAAAATCTTATAAAAGTATTAGTTTTATTAATATTAGCAATAACAGCTTTTATATTACCATTAATTATAAGAGAAAATATTAGACAACAAAGAGAAATAGAACTTGAAAAATACAAAATAGAAATGCAATACAAACATGGAGATGTTGTAGAAGAAAATAAATAAGGAGTGATACAAATGATACATTTACCAATCAAATTTAAAAGAGGAGAATTTATATATAATTTAATTAAAATATATGATGGTGGTTTTGGATTATATGAAAATACTAAAACAAGAACAAAAGAATGTTTTACACCACACCAAATAGGAACTTTAGAAGAAGAAATTAAAGCAGTAAGGCATTCAAGTAAATATGACGTCAATAAATATAATAATTATTGACAGTTATAGTTCCCTATTTTATTTTGATATGATATAATAATAGAGGGCGATATATATGTTATATATAGATTATGACTTTCCTAATTGGAACAAATATATAAATGCAGAAAGAACTAATAAATACATAGCAAATAACATGAAACAGCAAGAAAAGAATATAGTTAAAATATTTTGCAGAGGTTTGCAACCAATTAAGAAATACCCAGTAACAATAAAAGTTAAAAAGTATGTTAAGAACAGAGGAACTGATGTTGATAATATTAGAATAAAAGGATTATTAGATGGGCTTGTAGAAATGGGAATACTAAAGAATGACAATATGACTTGTATTAAAAAAATAATATTAGAAGCGGAAGTAAGCAAAGAAAAAACTGGAATAGATTTAGAAATAATAGAGGAATGAAAAAAACTTCTATTTTTTATAAAAACTATTGCAAATGGAAAGTTAAATTGATATAATACAATTAAATTAATGGAGATGATATTATGGGAGTAGATTATAACATAAGTCGTATAATACACGAATATAATACCAAAAAGAAATACGAACAAAAGACAGAATTACAACAGTTTCAAAGGAAAAATTGTGCAAATTGCAAGAATAAAAAAAGTAATAAATGTGAAATAAGAAGAGATATAGATGGACAATTTAAATGTGTCTATAATGAAATATAGAGAAAACGAGCCTGTGTATAAGACGAAAACCGAAATACATAGGCTTATTTTCAAATTTGTATATTGTATGCAGAAAACTTGTAGCTAATTTGAGGCAAAGTTCAATAGAACGACAAATGCCACTAGATAAAGGAACTAGGATTAGCTATTTCTCCTAAAGTTTTTTACATAGTGTTTATAAAAGAAAAGAGGATTAAATGGATAAATTAAATATATTAGGAACAGAATATTCATTAGAATATTTAAGTAGTAAAGAAGATAAGAAACTAGAAAATCTTGATGGATATACTGATTTTTATTTAAAAAGAATAGTTATAGAAAAAGACTTTGAAAATAGATTGTTTGATGAAACTAAAATAAAGAATTATCAAAATAAAGTATTAAGACATGAAATAGTACATGCTTTTTTATTTGAAAGTGGTTTAGAATGTAACAGTTTAAAAGTATATAATTGGGCAGAAAATGAAGAAATGGTAGATTGGTTTGCAATACAAAGTCCAAAAATATTTGCTTTATTTTATGAATTAAAGATATTAGGAGAATGGATTTAACAGTATAAAAGAGAGATAAAGCTATGAATATAAAAAAATATATTAATATGATATTGTTAAAGTTAAGTATAGACTACAAAATAAACTTAACAGAAATAAAAACATATAAAGAAGGCAAAAAATATACTACAATAAAATTAATTATATATAAATATGGCAAAGATAAAAAGAATAAAACAATAGAAGTAAATTCTGATAGAGAATTAATATTAAAGTTAAAGGAGATGATATAATTGGCAAGAACTAAATTAACAGATAAACAGAAAAAGAAAATTGTAGCTGATTATATAACAACTCAAAATTATAGAGAAACTGCTAGAATTAATAATGTAGATAGAGAAACAGTTAAAAAATTAGTGAATGAAGATAAAGACTTCGCCCAAAAACTCGCCACAAAAAAAGAAGAAAATACTCAAGATATTTTAGAATATATGAACTCAATAAAAGAAAAACAAAAAAGAATAATAGATTTATCCCTACAAGCATTAGAAGAAAAATTAGAAAGCCCTGATATGTTTACTAATGTAAAAGATATTGCAACAGTATATGGAGTTATATTTGATAAAGCTCTGAAGTATAAAGAAATACAAATAAAGTCTAAAGAAAATGAACAAACAGAAAAGAAAAATGGTGTAATTGATGAACTTATAGGAGCATTAAATAAAGCAAAGGAAAAAAATGCAGAATAAAAGCTGCATTATATATATCTGTTTAGTGTAATTGGTAGCACAATAGTCTCCAAAACTATTAGTTAAGGTTCAAGTCCTTGAACAGGTGCCAGTCGGAAATGATAACGGTATCCGAGGTAATTACTAGGGAATAATATTCTATTAAATAATGGAATACCAATAGGGTGAAAAACAAGCCGTGGAGTGTCTTTGCGGGTGGACTATAAAGTATCCGCACATTAATTATAAGAAGTTGGAAGATAAAATGAGTAAAACATTAAATGAAATGTTAAATCCAAAGCAAATAGATTTTATGCTATATGATGATAGAAGAATAAACTTATTAACAGGAAGTGTAAGAAGCGGAAAAACTTATGTATCATTATTAAAATGGGCTGTGTTTGTTGGAAGTATGCCAGAGAATAGTGAGTTCTTAATGACAGGAAAAACAATAACGTCATTAAAAAGAAATTGTCTAGGACTATTACAGGATTTATTAGGAAACAATTTTAAATATAGTTTAAATGCAAAAGAACGGCACATTATTTGGTAGAAAAATATGGCTTGAAGGTGCTAATGATGATAGAGCAGAAAGTAAAATAAGAGGAATGACACTTGCTGGAGCTTATGTTGATGAGTTAACACAAATACCAGAAGACTTTTATAGAATGCTATTATCAAGATTAAGTATGAAAGGTGCTAAACTATATGCAACAACTAACCCTGATACACCAACGCATTGGGTAAAGCTAGATATAATAGACAATGAAGAAATAGACAAGAAAGTATGGCATTTTACTTTTGATGATAACGAAATATTGAAGAAAGAAAATCAAGAGTATTTTGACAATTTAAAAGCAGAATATCAATCTATGGGAGAAGTATATTATCAAAGGTTCATACTAGGTTTATGGGTACTTGCAGAAGGAATTATATACAAACAATTTGCAAATAATCCAGAAATGTTTATAAAAGATGAAGCAGTTGATGAATATGGAAATCCTATAAGGTTCATGATAATATCAATAGGAATAGACTATGGAGCAAGTCAATCAAAGACAGTATTTAAAGCGACAGGTATAACTCAAATGTTTAAGCAAGTATGGACAATAGATGAAATGACAATAGAGGGAGTACATACTCCAGAAGATATTTATGCAAAGTTTGAAGAATTTTATAATAGAATAGTTGCGAAATACAACAAAGTAACTCACGCATTTGGAGATTATCGGAGCATTAGGAGAAGTTCTTACTTATGGATTAAATAAATACTTGCAACAAAAAGGCATTCCTTTAAGAGTGCAAGATTGTATAAAAGGTCAAATAGTAGATAGAATAGAATTAGATTTACACTTAATGGCACAAAATAGAAGATACTTATTAAAAAATTGCAATTATATGATAGATGCCTATAAAGGAGCGGTATGGGAAGAACGGAAAAGAAAATGTAAGACTTGATGATGGTGTAACTTCTGATATAGATAGTCTTGATGCCTTTGAATATAGTGTATTTTCATTCTATGATAAATTGATGTTTGAGATAAAATAGTGTATAATATATATAGGTGATAAGAATGGATAATTATAAAGTATATATACATATATTTCCTAATAATAAAGTTTATATAGGAATAACAAAACAAAAACTAGAGAATAGATGGAACAACGGAAGAGGATATAAGAATAATGATTATTTAGTAAATGCAATATTAAAATATGGCTGGGATAATATAGAACATAAAATATTATATAATAACTTAAGCAAAGAAGAAGCAGAACAAAAAGAAATAGAATTGATTAAGAAATATAAGTCAAATATTAAAAAATATGGATATAATATTTTAAATGGTGGAAATGTAGCTGACGGAATAACAGAAGAAATAAGAAGAAAAATAAGTGAAACAAGCAAAGGCAGAAAAGCATGGAATAAAGGCAAGAAAATGAGTGATGATTATAGGAAAAAATTAAGTGAAGCTCATAAAGGACAGATTGTATCCGAAGAGCAAAGACAAAAACTACGAGAATTTTTTAAAGGAAGAAAATTTTCTAAAGAAACAAGAAACAAAATAAGTATTGCAAAAAAAGGTCAACCAAGTAAGTTAAGAAGAAAAGTAATTTGCATAGAAACTAATAAAATATATAACAGTGTAACAGAAGCAGAAATCGAATTAAAAATAAGACATATTTGTGAAGCCTGTAATAAAATAAGAAAAACTGCTGGTGGTTATCATTGGCAATATGTAAAGGAGATGTAAAATGAAATTAGAAAAATTTTTACAAGATAATTACAATTATAATCCAGAGGTAAAAGATAATATAAAAACATATATAGAACAATGGAAGTCATGGTATGCAGGCAATGTAAAAAGCTTCCATAATTATTTTATATATAATGGACAAAGAAAAGTAAACAAAAAGAGATTTACTTTAAATATGGCAAAAGAGATAAGTGAAGACTGGGCGGATATATTATGGAGTGAAAAATGTAAAATATCACTAAAAGATGAAAGCACACAAGAACAATTTGATGAATTAGTTAATAGTTTAGATTTATATACAGTAATTACACAATTAATAGAAAAGTCAGGAGCATTAGGAACAGAAATGGCTGTTGTAAGTGCTTATGATATAATAAAAAATGAAGATGGAATGACACTAGATGTAAGTAATGCTAAAACAAGAGTAAATGTAGTTGATATTGATTGGATATTTCCATTAAGTTGGGACAATACAGGAATAACAGAATGTGCATTTGGGAGTGTTAAGTATATAAAAGGTCAAAAATATGTGGTTTTATCAGTACATAAATTAAATGACCAAGGAAACTATGTAATATATAATCACTTATTTAGTGAAACAAATGGGAACTTAACAGAAGTATTAGGACAAGAGGGAACAGAAAATGAATTTGATACAAAATCAAATGTAAAATGGTTTGCAACATTTAAACCGCTTCTAACAAATAACTTATTTAGTGATAGTCCTTTTGGAATACCACATTATGCAAACGCAATAGATGTAATGAAAACAGTTGATATAGACTTTGATGCTTTTAAAAATGAAGTAAAAGATGGTAAAAAGAGAACATGGGCGAGAGCAGATATGTTTAATTATGATAATGGAGAACAAAAGCTAGTGTTTGACCCTAATGATACAGATGTATATATGTTACCAAAAGGAGCAACAAAAGATGATTTAATACAAGCAGATGCAGAAGATTTAAGAACTGATAAACAAATAGGTGCATTAAATACATCACTTAATATACTAGGTAACAAAGTAGGGTTTGGAGAAAATCATTATCATTTTGATGGAACAAATTTAAGTACAGCAACAGCAGTAATATCAAGTAATAGTAAAATGGCAAGAAGAATGAAGAAATTACAAATAGGATATGAAAGTGCAATATATGATTTAGTAAATGCAATATGTTATGTATCAACTGTATTTGGAGCATATAACTTAAATACTGATGATATGGTAATACAATTTGATGATAGTGTGGTGGAAGATAAAGAAGCGGAAAGTATAAGAGCATTAAGAGAATTTAGTGCTGGAATAATATCAGCAGTAGAATATAGAATGAGAATATTTGGAGAAACAAAGGAAATAGCAGAACAACAAATTAGAGAAATACAGGAAAGCGAACCAGATGTAAAAACAATAATAGGAGCAAATCAAAATGAGTAGATATATAACAAGGAATGATGATGGAACAGTAGAAGAAGAAATTGCAAGCATGAAATTGTGTAAGCATTTATATAATGATACATGTTGCAACGAAAAATGCGATGCTTTAGGCTGGATGGTAAGTCCACAATCAATTTGTGAAGATAAATATGGTTGTGGTTGCTTTGAAAAAGAGGATGGTGTAATAGATGGGGAAGTTTAAAAACTATAAGCCATTACATAAGGATGAAATAGATTATTCACTATGTAAGTATTTTTATAATGAAGTATGTGTCAATGTAGAATGTGAATGGCTGGCGGACTTTCCTAATGCTAAAGAGATGTGTTCAGTAAATAGTAAACATAGATGTAAATATTTTGAAGAAGAAGAAAGGTAAAAAACTATGCTTAAACAAGACATAGAAGAGCAACTTGCAGACAGATTAGTTGCAAGAATACAAGAAACCAATGAATATATTCTAGAAAAGATAGGCGAAAGTATAAAATATATGTCTACATTAACGCCAACACAAGCATATCAAATAGGTAAAATCTTAAAGTATGGTGGAAGTTATGAAGAAATCGCAAGATATATAGCAAAAGCAAGTGGAAAAAATGTACAAGAAATATATAAAATATTTGAAGAAGTTGCTAAAAGCAATAAGCAATTTGCAAAGCAATTTTATGAATACAGAGGCATAGACTATATACCATACAATAAAGATAGTGCTTTACAAAAACAAGTAAAAAGTATTGCAACTATTACTGCAGAAACATATAGAAATATATCTAATACTAAAGGAATAGGCTTTTTATTTAAAGATTTGCAAGGTCAAATGTATTTTAAAGATATAAAAGAAAGTTATTATGAAATAATAGATAGAGGAATATTAGCAATAAGTCAAGGGAAAGAAACATTTCAAAACGAAATGCGAAGAATAATGAAACAATTAGGAAATAGTGGGGTAGTATTATATGATACTGGTAGAACACGAAGATTAGATAGTGCTATTAGAATGAATATAATGGATGGATTAAGGCAACTTAATACTGAAAATAGTAAAACATTTGGTAAAGAGTATAAAGCAGATGGAATAGAAATAAGTGTGCATAGTCATCCAGCACCAGACCATGCAGATATTCAAGGCAGACAATTTAGTAATGAAGAATTTGAAAAGCTAGAAAATGGTGAAGTAGCAAAAGATGTTAAAGGAAATAGATACAATGGAGCAGATAAAAGACATATAGGCGAATATAATTGTTACCATAAAATCTTTGCAATAGTAATTGGAGTAAGTAAACCTGAATATACTGATAAAGAATTAAAAGAAATACAAAAAAATAACAACAAAGGCTTTGAATATGAAGGAAAACATTATACAATGTATGAAGGCACTCAATTGCAAAGGAAAATAGAATTAGAAATAAGAAAAAAGAAAGATATACAAATATTAGCAAGAAGTAGTGGTGATAATACTCTAGCAGAAGTGTCAGAATTCAAAATAAGACAATTAACAAACAAGTATAATGAACTATGCAGGGTAAGTGGTTTACAAGCTAAAAAACAAAGATTACAAGTGAGTGGATATAGGAGGATTGCAGTATGAAAGTTGCAATTGATAAAGATTGTATAAACAAAATAAAAGATTTTACTGAATTTGATTATGTGTATATATTTAATGATGAACCTATACATGAATTATTAAAATTAAATTTACATTGTATGAATAGCAAATATGTAGATGAAATAGATGTAAACTTAACTAATTATGATATACCTTGTAGAATAAAATCAAAGTATGAAAATAATGATTGGAAAGAGTTAGAAGAAAAGCAATATAAGTTTGCAATAATAGTTCCAAATTGTAATAATGACCACGGGGAATACAAAGGCAAGACATTTTTTCAAAATTGTATAGAAAGTATATTAAATCAAACATATAAGAATTTTGAATTGATAATAGTAGATGATTGTTCAACAGATACAAGTGTGGAAACTGTGGAAAAGTATGTGGATAAAAGAATACACTTGATAAAAAATAAAAGGAAAAGATATAATGGCGGAAGTAGAAATGTAGGAATAGAGTATGCATTAGATAATTTAGATTTTGACTATTTTGCATTTTTGGACTCTGATGATTGGTGGAAAGATGATAATGCTTTGCAAGAAATAAATGACCAATTATATAATCATGAACTAATGTTAATAGGATTAGAATGTATAGATAGAAATGGAGTATTTTTAACAAAATATCACGAATACGATAATTATAAAGATTTCTTTTTAAGCGATAATAAAGTATGGTGTACTGCATGGAGTAGAATTATTAGGAAAGATAAAATAGTATATTTCCCAGAAGGAAGTTTAATGGAAGACCGTACTTGGTCGTACGAACAAGCAGATAATGTTGATTTTTATAAAATAAAAAATCTAAAGAAAGTACTATATACTTGGAATAGAATGAATACAACAAATTCTGTTAGTATTACACGAAATAAGATTTGGGAAGCTTCAGCATGGAAACATGTTGGTCAACAATTAATGCTCATTGAAAGATTGAAACATAGAGAAATGATACCAATTTTAGAAAGAAGAATTGCAGAATGTATAAGAAAAGTAAATGCAGGAACATATCAACAATATTAAGGGAAGGAGGAAGAAATAATGGTAAAAGTAAAAGTAATAGATAATTTTTCATTAGGTAAATTTAATGAATTAAAAAACATAGTAAGAGCAAATCCAAATCAAGACTTAGAAGGTAGATTATTTAAAGGCGATATTTTTGAATGTACTGAAGAGATGGCTGAATATTTAACAAAAACAAATGCACAAGGTAAACCATTTGTAGAAGTTGTTGAAATAATATTAAATAAATTAGATGATTTTGTTGCTAATAACAAAATCGAAATAGAAGAAAAACCAAAAAGAAGAAGAAGAACTATTGCAAATAAATAAATATTATGTTAAAATGGAGTAAAATAATGATACAATACAGATGTGATAAATGTAATAAATTGTTGTTTAAAGGAAAATTTGAAGGCACAATAGAAATTTTATGCAATAGATGTAAAGAATTGAATAAAATAGAGTGTCAAAAAAACGAGAACACCAGTCTAAATAAATAGATTGGTGCTTTTTTATTTATTAAGTTTATAAATTTTTATTATTATATAGGTTAACGCACCTTAAAAGCGGAATATAAAGTCTAACTTAAAGACTATAAAAAAAGGAGAAAGTGTTATGGAAAATGATAACAAAGACATTGTTCAAAACAATGGAGAAACAACAGGAGATGTAAAACCTGAAAAAACATACACAGAGCAAGATATTCAAAACTCATTTAATGCAGGAGTAAAAAAAGCAAATAGTGATTGGCAAAAAGATGCAAAATATAAAGAATTTCTTGACTGGAAAAAAACAAATCAAAATGATAGTGAAAAAATTAACGAATTAACTAACACTAATGCAAGTTTAACTAATGAAATTAAATTACTAAAAGCACAAATACAAGTTGATAATAGTAATTGTAAAAAAGAATTTAGTAAATTTGTAACAAGTGAAGTTATGAGTTTAGTGAATGAAACTAATGATTTTGAAAGCGTTTTAAAGGATTACAAAAAGAATAATCCACAATACTTTGGTGAAACAGTTATATTAAAAACTCAAACCGCACCAAGTTTAAACAATGGTGGTACACAACCACAAACAACATCAAACATTATGAATAACCTTATTAGAGGTTCAAGAAATAATTAAATTTTAAAATAGGAGGAAAAGAATATGGCAGTAATTGCAAGAACAGATGTAGATAGTTTAATTGAAACACAAGTAGCTCAAGAGATATTTGAAGGAGTTATAAAAGATTCAAAAGCATTATCAATGTTTAGAAGATTACCAAACATGACAAGCGACAAAACTAAATTAAGAGTATTAGATTCATTACCAGTTGCGTATTTCGTTGATGAAACAACAAACAATGGTAGAAAAAATACAACAAAAATGGCGTGGGACAAAAAATTTATAAATGCAGCAG
>Ga0247611_10008631_pt1 | contig 12495 bp, 10 predicted proteins | sample 177DNAGHGhighgp2_FD_192422 | JGI IMG/M metagenome (GOLD analysis project Ga0247611, IMG submission 192422) | Sheep rumen microbial communities from Palmerston North, Manawatu-Wanganui, New Zealand - 1770 DNA GHGhigh gp2 | ecosystem: Host-associated > Mammals > Digestive system > Stomach > Rumen... | reverse complement strand
ATTCGCGCTTCACCCAGCAGCTCTTTATGAGTCAGCTGTCGGACAAGGACTTCTCCGTGTTCCAGGAGAAGCTGTTCCATTTCCCAGGCGTTTACGTGCAACGGCGTAGTATTCGTCAATACCAGTATCCCTTTGCTGCCCACGTGTTAGGTGATGTGGCAGAAGTGTCACCTGCCGATATAGAGGAAGATGCGTACTATCAGCCTGGCGACTATATTGGCAAGTTGGGTGTGGAACGTAGTTACGAGAAGCAGTTGCGTGGTGAGAAGGGTATGCAGATATTGCTACGTGACGCACACGGTCGAGTGCAAGGACGATATCAGAATGGTAAGTTCGACCGTCGGCCAGTGGCAGGCAAGAACCTGACACTCGGACTGGATGCCGACCTGCAGGCTTTGGGTGAGCGACTGATGGAAGGTAAGATTGGAAGTATTGTTGCTATAGAACCCTCGACGGGTGAGGTGCTATGCATGGTCAGTTCGCCGAGTTACGATCCCCGCATGATGGTTGGACGCCAGCGCTCCAAGAGTCATCGCCTGTTGAGTCAGAACGTGTGGAAACCTTTACTAAACCGTAGTATTATGGGTCAGTATCCACCGGGTTCTACGTTCAAGACGACACAAGGTCTTACCTTTATGACGGAGGGCATCATCCATCCGACACATACGGCATTTCCCTGTAGTCACGGATTCAATTACAGGGGATTGCATGTAGGTTGTCACGGTCATGCGTCGCCCCTGCCTTTGGTGCCCGCCCTGTCCACCTCGTGTAACGGTTATTTCTGCTGGGGCCTCTATTATATGATAGGAGCAAAGTCGAAATACGGTTCCGTACAGAATGCGATGAATAAGTGGCGCGACTATATGGTCAGCATGGGGTTCGGCTATAAACTGGGTATCGACCTGCCAGGAGAGAAGCGCGGACTAATCCCCAATGCGCAATTCTACGACAAGGCTTATAAGGGTTCGTGGAACGGACTGACCATTATCTCTATTGCCATCGGACAGGGTGAGGTCAATGCCACTCCGCTTCAGATAGCCAACCTGGGCGCTACCATTGCCAACCGAGGATGGTTCATCACCCCGCATGTGGTGAAGAAAGTACAGGGAGAGCCGTTGGACACCCTCTATACCAAGCGTCGTCATACGATGGCTAGCCGGGCTTCCTACGACTATGTGGTACAGGGCATGCGCGCTTCGGCAACAGGAGGAACGTGCCACGAACTGGCGAAGTACGACTTTATGGCTTGCGGCAAGACGGGTACTGCCCAGAACCGCGGACACGACCACTCCGTATTTATGGGTTTCGCACCGATGGACAATCCCAAGATAGCCGTTGCCGTCTATGTGGAGAACGGTGGCTGGGGTGCTACTTACGGTGTGCCTATTGGCGGACTCATCATGGAACAGTATATTCACGGAAAACTCTCAGAAGCCTCCCTGAAGCGTGCTGAGGAATTCCAACACAGACACATTGCTTATGGTACGACAAGCAGATAAACGACAGACAAGCGTCTTACGCTCCATTGACTGGTGGACGATATTGCTCTATATCGCCCTGTTGTCGTTCGGGTGGATTAGCGTGTGCGGTGCCAGTTACTCGTATGGCGAAACAGACATCTTCAGCCTCTCTACCCGTTCGGGTATGCAGATCATCTGGATAGGAACCAGTATCATCCTGGGTTTTGTCATTGTCATGCTGGATGACCGGTTCTACGACACCTTTGCCTATATCATCTATTTCCTGCTGGTGATACTGCTCTTTGCCACCATTTTCAATCCGCATAGCATCAAAGGCTCCCGTTCCTGGCTGGTATTGGGTCCGCTACGATTACAACCAGCAGAGTTTGCCAAGTTTGCCACCGCGCTGGCATTGGCGAAATTTATGTCGGCCTACGGGTATAACATCAATCAATGGAAGCATTTTGCAGCTACAATAGGTATTATCCTCTTGCCGATGGTGTGCATCGTCTTACAGCGTGAGACCGGTTCGGCACTGGTGTATCTGTCCTTCTTCCTGATGTTCTATCGGGAGGGAATGCCCGGTTCCATCCTGTTCACTGGTGTGGCGATGGTGGTTTACTTCGTGGTGGGTATCCGTTTTGCGGATGTTACCTTTGCCGACTCCGTCACTTCCATTGGCAAGTTCTCGGTATTGTTCCTGGTACAGGTGTTCTCCATCGGAATGGTGTGGACCTACTGTAACAAACGTGTAGCATGGCGCCTGCTGGCAGGATGTCTGGCTTTGACATTACTCTTATACTTCCTGGCTAAGATACCCCTTGAAGTGATCTATATCCAGTGGGCTATGACGATATTCCTGATAGGCTATCTGATATGGGAAGGACTGGGATCGCGCATCCGCAACTATTTCTTCATCGCCCTCTTTACGATTGGTTCGGTCGGCTTTTTCTACGGTGCTGATTTCATCATGCAGAATGTGATGGAGCCCCATCAGCGTTCGCGTATCAATGTGCTGTTGGGCTTGGACGAGGACTTGCGTGGTGCGGGGTATAATGTGCATCAGAGTGAGATAGCCATCGGTTCAGGCGGTCTGGAGGGAAAGGGCTTCTTAAACGGGACACAGACCAAGTTGAAGTTTGTGCCGGAACAGGACACCGACTTTATATTCTGTACAGTGGGTGAAGAAGAAGGATTCCTGGGTTCTGCCGGTGTGTTGATATTGTTCTTGCTGTTGATACTCCGACTCATCTATTTGTCTGAGCGACAACCGCTTCCCTTTGCACGTATCTACGGCTATTGCGTGCTGAGCGTGTTCCTGTTCCATGTGTTCATCAACGTGGGAATGGTGCTGGGACTGACTCCTGTCATCGGCATTCCCCTGCCATTCTTCAGTTATGGTGGCTCTTCACTATGGGGCTTTACCTTGCTATTGTTTATCTTCTTGCGTCTGGACGCTACCCGTCATCTGATACGGTCGTAGTAGGTTAGCGTTTGTAGAGACGGACACCCACCTCGGAAATGCCAGGCAGCATCTCGCGTTTCATATCGTGACGGACACAGATGCGCAACGAGTCGCCCTTGCTCAATTGCAAGGTTGTCAGGTGAAAGGTGTTTTGATATTTGCTGATGCCGCTTCCTAAGGGATGACCTCGTTTGTTAATCAAGTCGCACAGTAGGGTATCTGTGCGCTTCTCATGAGTGTTTATCTTGGTTTGCTCAATGATGAGGCATAGCTTCATGAAAGGATAATTGCCGTTGATGCGAACCCCGATCTCTTCCATGTAGTTGCCGTCTTTCTGAATCGTCGGAATGACGTATCTTAGCGTGTCGTTGCGCTCCCATCCGTTGAGAGATGTGTGCAGATAACGGTTATAGACGGTTTGCTGGTTGCAAGCCATCAGAAGGAGGACGAAGAGTCCTCCTATATATAATAAGGTGTGGTTATTCCTTCGCATTCGTGGGTTGTTGTCCGCCTGGTGCCGGCTTTCTGGGCTTCTTCTTCTTTTTCTTCTTTGCACGGTCGAAGCGGTTGATATTCTCCTGCGTAGCCAGGTCGATAGGTCCTGCAGGTGCCTTCTTGCTAGCATCCTCAGTCAGTGAGATGGGTTTTTCTCCCTTTCGGTTCATCTCTATAATCTGTTTGGCACGCTGAGCCGTGATGGTTTCCAGGTTGGCAGCGATGTTCTTGTCGGTGGAGTAGGTGACCAGTCCAGCCAGGATGTCTGCCTTGAAATAGTAGTAGTCGTTGTCCTGCGTCTGCAGCATCGCCTCCTTGGAAGGCAGTTTTCTGCTGGCTTCCACGTAATCGTCGACCTCGTAGTTCAGACAACACTTCAGCTTGGCGCACATACCTGCCAGTTTCTGGGGGTTGAGTGAGATGTCCTGGTAGCGGGCTGCTGAGGTTCCGACACTGACGAAGTTCTTCATCCAGGTGGCACAGCACAACTCGCGTCCACAGGGTCCTGTTCCGCCAATCAGTCCGGCCTCCTGTCGGGCACCAATCTGTTTCATCTCAATGCGCACGTGGAAAGTAGCAGCGAGGTCCTTGATGAGCTGACGGAAGTCTACGCGCTCGTCGGCGATATAGTAGAAGATGGCTTTGTTGCCGTCGCCCTGATATTCTACGTCGCCTATCTTCATGTCCAGTCCCAGTCCCTTGGCAATCTGACGGCTCTCAATCATCGTAGCGTGCTCACGAGCCTTGGCTTCGCGGAACTTCTCCATATCATAGGGTCGTGCGATACGATAGACACGCTTGATGTCGTCGGCACTTTTCAGGTTGGCCTTCTTTAACTGTAGTTTTACCAAGCGTCCTGTGAGGGTAACCACACCGATGTCGTGTCCAGGGTTGGCTTCTACGGCTACGATGTCGCCTTTCTTCAGGTCGAGTTTGTTGACATTATGATAGTAACCCTTACGGGTGTGCTTGAATTGCACCTCCACCAGGTCTGTCGTGTCTATGTTTCCAGGTACGTCAGCCAACCAGTCATACGTGTTCAGCTGTCTGTCCTGTCGTCCTACAGCATGCTTGCACAGTCCACGGTCACATCCTGTTTTGATGGTCATTGTGCCCCTTAAGTTAGGGGGTTGGGGGTCTGAACGCCCCACCTTTACTATGTTTTTTTCTTCCATAATAGTTATTTTCAATTTAGATTGTTCAGACCCCCATCCCCCTAACTTAGGGGGTTGGTTTTATTTCTGAATCAATAATACAATCATTTTCAGCGCCATGTCGAAGAATACAATCTTGGCATTGGCGTTCTGCCCGATGTCACGGATGGCTCTGTCGACCAGTTCGCTGATAGGCAGGATGTTGGCTTCGTTGATGAAGCGGGCGAAGTTCTTGGCAAAATCCTCCTCGCGTTGTGTCATGTAGCATAGTTCCTGTTGGTGGAAGTTGTACATGAAGTTCTCACGAACCAGTCGCAGGAAATATTCCAGGAATCGCTTCTGCTTCTCACGCCCCATCGATGCCATGCGCTCTGACCATGATTTCAGGTCTTTGACCTTGCGCAGGTAGGCCAGTCTCATCAAGGTCTGGAACATGTCCAGGAAGAGCTCATTCTCCGAATCGGCATTCAGCATCTCAAGTGCTTTCAGCCAACTACCGTTAGCCATGCGAGCCGTGCGATGCGCCACTTCCTCAGTCAGTCCGCGCTTGTCACGCAGAGCCTTTTCGATGTCTTCGTCAGCGAGGCGCTTGACGTCAATGCGTTGCACACGACTGCGGATGGTTTCCAACAGTCGGTCGGGCTCTTGGCAGACCATGATGAATACCGTTTGCGCAGGGGGCTCTTCCAGTAGTTTCAGTATCTTGTTGGCACATTCAATGTTCATGCGCTCAGGTAGCCAGATGAGGCTTATCTTGTAGCCGCCCTGACTGGATTTCAGCGACAACTTCCTGATCAGGCTGTCGCTCTCGCCAGCAGTAATGATGGCTTGCTGGTTCTCGCCCCCCATCTGTTCCATCCATTCCGTCATCGTGAAGTAGGGACCCGCCATAATCAGTTCGTGCCACTCCTTGGCGAAGTCGTCACTAACGGGCTTGTGGTCGCCCATAGACGGTAGCTTGATGGTAGGATAGGTAAAGTGCAAGTCGGGGTGTTCCCATTTCTGAAGCATCGGACTGTCGCCCAGCAGCATCTTGGCAAATCCCATTGCCAGCGCCATCTTTCCGCACCCTTGCGGTCCGCACAGCATGATAGCATGGGGCAAACGGCCTTCGCTGACCATCTGTTGCAGGCGCTCCTGCGCCTCCCGTTGTCCTATCACCTGTTCAAAAGCCATAATCGGGGACAAAGTTACAAAAAAACGAGAGCAAAACAAAGAAACTTGTTTCTTTTTTTGCCGAGATGTGGTATTTACAATAGCCGTCTGGCAACTTCAGCCACCGAGTCGACTGCCGAGACGGTGTAGAAGTGGATGTTATGAACGCCGTGTGCATACAGTTCGCGACATTGCTGTGTAGTCCACTCAATGCCCAACTGCATCGCCTGCTCGTCCGTCTTGCACTTGACGATTTCCTTTGCCAGCGCCTCTGGGATGTCACAATGGAAGGTCTTGGGTACCACCGTCAGCTGACTCAGTTTCGCCATCGGCTTGATGCCTGGAATGATGGGGATGGTGATGCCCATCTGACGAGCCTTCTCCACGAACTGGAAGTATTTCTCGTTGTCGTAGAACAGCTGCGTGACGGCATATTGCGCGCCCAAGTCCTGCTTCTGTTTCAGGTATTCCATATCGCGTTCCAGGTTGGGCGCCTCCTCGTGTTTCTCAGGATAGCAAGCCACTCCGAAGTCGAACTTCGGTCCTGGATGCTTGATGGGTGTGCCGTCGGCGAAGAATCCCTCGTTGAAGCGTACCACCTGTTTGATCAAGTCCGTTGTGTGGGCGTGTCCGCCTGGAGTAGGGGTGAAGCGACTGTCCTCCTTGGCCTTGTCGCCACGAAGCAACATGAGGTTGCGGATGCCCAGGAACTGCAAGTCCAGCAGTTCGTATTCTATCTGTTCGATGGTCTGTCCACTGCAGATGACGTGTGGCTCTACGGGGATGTTATACCGTTGCTTGATGGCTGACGCGATGGCTATTGTGCCAGGTCGTCTGCGGATGCGCTGGCGCTCGAACTGTCCGTTGTCCAATTCCTTGTATACATATTCCGAGTGGTGCGTCGTGATGTTGATGAAAGCCGGATTAAACACCGCCAGTTTGTCGATGGTGCGGAACAAAGCTTCCGTGCCGTTTCCCTTTAACGGGGGCAATACTTCGAACGAGAAACGATGCTCGTCACTTGTTTGTTGGTTGATATAGTCAGCTACTGTCATGTTGTTAAATTGAAATGGTGCTACAAAATTAGTTAAAAAGTTGGAGAAAACGCAAGGATTTCGGAAAAAAAGTTTTACTTTTGTACGTTCATTTTTAAAAGTGCTAACGTAAAACGCTAATAAATTAATATGGAATACCAAAAGAGAGGTAGTTCGGCTTACCTGTTTTCTATTGTGTTGGTCGCCGTTTTGGGCGGTTTGCTTTTCGGTTATGATACCGCTGTGATTTCTGGCGCAGAAAAGGGCCTTCAGGCGTTCTTTGCCAATGCTCAGGATTTTACCTACACTGATGGCTGGCATGGGTTTACTTCCGCCAGTGCATTGATTGGATGTATCATCGGTTCGGCCCTGTCGGGGTTCCTGGCTACCAACCTGGGGCGCAAGCGCACGCTGGTGATTGCCGGTGTCCTGTTCTTCGTCTCCGCCTTAGGTTCTATGGAGCCCGAGTTCATGTTCTTCTCACATGGCGAGCCCTCCTTCTCGCTGCTGCTCATGTTCAACTTCTACCGTATCATCGGTGGTATCGGTGTGGGCTTGGCATCAGCGGTATGTCCCATGTATATTAGTGAGATTACCCCTTCCAACATCCGTGGAATGATGGTCAGCTGCAACCAGTTCGCCATTATCTTCGGACAGCTGGTGGTCTACTTTGTCAACTTCTTCATTCTGGGCGACCACATCCAGCCCGTTGTCGAGGAAATGGGCAAGGGCTTGGCAGCTATCAACCCTGCTGCTCAGTGGACCGTTACCACGGGATGGCGCTATATGTTCGGCTCCGAGGCGATACCTGCAGGCATGTTCGCCGTGCTCATCAGCCTTGTTCCGGAAAGTCCCCGTTTCCTGGTTTCTGTAGGCAAGGACCAGCGTGCCCTTGAAGTACTTGTTAAGATTAACGGTACCGATCGCGGACAGTTCATCCTGAATGCCATCAGGGAGACCCTGGTGCAGAAGACCGAGAAGCTGATGACCTACGGTGCCATGTGTATCTTCATCGGCATCATGCTCAGCGTCTTCCAGCAGGCTGTGGGTATCAACGCCGTGCTCTACTATGCACCGCGTATCTTTGGCGACATGGGAATGGAGAACCCGATGGTCATCACCGTCTTCATGGGTGTCATCAACCTCCTCTTCACGCTGGTAGCCATCTTCACGGTGGAGAAATGGGGGCGAAAACCCCTGCTCATCAGCGGTTCGCTGGGTATGGCGCTGGGTGCCTTCGGCGTTGCCGTCACCTTCGGTCGCGCCGGTCTGGAGCTCGTCACCGCTGTCTCACTGCTCGTCTATGCGGCTTCGTTCATGTTCTCATGGGGCCCCATCTGCTGGGTATTGATAGCCGAGATATTCCCCAACACCATTCGTGGTGCTGCTGTTGCCATCGCCGTTGCCTTCCAGTGGATTTTCAACTTCATCGTCTCGTCAACGTTCGTGCCCATGTTCAACATGCACCTGACGGAGGGCGACGACTTCGGACATTGGTTCACCTACGGACTCTACGGCATCATCTGTCTTGTCGCTGCTGTCTTTGTATGGCGACTGGTTCCCGAGACGAAGGGCAAGACGCTGGAGGATATGACCAAGCTATGGCGCTGGAGGACTTATGTGCCTGGTGAGAAGCCTCATGACGGCAAGACCTATTAATAGATGTGAGAGGTAAGTGGTAAGAGGTGAGAAATTAGAGGTAAGAAATAAGATAAATGCGATATGAAGAAAATTCTGATTGCAGAGGACAACGATAGCAACTACCTGCTGATGACCTATATCCTGAAAGGGCACTATGAGTTCTCCCATGCTGCCAACGGACAGGAGGCCGTGCTGAAGGCGCTGGCTGAGCGCCCGGATATGGTACTGATGGATTTGAAGATGCCTGTTATGGACGGCTTGGAGGCTACCCGGCAGATTAAGTTGCAGATGCCTAACCTTCCCGTGCTGGCTGTTACTGCTAATGCCTTCGACAACGATCGTCAGCGGGCGATGGATGCCGGTTGTGTGGACTTCATCTCCAAACCGGTCAATGCCGCCGAGTGTCTGAAACTGATTGCGAAATACATCTGATAACATCAGCAGTATCAAGCACTTGAAAGATGTAATCATCGGGAAACTCGGCACGCTCCTGTTGCATGTGGGACCCGTTGACTGTCATCCAAGCCGTTGAGGGCGATGCGCAGTTCTCACTCTCTGAGCGTGGCATCGTCAACCTTATCGAACATTGCGCCACCGTGTTCACGCCGTCGCCCACAGGCAACTGCCGTTATCAGAAACCAGTTTCCGAAGCGTGGTATACAACCATGCTGGACAAGATGCGCGTTATCGGCAAACCCTGAAAACGACACCTCTTTGTTTTTGCTGTCACGCCTGTCACGCTTCTATTGTCGCTGATGTGAAATATCTTTACAACTAACAATCCGCAATATCAGCGATATACCACCCCCTCTCGAAGAAAAATTTGTTCCCTCCCTAGGAAAAATTTGCGCCCTGCCTAGGAAAAAATTTTTTCTAAGAATAGCCGCTAATCGCCCGCTCCGCTGCGCCCCCTTTGGCCGGTAAAAATAATTAACGGCGGCGGAAGATCTAGATGATCTAGATAATCTAGAAAAGTCTAGAAAAGTCTAGATAATCTAGAAAAATCTAGCTTATCCAGAAAAAAAATATCGCTGTTTGCGCTTGGAATCCGATTTTTTTCGTAATTTTGTATCACCAATAACAACAATTTAAATCATGCAGATATGGAGCTGGAAGAGCAATACAGGGTATTGAGAAAACAGACGAAATGGGCTGAGTTGTTCTTTTACCAGAAGACGGATGTGCTGTATCAGCTGACCTTTAAATTCACCAAGGAATACCTGATGAAGCACGGCGACAGGACTGTCGACCAGATGGTGCAGGCTGCTCGCTCGGGCAAACAGAATATCGTGGAGGGCGCGGAAGACGGTAAGACGTCGATGGAGATGGAAATCAAGCTGTTGAATGCAGCACGGGGTAGTGTGCATGAGTTGCGCGAAGACTACGAGGACTATCTGAAGACGCGCCATCTGTCGCTCTGGGACGAACAGCATCCGCGCTGGGAGAAGATGCAGCAGTACTGCAAGACGCACAACCTGTGGAAAGACTACGAGCCCCTGATACAAAAGATGAATGCCGAGGAGCTCGCCAACACCGCCCTCACCCTATGCCACATGGTCGACAAGATGATGACTTCCTACCAGAAGAAGCTGGAGAAGGAATTCGTCACCGAAGGCGGCATCCGCGAAAGAATGACAGCTGCACGCTTAGGATACAGGACTAACCAGCAACAGGAAATCGCCCAGCTGAAACAGCAATTGGAGCTAGCCAACCAACGGATTGCGGAGCTAGAAGCAGAAAACCAGCGGCTGAAGGCTAGATGAACTAGAAAAACTAGATAATTCTAGATAGTCTAGACAATCTAGACAATCTAGACCATCTAGACCATCTAGACAATCTAGACCATCTAGATCATAAGCCGCGAGCCTTGAGCAGACTGGACGCATCAGGCTGCTGCATACCCGTGAAGTCGCTGAACATCTGCATCAAATCACCGGTATTGCCACGACTCAGGATCTTGTCGCGCATGGCCTGTCCGGTCTCGCGCTTCAAGGCGCCGCGCTGGGCAAAGACATCGGCGATGTTGACTGCCAGCACCTCCGTCCATAGATAGCTGTAATAGCCGGCAGCATAGCCTCCGCCCCATACGTGGTTGAAGTAGCTGGTGCTGTAGCGGGGAGGAATCTGCGCGTTCAGCAGACCTATCTGGCGCAGGGCCTCGCTCTCGAAGGCTGCGGCTTTGTCGGGGGTGGGCACATCCTTGGCAGGCAACATGTGCCAAGCCAGGTCGAGACAGGTGGCTGCGAGGTTCTCGCCCAGGGCATAGGCCGTCTGGAAGTTGATGCTCTTGAGCATGCGCTCCTTCAGTTCGGCAGGCATCTGCGCACCCGTCTTGTAATGGCGCGCAAAGTGGTCGAACACCTGGGGAATGGCTGCAAACGACTCGTTGAACTGCGAAGGCATCTCGACGAAGTCGCGCGCCACACTGGTACCTGCCAAGGTCTCGTATTCGCAGTTGGACAGCATGCCGTGCAGGGCGTGACCAAACTCATGGAACATGGTGGTCACCTCGTCCCATGTCAGCAGCGAAGGCTCGCCATCAGGGGCTTTTGCCGTGTTACAGACATTGAAGATGATGGGCAGGTGGTTCCAACGGCGAGTCTGCTCTTGGAAGGCGTCCATCCAGGCTCCTCCGCGCTTGGTGGGACGACGGTAGTAGTCGCCATAGAACAGCGCCATGGGCTTGCCGTCCTTGTCGATAACCTCAAACACGCGCATGTCGGAATGGTAGGTCGGAATGTCGGTGCGCTCCTTGAAGGTCAGTCCGTAGACCAGGTTGGCGGCATAGAACACGCCATTGACCAGTACGCTGTCGACATTGAAGTACGGCTTCACCTCGTCGTCGGAGATGTCGAGCATCGCCTTCTTCATCTTGGCAGAGTAGTAGAAGCGGTCGTAGGGTTGCAGCTGGAAATCGGCACCCTCGCTCTTACGGGCAAAGTCCTCGATAGCCTTCGTCTCGGCATCGGCCTTGGGCGCATACGCCTTGATCAGATTCTTCAGGAAGTCGTAGACATGCTCAGGTGTCTTCGCCATCGTGTTCTCCAGCGAGTAAGCGGCATAGTTGGGATAACCCATCAGCTCGGCCTGCTCGGCACGCAGCTTGGCTATCTCGCTGACTATCGCGAACGTGTTGTGCTTGGCGTTGGTACCGTCGGCACGGTGAATGCTGGCCTCGAAGACCTTCTTGCGCAAGTCGCGGTTGTCGAGGGTGGCGAGCAAAGGCTGCTGGGTGGTGTTGACGATGACGATGGCGTAGGGCGCCTTGCCACCACGACTCTCGGCATCCTTCTGACATTGGGCCATATCGGCATCACTCAGGCCTGCCAGCTCTTCCTTCTTGTCTACCCACACCACTGCGTCGTTGGTGGCGTCCTGCAGTTGGTCGCCCCATTGCTGTTGCAAGTCGCTGATGCGCAGGTTGATGGCTTTCATGCGTTCCATCTTGTCGGCAGGCAACAGGGCACCCTTGCGGACGAAGCCCTTATAGATTTCCTCCAACAGCTTCTGGTCCTCGCCCGTCAGCTGGTCGTGCTGCTTGTCGTAGACCTGTCGGATGCGCTCGAAGAGTGTCTTGTTGAACGCAATCTCGTTCTCCAAATCGGTCAGCATGGGTTGCACCTTCTTCTCTATCTCGCCAATCTCAGGCGTCTTGTCGGCATCCACCAGGGGGAAGAATGTGCGACTGACATGATCGAGCAGCTTACCGCTGTCCTCGAAGGGCAGGATGGTATTCTCGAAAGTCGCCGAGTCGGGGCAGTCCACAATTTTCTGGATATTGTCGCGCTTGTCCTTGATAGCGGCCTCGAAGGCTGGCAGATAGTCAGCGGTCTTAATCTTACTGAAATCGGGAGCGCCAAAGGGCAACGAACTCTCAGCCAGCAGCGGATTCTCTTGAGTGTGCTGTTGGCAGGCGTTAAACGATAGCATCGTTACGGAAGTCATACCGATAGCCAAAATAGTTTTTGTATTCATCACTTTTTCACTTTTCTCTTATAGATATCCGAGTGCTCGCAGGATGTCGTTGAGGTTGGCCACCACCATGAGCAGGATGAGGATGCCGAAACCGACATACTCAGCGCGTATCATGA
>Ga0247611_10008630_pt1 | contig 12497 bp, 10 predicted proteins | sample 177DNAGHGhighgp2_FD_192422 | JGI IMG/M metagenome (GOLD analysis project Ga0247611, IMG submission 192422) | Sheep rumen microbial communities from Palmerston North, Manawatu-Wanganui, New Zealand - 1770 DNA GHGhigh gp2 | ecosystem: Host-associated > Mammals > Digestive system > Stomach > Rumen... | reverse complement strand
AGCGTCTTAGAGCGGCGGGTGTCGAACTTCAGCACGGTCGCGGGTCCGTCGTTCTCCAGCTGTTCCACCTCCTGCGAGGCGATAGGCTCGCTGAACTCGGCCGCGAAGAACCAGATCTGATCCTTGGCCCATCCCTTCGAGCGGCGGAAACCCTCGACGTGGGTCGGGTCTACGACCGTGAGCCCGCTGTCTGTCTCGCGATCCCAGCCGATACCCGTCTGCAGGTCGACCAGGACCGCTCCCTCGCGCGAGGTGAACCTGTATTCATGGAGCCCCACGCGCTCGGTCGCAGTAAGGCGAACCTTGATCCCGTAGTCCGGAAGGGCTACCGTGTATTCGCCCGGCCTGACCGTCTCGAGCGAGTGGTCGAGCCGCGCATAGATATGGCCTATGCTGTCTCGCTTCTGATTTACCCAGCCCTTCGTCCGCTTCGTTTTCGCCGGGTCGAAAGGCATAAGGAGTACATCTCCCCGGTCGCCGATGCCGGTTCCGGAAAGATGAGTATGGCTGAAGCCGATTATAAGAGTATCAGAGATATGATAGCCTGAACACCAGTCCCACGAATCGTTGATCTGCTGAGGTCCCAGGGTAACCATTCCGCGGGGAACACTCGCCCCGACAAAGACGTGGCCGTGTTCGCCGCTTCCTATCATCGGGTCGACTTTGTCTGTAAGGGATTGTGTTTTGCCGCAACCGGCAAGAGCCAGCGCTGCCAGAGCTATGATAATGGTTATTCGTTTCATACCTCCCAAATTTAGTCTTTTTTTGGCAAAGTAACTACTCGAGGAGGGAGAGGGCGGCCTCGAGAGTGAGGGAGTCCTCTATAGAGTAGCCGCCGTTGCCTGTGCGGCGAAGGGATGAGAGGAAGGCGCCGGAGCCCAGCGCCTCTCCGAGGTCGCGGGCCAGGGCGCGGATGTAGGTCCCCTTGGAACATTCTACATCAATTATCGCGGTAGGAAGATTGTGTCCGCTTATGTCGGCAACGCGAATTCTTCCCCGGCCGTCATCTACTACGTTTTGAGCCGGCGCGGGTCCGAATTCTACAAGATTGATGTCGTAGACAGTGATTCTGTTTGCCTGAAGGATGCCTTCGGCGTCTACCGGGAGGCCCTGCTTCCAGAGTTTGCGGGCCTTTTCGTACATGCGTTCGCCGTCTACCGACTTCGCGCTGAAAAGCGGAGCTATTTGATCCTGTTCTCCAAGGAAATCCGGCAGGATAGCCCTTAGTGAATCTTCGCTGACGCCGTCCAGGGGGTACTCCTTATCAATAGGCTTTTCAAGATCGTAGGAAGGAGTTGTCGCTCCGAAAGACACGCCGGCAAGGTACCGCTTGCGGGAGCGCTGCAGCTCTTCGGCTCGGCGCGTGGCCGCGCCGATGCACACGAGCAGCAGCCCAGTCGCAAGCGGGTCCAGGGTCCCGGCGTGTCCTACCTTCAGGTTCTTCTTCCCGAAATGCTTTATTGCCGCATACTTTATCTTACGGATAACATCCGCCGAAGTCCAGCGATACGGCTTATCAATAGGAAGAACGATTCCCTCCGGATAGTCCTCTATATTTCGCGACAGTTTCTCCATCAAACAGGAATCTTATCGATGCGTCTCTGGTGACGGCCTCCCTCGAAGGGGGTGTCCAGCCAGGCGCGCACGATAGCTACTGCGAGGCGGTAGGAGATGAAGCGCGCCGGCAATACGAGCACGTTCGCATTGTTGTGTTGCTTGACGAGCTTTCCGATCGCTGTCCCCCAGGCCAGGCCGGCGCGCACTCCCTGATGTTTGTTCAGGGTGATCGCCATTCCGTTACCTGTTCCGCAGAGTGCGATTCCCAGATCCACCGAGCCGCTTTCGACTGCGGACGCCAGCGGATGTGCTACATCCGGATAGTCCATGCTCTCGGTCGTATCGGTTCCGAAGTTGACTACCTCGATTCCGCGGCCCTGCAAATACTTAATGAGCTTAGCCTTGTACTCGACCCCAGCGTGGTCGCTGCAAATACCTATTTTCATATCTTGGATCCTAAAACTTTAACTCTTCTTACAGCCTCTTTGTGTCCGATGCAGGAAATAATCTCATGGATTCCGAGGCCTGAGCCGCTGCCTGTAAGAGCAAGGCGGATGCAGTTCATCACCTTACCCATAGGCCACTCCTTCTCGCGGATGAACTCCTCCAGGTCGCGGCCGGATTCGATAGCCTCAAGAGCCATCTGATAGAACTCCGGCGTACCGAACTTCGCAAGGTCTTTCTCTACATACTCTGTAGGAGCAACGAACAGATACGGTGCTGCCGTCCAGAAATCGGATACGAAAGTCGCGCGGTCCTTGATCACGTCGATCACCTTCTCGACATAAGCGCGATCGCAGACAACTCCGTGGGCCTTCAAAATCGGCTCATACAGAGCAGCCAGCTCGGCGGAGCTCTTCATACGAAGGTACTCCTTGTTGTACCACTTCGCCTTTTCAGGATTGAACTTCGCACCGCTCTTGCTTACATGTTCCAGCGAGAAGGCGTCAATAAGCTCGGACATAGACAGTATCTCACGCTCATCCCCCGGATTCCATCCAAGGAAAGCGAGAAGGTTGACGAAAGCCTCGGGGAAGTAACCGTCTTCACGGTAGCCGCGATAGGTTTCGCCGTCTGAATTCACCCAGTTGAGAGGGAAGACGGGGAAGCCCATCTTGTCACCGTCGCGCTTCGAGAGCTTTCCGTTGCCGACCGGCTTCAAAAGCAACGGAAGGTGGGCGAAACGGGGCATGGTATCGGTCCATCCGAAAGCCTCATAAAGAAGGAAATGGAGCGGGAGCGAGGGCAGCCACTCCTCGCCGCGGATAACCTCGGTGATTTCCATCAGATGGTCGTCTACGATGTTTGCGAGGTGGTAGGTGGGCAGTTCGTCAGCCCTCTTCCAAAGAACCTTATCGTCCAGGGTTGCGGTGTTGACCTCGACGTGGCCGCGGATAAGGTCGTCCATCTCCACTACGCGGTCGCAGGGCATCTTGAAGCGCACGGTCCAGTCTGTAGTCTGCTCCAGCAGGCGCGCGACCTCTTCGGCCGGAAGCGTCAGCGAGTTGCGCAGCGTCGCCCGCGTCTCGTAGTTGTAGATGAATGTCTGGCCGCTTGCCTCGGCCGAAGCTCTGCGCGCCGCCAGTTCCTCCGACGAATCGAAGGCATAGTATGCCCATCCCTTAGCGACCAGCTCCTCGGCATAAGAGCGGTAGATCGCCCTGCGCTCCGACTGCCTGTACGGGGCATGGGGGTGTTTCTCCGAAGCGACGGACACTACCTTGCCATTCTCGTCGACACCCTCGTCGGGAACGATGCCGCACCAGTTGAGGGCTTCGATTATATACTGCTCCGCTCCCGGAACAAATCTCTGGGAGTCGGTGTCTTCAATCCTTAAAATGAAATCTCCGCCATGCTGCTTAGCATACAAATAGTTGTAGAGCGCCGTACGGACTCCGCCCATATGGAGCGGGCCGGTAGGCGACGGAGCAAATCTTACTCTTGTCCTTCTCATTGCTGTATCCTCCTAATAGCCGCTTTCTCTTCGTACTCCCTGATAGTCTGCTCGTTGTCTGTAAGCAGGGCGGGAACCGCCTCGGGGTTGTAGTCGAACTTGGGCTTTACTGTAGTGCTGAAACCGATGTGGGTAGTAACCTCGCCGATGGGGGCCTCGCCGGCGGGGCCGGACGACTTGTCGTAGACATAGTCGCTCTCGATCGAGATGATGCTGCCGAGGTCGATGTCCGGACCGAGTATCGCACCGAGCTTGAAGCCGGTAGCGATAGCGGTGATGTGGATGGTATCGCCGATCTCGGGATCGTCATCCCAGATAAGACCATGCTTGAAGTTGTTTCCGCCTCCGGTATACTCTGCGATCTTCTTGTTGATCTCGTCGAGCTGGTTCATCTTAAGACCCTGCTCGTTGTTGCCGGCGGTAATGTTGACGAGGACGTTCTTCGCGGTCTTAAGGTCGTAGTCGTTCAGAAGCGGCGATTCGAAAGCCTCCTTCACCGCATCGTCGATACGGTTCGGACCGCTGCCGGTACCGCAGCCCATCAGGGCCATTCCGCTGCCGCGCATCATGGTCTGTACATCTTCGAAGTCTACATTGATATAGCCGGGCTTCTTGATTATCTCGATGATGCTGCGTACTGCAGTAGCGAGAACCTCGTCTGCCTTCGGGAAGGCGTTCTGAATAAGTTCGTCACCGAAGTACTGGTAGAGCTTCTCGTTGTTGATTATGATAAGGCTGTCTACGTTCTTCTCGAGCTCGTGGATACCGTCTATTGCGCGGGCAAGCACCTCGCGTCCTTCGTTGCGGAAGGGAAGGGTGACGACTCCTACTGTAAGGATACCCTGGTCCTTTGCCATCTTCGCGATGACGGGGGTAGCTCCGGTACCGGTGCCGCCGCCCATACCGGCGGTGATGAAGAGCATCTTAGTGTTGGGGTCGAGGATCTTCGAGGCGATTTCGTCCTGGCTTTCGAGCGCGGCATTGCGGCCCTTGGTAGGGTTGGTGCCGGCGCCGAGCCCGAGGCCGAGCTGGATCTTCAGGGGGACATTGCAGCGGCCGAGAGCCTGGGCGTCGGTGTTACACACCACGAAGCTGCAGCCCTGGATCTGCCTGTTATACATATAGTTGACTGCGTTGCAACCGCCGCCGCCCACTCCGAGCACCTTTATAATACTGTCGGCTGTAGGCCAGTCCTTGGGGGCAATGATGATGTTATCTTCAGGCATATTACTTGTCCTCCTCGTGTATCTTTTCAATATTCTCGTCAAACAGATTTCCGGTTACCTCGGTAAGGCCCGCAGTAAGTCTGGTAAAGAGGCCCGGTTTCTTGGGCTTCTTCTCGGGCTTCGGTTCCGGTTTCTTCTCAGTAGTCTCCGGTTCCGGCTCCGGTTCGAAGACGGTGTCGGTGACGGGCTCCTCCTCCTGGACTTCCTGCTCGGGCTGGACGTCGAGTTCCTTCAGGATAGCGCAGTTGATATACTCTTTGTCTCTGCAGAGTCCTATCATTGAAAGCTGCGACACTCCCGAGAGCGAGAGAATCTCCGGGCAGCCCTCAGTGCTGATTCCGGTGACATGGGGGAAGCCGACGCGGGCGGGGAGTCCCGAAAGTTCGGTAAACAGGGCGCTCGCGCTGAGCAGCTCCGCGCCGCCGCCAGTGAGGACTATGCCTCCCCTGAGGCTGTCGGCGTACCCGCTCTTTCCGATAAGGAACAGAGCTGCGTTGGCGATCTCCCTCATACGGCTGCCGATAATCTCGGCCAGGTACTTGACGGGCAGCTGCTGGGTTTCGCCCGTGCGCTTGTCGTGGATCTGGATTATCTTCTCGCCGAGCGACTGCAGGCGGTCCGGCATGCAGGAACCGAACCCGAGCTTGATGTTTTCTGCCAGTGTCTCCTGGATTCCACACTCGAGGTGGATGTCGCTGGTAACTGAGTTGCCTCCGAACGGGAACGAATCGAAGAAACGCAGAACTCCGCGATGATAGATGCTGACGGAGGTTACGCCCGCGCCGATCTCGATCAGCGCGACTCCATGTTCCTTCTCGTCGCTGGTAAGAACCGTCTCGGCTACTGCCTCGGCGAGGAAGTACTTGCGCGAAGCGAGGCCGAGCTCGTTCATCACCTTGTCTATATTGGCGACAGGTTTCTGGGCTCCGGAGAATACCTTGTACATACCCTCGAACTTCCCGCCGGTAACGCCGATTACATCGGACTCGGCGGCCTGGAACAGGTCTTCGGTAGAGTACGACTGGGCAACCGCGCCGTAGATCTGGCTGCCGCCCTTGATGCCGGACTGGAACTTCTGAAGAGCGATCTCCTTAAGTCCCAAGACCTCCTCTTCGGTGATGAAGCTTTCGGCATCGCTGCGGTCTATAGACTGCTTCACGTCTTTAGTAGAGACCTTCCAGCGCGGGAAGGCGGTTACTACTTCGTGGATGTTGATGTCGAGCGCTTCCTCGGCTTCGCGAATAAGCCTGGCGAGGGGCTCACATACCTGTTTGGGGTTGAAGATGGTACCGCGCCGGATTCCCCTGGACTCCGCTTCGCGGTAATGGACGACTTCAGCTATTCCGTCGACCACCTGGCACACTGAGAGCGAGATTTTCGAGTCTCCCAGATCGACTGCCGCTATAAATCTTTCCTGCATATTATTTGACCTTTATATTTTACGTTCACTGAATGATAGGGATCTTCCGAGCGAAGCGGAGCGATCGAGCTGAAGTACTTCTCCATCGCCGCGAACTTTCTCGGGCTCTCCTTGAAATCCCCATAGATGATCTTCAATCCGTCTCCCAGTAAGACAAAGTCTCCGTTTGTCTCTACCGCATAACCGCTGATACGGCTGCTCCAGACGTTGCTTTCCGAAATCTTTCTTACAAGGGCGATAGCCTGAGAGAGCCACTCCTGGTCGAAGCCCAGCTTTGGGTCACACGAAATCACCGGCACCTCCGCGACATAATCCCCGCTGAGAGGGAAGATATTACCGCCACGGTCTGTGTAGTAGCCGTTGCCTTTGTAGTCGAAGCGCATCACCGGGTCGCGCTGCTGGACAAGGGCATGTAGGACTCCGTCATCTGTAATCCAAACCTCGGCATTTCTGACCTCGGGCTTTTGCTGAAGCATCTTCTCGATGCTGCCTATATTTACATCTTCCAGTCTCTGGCCTACATAAATACCGTAGAAATTGTCTATCGAAGCGCGGATCTGATCCTCGCTTAGGAACTGGTGAGGCCCCGGAACGCTCACTTCAAGCTCCTTGCAGGAGATGCCGTGGCGCTCCACCTTCGAGACGTGTAACAATACTCCCATCCCGGCGAAGAACACCAGGAAGAACAGTATGGTCAACACTATCGAAGCAGCCCTTTTCATACGCGTTCCTTAAGTATGTCTGCTATAGGCTTTACAAGCCTGTCAATATTTCCCGCGCCGAATGTAACGAGAACGTTTACATCCGAGCATTTGCGTACCCAATCGAGCAACTCTCCGTAGGGGACGAGCTCCTTCTGCGGCGCTGTAATGTCTTTCAAAATTATTTCCGACGTAACCCCAGGGATAGGCTCCTCGCGGGCAGGGTAGATGTCCAGCAGGACAACCCTGTCACACAGACTCAGCGCGCGGGCGAATTCGGGCGCGAAATCGCGGGTCCTGGTGTAGAGGTGGGGCTGGAAAATGGCCGTGAGCTTGCGCCCCGGGAAGATGTCGCGAACGGTCCGGATCGAAGCCTCTAGCTCGGCCGGATGGTGGGCATAATCGTCGAGGAAGGTAAGCGAAGGTGTGTTGATGTACTCCTCCAGCCTGCGGTGGGCTCCCAGGTAGCTGCCGATTGCCTTTCGGATAGCGTCCGGCTTGGTCCCATGGCAAAGGCAGATTGCCGCCGCCGCGACCGCGTTCTCGACGTTCAGCGCGCCGAGAGTGCCGGTCCGGATGTCGATGATCACTCCGCCCGGATGGACAAGATCGAAGGTATAATGGCCGTCCTGACCGAGCCTCATGTTGGTGCCGTAGAAATCCGCGCGCGGATCGCCCAGCGAGTAGCTGTACATCTTCGCCTGCGTCACCCCCGGTTCGAGGGGCAGGCCGAGTTTATGGATCAGGACCTCGCTGACCTGCGATGCAAACTGACGGTAGGCCTCCTGGACATGGGCCCGGTCGCCGTAGATGTCGAGATGGTCGGCGTCCATCGCCGTAATCGCCGCGATCGCCGGGTGTAGCCTGAGGAACGAGCGGTCGAACTCGTCTGCCTCCGCCACTGCGACCGGGTTGTGGCTCATGAGCATGTTCGTATTGTAGTTGCGCGAGACCCCGCCCAGGAAGGCCGAACAGCCCTCGCCGCTTTCCGTGAGGATGTGGGCCACGAGGGTCGAGGTGGTCGTCTTGCCGTGGGTTCCCGCTACCGCCAGACACTTCTGTCCGGAGGTTATCTCGCCGAGAATCTGCGAGCGCTTGAGGACGTTGTAGCCGCCGGCGCGGACGGCCTTGAGCTCGCCAAGGTCGTCGGGGACGGCGGGCGTGTAGACCACCAGCGTATTGCCTGGGTCAGTCGGAATAAGGTCGGGCCTGTCCTCATAATGGACGGGGATTCCCTCGGCCTCAAGCTCGCGAGTCAGATCGCTCGGAGTCTTGTCGTATCCGGCTACCGCGTAGCCCTTGAACTTGAACCAGCGCGCAAGGGCGCTCATTCCTATTCCACCGATTCCTATGAAATATACCTTTTTCATTACGCAACCAATTTATACGCTTCATCCACGATGATGGCAGCAGCGTCCGGCAGCGCCATCGCGAGCGCATTGCGGCCGATCAGTTCGAGCCTGCCCTCGTCGTGGATTACCTGCATCGCGAGCGGCATGAGCTCGGCCCCGGCCGCCGCATCCTTTACTATCAACCCCGCATCCCTGCGGACCAGGGCCATCGCGTTGTGGGTCTGATGATCCTCGGCCACGTTCGGCGAGGGAACGAAGATACACGGCTTGCCGGCCACGCAGATTTCGGAAACGCTCGAAGCGCCCGAGCGCGAGACTATAAGATCCGATGCCGCATAGGCGAGGTCCATCCGGTCTATGAACGCGCTCCAATGGATAAAGGGCAGCTGCCTGCCTTCCATGAACGCACGGACATCCGGCTCATAATACTTGCCGCACTGCCAGATCACCTCTACATCTTCGCCGCCCGGGCAGCCCGCCTCGATCCAGCTTTTCATCGTCCGGTTGAGGGTCCCACATCCAAGGCTGCCGCCGATAACGAGCAGCTGCCTGCGCTTGGGATCGAGCCCATAATGTTTCAGCGCTTCAGCCCTCATTTCGGGGGTCGCCTGCCTAATCGACGAGCGGATAGGGTTGCCGCTCATTACTATCTTTTCGGCGGGGAAGAACTTCTCCATCCCTTCGTAGGCCACGCAGATGCAGCCTACCTTGTCGCCGAGCATTTTATTGGTAAGACCGGCGAAGCCGTTCTGCTCCTGGATGAGCGAGGGGACGCCCCGGCGGGTGGCCGCGAAGAGCAGGGGAGCGCTGGCGTAGCCGCCTACTCCTACTGCGATGTCGGGCTTGAAAGTACGTATGAGCTTTCGGGCCCTGGCATTGCTGATAAGGATCTTGAATGGTACCTGGATGTCGTTCCAGATGTTCTTGAGGGTGAGTCTTCTCTGGAGGCCGCAGATAGGCAGGCCTACTATTTTATAACCGGCTGCGGGGACTTTTTCCATCTCCATCTTTCCGTTGGCTCCTACGAAAAGTATCTCGGTTTCAGGATTCACTTCCTTGAAACGGTTGGCAATAGAAATAGCGGGGAAGATGTGGCCTCCCGTTCCGCCGCCGCTGATAATAACGCGAAGTTTCTTATATGCTGTCATATATATCCTCGTTTTCTTCAGTTTCCTCAATATTATCGTAGTCGCCGCTGTCGAACGAATCAAGATCGGCAAGGCTCGCTTCTACATTGTCGTGGAGATCGATAAGCGGAACTGCCTTCTTCGTTTCAGTCTCGATCTTGCGGTTGGATATCCTGCTTATAGAAAGGATAATTCCGAACGCGATACAGAAGCAGACAAAGGCCGACGCGCCGTGGCTTAGCAGCGGCAGGGTCTGACCTGTCAGGAGTCCTACGTCGGCATTGACTATGATATGGATCATTGCCTGACCCGAGATAAGTAGGACCAGTCCCATCACGGCGCACTTCGCAAAGAGGTTGGTGCCGCAGTTTCGGACTATCAGCACCCCTCGGGCGATCAGTGAGATATACAGGATCATTACCGCCATTCCTCCCAGCCAGCCGTACTCTTCGAGTATGAAGCTGAACATGTAGTCCTCAGACATATCGGGAACAACATAGCGCTGGGTACTCTGGCCGGGGCCCTTCCCGAGAAGGCCGCCCTGCTGGATGGCTATTTTTGCGCTATATGGCTGGCGTAGCTTGTCAAGAGCTTTCTGCTTGGCAGTGTTGTCGGCTCCAGCCATATGATACTCTTTTACATAGTTGTGGTGTCCCAGACGGGTGGCGAAAAGGCCGATTCGCTGGAACATTACATGGTCTGAGTGCTTAGTAATGCTGTATAATCCGAACGCGCCTATGAAGAGCATCACGCCGACCGCTCCGGCTATGAAGATTTCCTTGACCTCTCCGGTACCGATGGCAATTGTAAGGACCATCACAAGGCCTATCATAAGGGCCGCGGTGTTGGAACCCTTCATAACCATCAACATTACGATGACGGCCGGGATGTAAAGATAAATGATCTTCTTTGTCAACTTATTCTTTACCCAGTGGAAGTGGTCCAGCTCCGAGATCTTATTGAGCAACTTGAAATTGTCTCTCTTGAGAGCATCTACAGCCCAGGCTATGTACATTATCATCGCGACTTTCGCAATCTCGAACACATGGACCTGGATGCCTTTTATCTTAAGGAAACGTACGGCGCCGTTGATCTCAGGAGCGGTGATGAAGTTGCCGACTCCTCCTATAACCAGAACGAAGAGGAAAGCGAAGGCTACAAAGAAGCCCAGGCTGGAAATCTTCCGGAAGAACTCGATGCTCCTTATCTGATAACAGACGAAGATAAGCAGCAGTCCGAGGCCCACTATGATGAGGTGGTCCTTTACGATGTCTATCCTGTCTGTATTGACAGTCACAAGGCGCGAGGAGCTCGAGAAGATACAGACGATAGAGAAGAGCATGAGCATCAGTACGATGATCAATACCACCTTATCGCCGGCGAAATTCTCGATGAAGTTCCAGATTTTCTTCCCCTTGCCGCTCATACTACAGATTCCTTACAGCGTCTTTGAATTTTTCTCCACGGTCTTCGTAGCAGGTGAAAAGATCGAAGCTGGCGCAGCAGGGACTCAGAAGAACTACGTCTCCCGCCTGGGCGAACGCCGCCGATGCCTTGACCGCCTCTTCGGCGGACAGGGTGTCCACTATCTTGTCCGAGCCTACGATCTGCTCGAAGGCTTCGTGGAATTTCCTGTTGTCTATGCCCATACAGACTATCGCGCGGACTTTCTCCCTGACGAGCGGCTTGAGGACTTCGTAGTCGTTGCCTTTGTCCGTTCCGCCCACTATCCATACGACCGGCCTTGTCTGGCAGTCGAGGGCATACCATGCCGCATCGACATTGGTGGCCTTGCTGTCGTTGACATATAGGACATCGCCCACTTCCAGAACCGGCTCGAGCCTGTGTTCGATAGGCTGGAAGGTCTTGAGGCTCTTTCTGATCACCTCGTTGCGGATGCCGGCTGCCTTAGCAGCGAGGGCCGCCGCCATCGAGTTGTAGATGTTGTGTTTCCCGCCGAGGGCAAGCTCGCTCAGATAGATCTCGCTCTCGTCTTCGCCGTAGCGCATCACTATCTTCTGGCCTTCGAGGTAGGCGCCCTGCTCGACCTCGTGGGTCTGCGACATGGGGAGCATGCGGGCCTGAAGCACTATCTTGCTGAGGTGGTCGATCGTAATCTTGTCGTCCGAATCGAAGATGAAGCAGTCCTCGGGCCTGAGATTACGCGTGATGCGGAACTTCGAGCGCACGTAGTTCTCCATATTGTAGTCGTAGCGGTCGAGGTGGTCGGGGGTGATGTTGGTGATGATGGCTATGTCCGGACGGAAGTCGTAGCAGCCGTCGAGCTGGAAGCTGCTGATCTCGAGGACATAGTAGTCGTGTTGCTCGGTAGCGACCTGCAGGGCGTAGCTCTTGCCGATGTTGCCGCCGAGGCCTACGTTGAGGCCGGCTTCCTTCAGGAGGTAGTAGATGATGGAGGTGGTGGTAGTCTTTCCGTTGGATCCGGTGATACAGATCTTCTTCGCGCTGTCGTAACGGGCGGCGAATTCAATTTCGGAGATGACATGGATGCCCTTGTCCCTGAGCTTGCGGACCATGGGCGCGGTCTCCGGGATGCCGGGGCTCTTAACTACCTCGTCTGCACTGAGAATCTTCTCTTCGGTGTGGCCACCTTCCTCATAGGCGATCTGCCAGTTGCCGAGCAGCGCCTTATAATCGTCTTTCAACTTTCCGTTGTCGGACAGAAAGACATCGAATCCTTTAACTTTTGCGAGGACCGCGGCTCCTACGCCGCTCTCGGCCCCGCCGAGTACTACTATTCTTGACATAAGCCTACCTGATCTTCAATAGTGCCAATGTACCAACTGCCAGAACGATACCTACAAGCCAGAAGCGTACGACGATTCTGGGCTCGGGGATGCTCTGTTTCTGATAATGATGATGGAGCGGAGCCATCAGGAACAGCCTGCGGCCCTCTCCGAACTTGCGTTTAGTATACCTGAAATATCCCCTCTGGAGAATGACTGAGAGGCTCTCCGCGAGGAAAATGCCGCAGAGGATGGGAAGGAGCAGCTCCTTGCGGATAAGCACTGCGCTCACTCCGATTACTCCTCCTATCATAAGGCTTCCCGTATCGCCCATGAAAACCTGGGCGGGGAAGGTGTTGAACCAGAGGAAGCCCACCAGAGCGCCGACAAACGCCGCCATGAACACGGCCGTC
>Ga0247611_10008629_pt1 | contig 12499 bp, 14 predicted proteins | sample 177DNAGHGhighgp2_FD_192422 | JGI IMG/M metagenome (GOLD analysis project Ga0247611, IMG submission 192422) | Sheep rumen microbial communities from Palmerston North, Manawatu-Wanganui, New Zealand - 1770 DNA GHGhigh gp2 | ecosystem: Host-associated > Mammals > Digestive system > Stomach > Rumen... | reverse complement strand
TCCGCAATATAACAAGAATTCTAATCAAAAAAATAATTTATGCCGTATAAGTAACTTAATTTAAACATTTTAAACGCTTAAGGAGATTTTTTCTCCGGACAGCAATGGAGCAACAAACAAATTCAATACAACCATTAACCAACCCTTTCAACTCTGAACAAAACGACGATGTCACCATAAATATTCATCAAAAATTTGGGCGATTCAAAGAATCGGAGTATCTTTGCGCCCGAAGAATACATATTAAGTAGAGCAACCGACAGCTTTCTTGAAAGTCTCTCGAATTAGCCATTCACCACGACATTCGCAAGAAAAGACGGCTGCCAGCTCACGACTCCAACGGAGGCGTGGGCTTTGGCAGTATCAACAATTGCGAATGGGTAGGCTAAACCCGAGAGACTTTTGTTGTGATGCCAAAACACCTCACCCACGCCTTCCGTTTTTCTTTCTCTCTCGCTGTTTGTTTCTCACGCAGAAATCGCAGAAACCGCAGATCTTCACTCACTTTTTTAGACCTCATTTTAGTCACTAATACGCACAAATCTAATCCACGAATATGGATAAAAAAGGCGTTGCGACAGACGGGATAGGCTCATTGCTTCTGGCTATGAGCCGTAGGATGTTCAGGAGGCTGGCCATCTCGAAAACTCGTTTTCATAGTGGCAGACCTCTGAACCTCCTGCCCCACAGGGGCTTTATCCCGTTCTGTCATGAGCGAGTAATTTGTGAGTAATTTATGGTAATTTGTTTCCAATAAAGAATATCTGCGAGATCCGCGAGATCTGCGTGAGGATAACTCCCGAAACTATAATCATCAATTCTAAAAACGGAAAAGCAAAATGGAAATAGATAAGAACGGGGACGACCTCGAGCTTTTGAACCGTTTGCTGGAACAGCTGCACCAGGCAGACTATAAGGTTCTTGGCAGCATTGTGCTGAACGTCTATAAAGAGGGTTGCCAGCACGTAGATAGAGTGGAAAACCAATATATAGGTCCTCATACGGGCCCGCCTCCAAAGGAAGGAGGCGAGGGAAAAATGCCCCTCCCCGAGGCTCTTGCCTCGGAGGAGGCGATGGCGCTATGGGAAAAGATGCAGGCGGCAGGCTACATCGACGAGGACTTCCAGCCCACCGTATCACGCTCGCTGTCTGCCATTATCGCCGACGAGATGGCAAGGCGGTTGGGCATCAAGGAGAAGTGGAAGGCTTTTGAGACGCTGTGGCATAGGCGTAATATGTACCGCGACTATTACAAGGCGCTGGACTTGCAGCAGACGCTGACGTTCCGCGACAAGATCCGACGCATCATCCGATAACGGAACGGCTCTTTCGGCACCGGGTAGTACCCCCTACATGTAGCAGGCATGTAGGGGGTCTTTTTTTCTGGCTTTTCGTACCTTTGCGCCCGAGTAAATACCATTCACAACAAACAACTATGGAAAAGAAACGAGTTAGAGTGCCGACACGTTCGGCTCGAGAGATGGCGGTGGCAGTGGCTGCCGACGTAGAAAGCAGGAAAACGATGCAGCGATGCAGGGCGACACTGACGCGGTCGGTGGAACGCTACTATGCGGCGTTGTTGCAGGATGTGACGACGCATGTCGATGGCCAGTTGTTCCGGGTGGATAATGTGCATGCATATACGGAATGCCAGTGCTATAACGAACCAGTCCCGGAAGACTATCTTTTGGTAGTGCAGTTGCGGTTGTATTGCGCTGAGCAGTGGCGGAGTTACTTCGTCGACTGCAAGATGCCGGCATGCTGGATAGCGCGACGTGGGCTGCCGACGGACATACGTCTGGATGACATCACATGGGTGTGGAGCGAGTACCCCGACAACTCACGGTTTCCCGTCATGGATTACGATCCCGTTGAAGATGCCTTCGTCCCCAGTGTGCGGAGACATCATACGTACTCAGAATGGATAAAACTTCAACAAAGAACGAAATGAAAGAAAGAAGCAAAGAAAGAAAAGAAAGAAAGGTTGTTGTTGTTGCTGAAGAGAAAAATGAAAAAGAGAAAGCAACAACAACCTCACACGCTGGGCGCGCGCACGAGGAGTGCCCACTCAACGTGGTGACACAAGAAGACATCGAACGTTTCATCGACATCTTCAACGAGACGATGATACGCACGAGTGCCGTCATTCCCACGGTGGACATCCTCACGACACAGGCCGAACGCCAGCTACGCTACCTCATGCATCGCTATCCGATGGCGAAGTTGGAGAAGATGGTGGAGAACGCTGCCACCAGTGACTTCCTCAACGGTAGCGGTCAGCGGGGTTTCAAGGCGGACATCGAATGGCTCACCCGTGAAGTGAACTTCATCAAGGTGGTTAATAACAAGTATGCCAATATCCCCCATGAGCGTCGGTGGAAGGCTCCCGCAGAACGCATGGCGGAGCAGAGGCTTCACGAGGAAGAGCAGCGGCGACGCAACCGCGAGATCGAGGAGGAGGAGAGGGAGCGCAGGCGCCGGCAGCGCGAATATGATGCCGCACATGCCGCCACGCCCGAGGAGATCGCACGCATCATGGCCGACTTCGAACTGCCCCGACTGACGCCCGAACAACAGGAGTATTTACGCCGAAAGAAATGATGCTTATGGAAGACTTCAAGATACGCGCAATGAGTAAGGCGGAGCTGGCAATGGCCTACGCTCCGGAGCTGACCGCGGCGGGGGCCGTGAACAGGCTGATGCAGTGGATACACCACAATCCTGAGCTCACCGAGGACCTGCGGCGCACGGGCTACCGCAAGACGCAGAAGCTGTTCACCTCGCTGCAGGTAAGAACGATCGTCAGCTACCTGGGCGAGCCGTGAGGAAGAAAACGAGAACGAGAACGAGAACGAAAACGAAAATGAGATTGACGATCAGATTGACGTCGATTGACGTGAAGACCTTCTCAATGCTTAGAGTATTTTAGACGTCCGCTCGGCGCTTGCGACGCTTGACACTTCAAGAAAGGGACGTTTCACGCCTGAAGAAACCAAACAAATATATTCGAAAATCACGAATCACATGGAAACGAAAGGGAACGTGATGATGCGCTATGATGCCCATGATTCGGGGGCTGCAATGTCGTACCTTTGCACTCGCAAACCAAAAGGTCTGCCATGTAACATCTAAATCATTCATCATGCAACAGTGCACAATCAGGAAAGAACGACCGCCTCCGGCGGGAAAAAGCCTCAAGGGTTAAGCCCAAAACCCTTAAGGGTTTACGGCAAAAGCTATAAGGCTTTCGGGCAAAACCCTTAGGGGTTTGGAACGAAGACGAAAACGAAGACGAAAACGGAGTAAATTCTTGCTTATTCTTGCACATTGTTTTCCAGCGTTAATCAACAACATTCAATCAACAAATCATTTTAAAAAAAACAGTATGAAGAAGATTCAGTACAGTACGGCCATGATGGCCAACCCCATGAAGCCCGAAGAGGCTAAGAAGGCTTATGCGAACCTGCAGCTCACCGGCATCGTCGATATCAACGAGCTCGCCAATCACATCACGGAGCACAACTCGGTGTTCTCCAAGGGCACCGTGGTGGGCGTGCTCACCGAGCTCAGCGTGTGCATGCGCGAGCTGATCCTTCAGGGCTACAAGGTGCATCTGGGTGACATCGGCACGTTCGCTCCCGCCATCTCGTCCGAAGGCGCCGAGTCGAAGGAGAAGTTCGGTGCGCAGAACATCAAGGACATGGGCGTAAACTACAACCCCGGCGACGCCTTCGACAACCTTCGCCGCGATGCGGAGTTCGAGAAGACCACCACGCGCAAGGCCCAGGCCGCTGCCCTCAAGGCTGAGAACGAAGGCAAGACGACTGCCGACTGGACTCCCGAGGAGGAGGAGGCCGAAGAGCAGGAGCCCTAAATAGAATGAAGTATGAAGAGTTGAGGGCTTCGGCCCTCGCTCTTATTAAGTGAAAGAGTGAAAAGTGAAAAATAAAAGTTTCCTTAGACTCTTAAACTCTTAAACCCTTAAACTCTCAAAACCTCAAACTCAACAGCAATGAAAGAGACAACGAAACGAACGATCAAGCGGGTGTTTGACATCATCGTCACCATCCTCACTGCACTCATCACGAGCCTGACCACAACAAGCTGCATGCAGTGATGAGTGAAAAAAGAAAGAGTGAAAAGTGAAAAATTAAGATTATGCGAACAATAAGTTTGATTATTATCCACTGCTCGGCCACGAAGGCCGGGCAGCGGTATGGATTCGGACAGTGCCGCGAGGATCATCTGAAGCGGGGCTGGAAGGATATCGGATACCACTATTATATCACGCGGGACGGTGTGGTGCATCGCGGACGTCCTGAGGGACAGGTCGGCGCCCACTGCAAAGGCCACAACAAGCACTCGATCGGCGTGTGCTACGAGGGTGGTCTGGATATGGACGGAGTGGCTTGCGACACGCGCACCACGGCGCAGCGACGCTCCCTGCGCGCGCTCCTGGAGGAGCTGCATGAACGTTATCCCGACGCCATCATCATGGGCCACCGCGACCTCTCGCCCGATCTGGACGGCAACGGCCACATCGAACCCGACGAATGGATGAAGCAATGCCCCGGATTCGATGTCCTCATGGATTACTGGGACCTCGAACCCGAGGGATTGCTGACGGGGGGATAATGGGGAGTCTTTTTACTCCCTATTAACCCGAATCGGTCATTAGACAGTTACGCGCTAATGAAGCCATCTTTTAGTCATCTGTTTCGTCGCTTCTCGGTTACAATGGAACCCCATTGCGCCCTCAAAGCGGCAAAACATCTGTTCTAAAATAATGGTTATTATCATCATAACGCTAATGACCGATTCGGGTTTAAGTGTTTAGAGTGGGTAGCCTTCGAAGTCGTAGAGGACGGTGGAGAGGTAGCGCTCGCCGGTGTCGGGGAGGAGAACGACGATGCGCTTGCCGCTGTTCTCGGGTCGCAGGGCGAGCTGGGTGGCGGCGTAGAGAGCCGCTCCGGCACTGATGCCAACGAGGAGCCCTTCCTGCTGGGCGATGAGACGCGAGGTGCGTATGGCATCGTCGTTGTCCACGTCGAAGACTTCATCGACAACGGCAGCATCGTAGGTCTTGGGTACGAAGCCGGCGCCTATGCCCTGAATCTTATGCGGTCCGCTGGGGCCGCCATTGAGGACGGGTGATGACTTGGGTTCCACGGCCACGATCCGGACGTTGGGGTTCTGCTGCTTGAGGTAGCGTCCTGTACCGGATACGGTGCCCCCCGTGCCTACTCCGGCGACGAAGATATCGACGTTGCCATCGGTGTCGCGCCATATCTCGGGTCCGGTGGTGGCGTTGTGCCGCGCAGGGTTGGCAGCGTTCTCGAACTGCTGGAGGATGACGGCACCGGGTGTGCTGTCGCGCAGTGCCTCGGCGGCAGCGATGGCGCCCTTCATGCCATCCTTGCCGGGTGTGAGGCGCACCTCGGCACCGTAGGCCTTGACGAGGTTGCGACGTTCGACGCTCATGGTGTCGGGCATGGTGAGGATGAGGTGGTAGCCTTTGACGGCGCTGACGAGGGCGAGTCCTACGCCTGTGTTGCCGCTGGTGGGTTCGATGATGGTGGCGCCGGGCTTGAGGATGCCGCGCTGCTCAGCGTCCTCGATCATGGCGAGGGCGATGCGGTCCTTGACGCTGCCGCCGGGGTTGAAATACTCTACTTTGGCCACGAGGGGGGTGACGAGGCCATTGGCCTTGGAATAGGTGTTTAGCTCCAGAAGGGGGGTGTTACCGATGAGCTCGGTGAGCTGTTTTGCTATGTGTGACATGAGGAGGAGTTGAAAGTTGAGAGTTGAAAGTTGAAAGTTGAGAGTTGAGAGTTGAGAGTTGACGAGTTGACGAGTTGACAAGTTGACGAGTTGACGAGTTGACAAGTTGACAAGTTGACAAGTTGACGAGTTGACGAGTTGAGAGTTGAAAGTTAAGACGCGCGAATACGCGCTACACCTAACATGCGGGAGAGGGATGTCTTCGCGGAGCGAAGCGGCGGGGCGGGGTCAATTGTCCATTATCCATTATACATTATACATTATCCATTGTCCATTGTCAATTGTCAATTATCCATTGTCCATTATCCATTGTCCATTGTCCATTGTCAATTATCCATTGTCCATTGTCCGCCGAAGGCGGAGTTAATCGTCCAGTGCCTGTGCGATGTCGGCGAGGATGTCATCGATGTGCTCGGTGCCGATGGAGAGGCGGATGGTGGAGGGGGTGATGTGCTGCTGCTCGAGTTCCTCGGGGGAGAGCTGGGAGTGTGTGGTGGTGTAGGGGTGGATGACGAGACTCTTGACATCGGCGACGTTGGCCAGGAGCGAGAAGATCTGGAGCTTGTCGATGAAGCGCCATGCCGCCTCCTGTCCGCCACGTATCTCGAAGGTGAAGATGGATCCGGCGCCCTGGGGGAAGTACTTTTTGTAGAGGGCATGGTCGGGATGGCTCTCGAGTGCCGGGTGGTTGACCTTCGTCACCTTGGGATGGTGGGCCAGGAAATCGACGACCTTGAGCGCATTCTCGACGTGACGCTCCACGCGCAGCGACAGCGTCTCGACTCCCTGCAATAATATAAACGCATTAAAGGGTGAAATTGTTGCGCCGGTGTCCCTTAAAATCACCGCACGGATGCGTGTGACGTAAGCTGCGGCACCTACGGCATCGGCAAAGATGATGCCGTGGTAGGAGGGATCGGGCTTGGCGAGGGTGGGGAAACGGTCGGGGTCAGCCTTCCAATCGAACGTGCCGCCATCAACGATAACACCGCCCAGCGAGGTGCCATGGCCGCCGAGGAACTTGGTGGCAGAATGCACGACGATGTCGGCACCGTGCTCCAGGGGACGGATGAGGTAAGGCGTGCCGAAGGTGTTATCGACGATGAACGGTATGCCATGCTTGTGGGCCACGGCAGCTACGCCCTCGATGTCGAGGACATCGGAGTTGGGGTTGCCGAAGGTCTCGGCATATATAACTTTTGTGTTTGGCTGTATGGCAGCTTCTACGGCAGCGAGGTCGTTGATGCGAACGATGGTGTTGGTGATGCCCTGCGTGGCGAGGGTGTGGGTGATGAGGTTGTAGGATCCGCCATAGAGGTTGTCGGCAGCTACGATGTGGTCCCCGGCCTGAACGATGTTCTGGAGTGCATAGGTGATGGCCGCTGCTCCGCTGGCCACGGCCAGTCCTGCTACGCCCCCCTCGAGTGCTGCCACGCGATCCTCGAAGACGCCCTGCGTGGAATTGGTGAGGCGGCCGTAGATGTTTCCGGCATCGCGCAGACCGAATCGGTCGGCAGCGTGCTGCGAGTTGTGGAACACATAGCTCGTGGTTTGGTAGATGGGCACGGCACGTGCGTCGGTGGCGGAGTCAGCCTGCTCCTGTCCTACATGAAGCTGGAGGGTCTCGAAATGAAGTTTGTTCTGTGACATAATGATTATTGTTTTAAGTTTAACATTCGATTATCCTTGTTTTTGCGCTGCAAAGGTACGGCTTTTTGGAAATATCCTCCAAATTTCTTGGCTATTTCAGAAGATATTCCTACTTTTGCGGCGCTGGAAGAAAATATTTCCAAGCGAAGGTATTATCGAAGTCCTTAAAAGAATAATATTCCAAAACATGGCAGACACGTTAGACGAGATTGACCTGCAGATCCTGAAAACGCTGCAGAAAAACGCCAAACTGACCACGAAAGAGCTGGCCGATGCGGTGCATCTGACCCCAACGCCGGTGTTTGAGCGCCAGAAACGTCTCGAACGGCAGGGGTATATCAAGAAATATGTGGCTGTGCTCGATGCCGAGAAGCTGAACCAGAGCCTGCAGGTCTTCTGCAAGGTGAAGCTCAAGCAGATCAACCACGAGATCGCAGACAGCTTCACGCGCCGCATCCTGCGCATCCCGGAGGTGACGGAATGCTACAACACATCGGGCGCGTATGACTACTTATTGAAGGTACGCGCGCGCGACATGAAGCAATACCAGGAATTTGTGCTCACCAAATTGGGTGACATCGACTCGGTGGCGTCCATCGAGAGCACGTTCGTCATGAGCGAGGTGAAGCAGATGTACGGCCTCAGCCTTTGATGAGGTTGATGTAGGTGTCGAGGAGGTTCTTGGCGGCGACGAAGGAGGTCTTCTGTCCGTCGAGGACGGTGCGCTCGGCAGCGGGCAGGAGGGCTGCGATGGTGGGATGGTTGTAGAATCCGTTGCGCAGCTGTTCGTTGATGCTCTCGTACATCCAGTACTTGGCCTGCTCGGCGCGGCGGTGGTCGAAGTAGCCGTTGGCCTTGACGAAATCAACGTACTCATAGATCATGTCCCACACCTCGCGTATGCCGAGGCCGTAGAAGCCGGAGTAGCATAGCACCTTGGGTGTCCATCCGCTCTCGGGCATGGGGAAGAGATGCAGGGCGTTGCGGAACTGCCGTGCTGCGAGGTGACAGGCATCGACGTTGTCGCCGTCGCATTTGTTGATGACGATGCCATCGGCCATCTCCATGATGCCTCGCTTGATGCCCTGCAGCTCATCGCCGGTGCCGGCAAGCTGAATGACGAGGAAGAAATCGACCATGGAATGGCAGGCCGTCTCGCTCTGTCCTACGCCCACTGTTTCGACGAAGATCTTGTCGAAGCCCGCAGCCTCGCAGAGGATGATGGTCTCGCGCGTCTTGCGTGCCACGCCTCCGAGTGAGCCCGCCGAGGGGCTGGGGCGTATGAAGGAGTCGGGGTGAACGCTGAGCTTCTCCATGCGCGTCTTGTCGCCGAGTATGCTACCCTTGGTCTTCTCGGAGCTGGGGTCAATAGCGAGCACGGCGAGCTTGCCTCCTGTGCGTTCGAGGACATGGATGCCGAACTCGTCGATGCTGGTGCTCTTGCCGGCACCCGGCACACCGCTGATGCCGATGCGGATGCTGTTGCCGCTGAAGGGCAAGCATTTCTCGATAACTTCCTGTGCGATGGCCTGATGGTCGGGGTTGGTGCTCTCGACGAGGGTCACGGCCTGGCCGAGGATGGTGACATTGCCCTTGACGATGCCTTCGACATAATCGGCGGCGGTGAGACGGCGGCGGGCGAAGCGGCCACGCTGCAGATAGGGGTTGACGATGGAGGGCTGCTCGACGCCGCTGTTGACGGTCAAGCCCTTGTATTCTTCGTTGTTCTCAGGATGAAGCATGAGGAAGGGGAGAGTTGAAAGTTGAAAGTTGAGAGTTGAAAGTTGACAAGTTGACAAGTTGACGAGTTGACAAGTTGACGAGTTGAGAGATGAGAGTTGAAAGTTGAGAGATAAGGCACGCGAATACGCGCTACACCCAACATGCGGGAGAGGGATTTCTTCGCGGGGCGAAGTGGCAGGGCCGAGGGGGCCACTGTCCATTATCCATTATCAATTGTCCATTATCCATTATCAATTATCCATTATACATTATACATTATACATTATCAATTGTCCATTATCCATTATCAATTGTCCATTCCCACCGGATAGTGGGCTATTTTTTGACTTTGATGATGACTTTGGGGTGGGTGGGGTCGTTGGTGATGAGTAGGATGTGGGGGTCTTCGGGATGTTGAGCGAGGAGGGCAGAGCTGAGGGCAGAGGGTTTGTAGGTCACCTTCAGCTTGGCACGTTTCTGGGGTTTGATGTTACGGCTGCTGAGGCTGACGTTGATGCCTCGTCCTTCAAGCTGTACGCTGCTGATGGTGAGGGGTGTCTCGCCGGCGTTGCCGATGGTGATGGTCTGCGAGGCGCTCTTGGCATCGGTGTTGCTGAAGTCGATGCTATCGGCGGAGAGGACGAGGAGGGGTGCGGTCTGGAGCTCGCGCTCGCTGAGGTGGGAGAAGTTAGGCAGGAGCACGGTGGCGATGCTGATGGCATTGGCCGCCGACACCTTCTCGCCCGCCTTGCGTGCGAGATAGACAGTGGCCTCGTTCAGACCATAGCTTTTCATGCGCTCGCTGTTGAGGCGCAGGGTGATGCGTCCTACGCGTCCTCCGGCCAGCGTCTCGGGATGACAGGAGGCGGTGAGGTAGGTGGGGAGGTGCATCAGCAGAGGCTTCATATTCGATCGCGTGTTGTTGAGGATGTCGATATGTGCCTCGGGGCGGTCGCCGCGGTTGACATTGTCGAAGGTGATGGTGTTGGTGGACAGCCGCACATCCCCCATCTCGATGGGGAAGTCGCCCTCGACATCGGTAGCAGTGGCCACGACACGCCCCTGCAAGGTCAGATAGACCGGCTCATCGCCGGCATTGCTGAAGACCTCAATCTCCTTCTGGAAATAGCCGAGCATGCGGGCATCGTAGATGGCCGTGATCTTAGCCGACTGTCCGGGTGCGATGGGCGAGTTGGGCCATTCGACAGATGTGCAGCCGCATGAGGGCTTCACGGAGGTCAGCTGCAGGGGAGCCGAGCCGCTGTTGGTCAGCTCGAAGGAGGCTGTGCGGGGTTGCTGAAAGGTCAGCTCGCCCATGTTCACCACATCCGACTTCACCGTCAGCGCAGGCTGCGCGAACAGAGAGGCGGAAAGCAGGAATAATGAACAGGAAATAAGAAATGATCGTTTACGCATCTATTGAATATTAGGGGGATCCTAAACAGGACTTCTATCTTACTTTCTTCTTTTCTTCACTTTCACCGGTTTGACACCCGTATTCGTGGGTTTAACCGGTTGGATGGTGCCGTCGGTGTTGAAGAACATCCGGTCGATGCACACCTGGCGATGGAAACCGGGCCCGCGGTCGCGATCGAGGTAGTTGGCATTGATGCGGTGGTAAACGATGTACCACTCATCCTTGCCCGGCAGCTGGAGAATGCTGTTGTGAGCGGGTCCGTAGATGCCGCTGGCAGGATCCTGGATGAGGATGACAGGCTGTGCGGCCACACGGATGGGACCGAGAGGCGAGGTGGCGGTGCCGTAGGCGACATGGTAGTTGGGCGATCCGGTGTCGTCAACGCTCCATAGGAAGTAGTAGAGGCCGTTGCGATAGAACACGTAAGGTGCCTCGCGATAGGCATAATCCTCGAGCGTACCCCCATGGGGTGTCATCACGGTGACGGTGGTTGTGTCGATGCTCATCATGTCAGCGCCAAGCTTAGCACCAGCCATGTAACCGTTGCCCCAGTAGAGATAATCGTTGCCCGATACGGGGTCGTGGAAGACATCCACGTCGATCTGCTGTCCGCCACGCACACCCTTCGGCAGCTGGTTGACAAGGGGACGGCCAAGGTCGGTGAAAGGTCCTGCGGGATGGTCAGCAACGGCAACGCCGATGGCCTTACGGTTGTTCGCGGGGTTGTGACCACTATAGTAGAAGAAATACTTCCACTGTCCATTGATCTTTTTCTCGATGATGCAGGGCGCCCACGCATTGCCCGTAGCCCACGGCACCTGGTTGGTGGCGAGGTCGAGCATGATACCATCGTGACGCCATTCGACGAGATCGGCACTGGAGAACACGGTGAAGTAATACCCGCCCCACCCCGGAGCGCCATCGGTGGTGGAGTAGATATAGAAGCGTCCCGTCTGCTCCGAGAACAGCACTTCGGGGTCAGCATGGAACTCAGGGAGAATGGGGTTGCCGGAAGACCTCACGGCCCTTTTGGCAAAAGAGGCAAAGGGGGAGGCGAAGACAATAAGAAACAAAAAGAATAAAACCTTTTTCATTGTGTAATATATTATCGATTATAATAATCAACTTTCAATTTTCAATTTTCAACTTTCAATTTTCAACTTCTACCCCTCCCTCAAATAGTCCAGCGCCTCGAAGATGTCGTCTTTGGTGACCTGCTGGTTGATGCGTATGTCACCGATGTCAGCGAGGAGGGTGAAATTCATGCGGCCCGCAACATTCTTCTTGTCGTGGGTCATCAGTTCGAAGAGGCGGTCGTAGTCGTGGCAGTCCAGAGGCATGCGTCCGTAGTTATCACCGATGAAACCGACCGTTTTGTAGAACGCGTCCTTAGGGAATCCCATGCGTTTGACGCTCAGGTAGAGCTCACAGACCATGCCCCATGCTACAGCATAGCCATGGAGGACAGGCCGGTTGTTCACGAGGGCGAGGCTTTCGAAGGCGTGACCGATGGTATGCCCGAGGTTCAGCGCCTTGCGTATGTCCTGCTCGTGCGGGTCCTCGGCAACGATGCGCTGCTTGACGGCCACGCTCTCGGCCACGAGGTGAGCCAAGGCTGCATAACGGTCGTCATTGCGGTCGTCATTGATCTTGAAGATGTCGAAGGCGAGCAGCTCCGTCCAATGCTGACGGTTGCTGATGAGTCCGTGTTTCAGCATCTCAGCGTAACCCGAGAGGATGTTGTGGCTGTCCAGGGTGCGCAGGAAATGCGTGTCGAGGACAACGGTTGCGGCCTCGTTGAAGACGCCTATCTCGTTCTTCAGTCCCCGGAAGTTGATGCCCGTCTTGCCGCCCACGCTGGCATCGACCATGGCCAAGAGAGTTGTGGGTACGTTCACGAAGGCTATACCACGGTTGAAGGTCGAGGCG
>Ga0247611_10008627_pt1 | contig 12504 bp, 11 predicted proteins | sample 177DNAGHGhighgp2_FD_192422 | JGI IMG/M metagenome (GOLD analysis project Ga0247611, IMG submission 192422) | Sheep rumen microbial communities from Palmerston North, Manawatu-Wanganui, New Zealand - 1770 DNA GHGhigh gp2 | ecosystem: Host-associated > Mammals > Digestive system > Stomach > Rumen... | reverse complement strand
CCTCCGTAAGCATCAGAGAATCAAAACCTTCCGCATTATCAACCTCCTCGATGCAATAGACGATAGGGCCCCGCTGCACGGCGCGCTTGCCGAGGTCCTCCTTGACCATAGGGCCGGCATCCACCAAGTGCACAGGCATCTCGAAATCGAGCGATACCGTGTCGCCGTCCTTCCATTTGCGTGCGATGACGGCATAGCCCTTGTCCACCGGAGCTTCCAATTCCTCACCATTGACTGCAAGGGTATATGACGTGCACCATCCGGGGATCCTCAGGCGGATTTCCCTGTCCAGCAAGGACTTGGTGCCGACGGTCAGTTTTACGCCTCCGCTCCACGGATATTCAGTCTCCTGAGTAAGTGTGACGGGCTTTCTGCCGAACTTGAGCTCGGCGGTATTGCCCATATAGAGGTTGACCCATACCGCGTTGTCGGACACGCCATAGATATAGTTGCCAATGGACGGGAGGAAGCGGCATATCTGGCTCGGGCAGCAGGCGCAGCCGTACCAGGCCTGGCGGTGATGGTTGCCCTCCGACTCAAGCGGATTGACGTAGAAGAAGCGGTCTCCATCCAGTGAAATACCGGCCAGAGCGCCGTTGTAGAGCGAGCGCTCGAGTATGTCCACATACTTGCCATCGCCGGTGAACTGGTTCATCCTCCAGTTCCACAACACCATACCCACGGAAGCGCAGGTCTCGCAATAGGCTTCCAGGTTCGGGAGGTCGTAGTCCTCGGTGAAGCCCTCGTTGTGACGGGATGAGCCGATGCCTCCGGTGATGTACATATTCCGTAGCACCACATCGTCCCACAGCCGGTGCAAGGCGTCGATATATCCCTGGTCACCGGTGAATGCGGCCACGTCCGCCATCCCGCAGAACAGGTACATCGCACGCACGGCGTGTCCCCCGATATCGGTCAGTTCGCGGACGGGAACGGCATCCTGACAATGGTCGGCGTTCCAGACTCGGTCGGCGATTCCGTTGTCGCCGTATCCGTGGCCGCGCTCGTCAAGCAGCCACTGCGCGAAATCCAAATACTTCTTCTCGCCGGTCGTCACATAGAGCTTGACCAGCGCGAGTTCTATCTCCTCGTGGCCAGGCACCCAATGGCGCTTCCCGGGACCGAATACGCTCATCATATGGTCTGCCATACGGATGCACACATCCAGGAGCTTCCTCTTCCCGGTCACGTTGTAATATGCCACGGCGGCCTCTATCATATGGCCGGCGCAGTACATTTCGTGATAGTCCATATTGGTCCAGCGCCTGTCCAGCCCCGTCAGGATATAATATGTGTTGATATATCCATCCTCCATCTGGGCGGCGGCGAACTTGTCTATCCACTCGTCGCACTTGGCCTCCAGGACAGGATCGGGATTATTCCGGAGCGAATATGCCATACCTTCCAGCGCCTTGTAAACGTCGGAATCGTCGAAGAATATTCCTGAATGGTTTCCTTCCCTCTTCGCCGCATTCTCGAAATTGCGGATGCGGCCGGTCTGGTTCTCGATCTGGTCAATGCAGACGCCCAGGGTAACGTCCTTGTGGCTCTGCAGCCGTGGTGACCAGAAGCCGTCTTCTATGTTGACCTCGGAGAAGCCAACAGGGGTTATCAGCTTCTGCGGAGCCGCCTGCCTGCTGCAGGAAGCGAGCACGAAGACCAGCGGGATGAGTCTGAATAATGCTTTCACTTACCTTTCGATTTCTACGTGTGAAGATAAGCATTATTTACGAGATTCCGTCAGGCAATTATTTCTTCCCGAAGAGAATGGCCGAACCTGACTTTTTTCATTTTACGGCTGTTACGCATAGCCAGTGCTTGGATTCGTCGCGATAGACTGCGATGTCCCTGAATCCGGCAGCCGTGAGATGTGTCTCCAGTTCATCGGGGGTGTAGGTGTGCATACCCTCGATCATCTTCTCCCATTTCTCGTTATTGCCTGAGAGGCCGTCGTCCTCATTGACTATGAGGAACTTCCCACCTGGAACAAGGACGCGCCGCACTTCGGCGAAGCTATTGACGATGTCCGGCCAGAAATATACGGTCTCGAAAGCAGTGGCCATAGTGAATGTGGCGTCAGTGAACGGAAGGCTCGAGACGCTGGCTTTCAGCACCTTGCAACGGCCTTTGATAATCGCGTCGGCATTGACCTTCCGAGATTTCTCAACTGAGACGGTTGAATAGTCGATGCCGGTCACCTTGGCGCGGAGGCTCCGGTCCATCAGGCGGGCGAGATTGGCTCCGCCGCCACAACCGATGTCAAGGATTTCCCCATCCGCGGGGACATTGGCGTGGTCCAGGCCCCAGGAGGCCATCGCCGCATGGGAACCGCCGTTCATCCCGACCACCATCAAACGTCCCCAGAAGCCTTCCGGCTTACGGGTATTGCTGAATATCTTACTGAGAAATCCATGGCTATTCTTTTCCATAACTTTGACAATCTTAAGTCCCACGACTGCAAAGTTACGTCTCCTCGCGCACGCGAGAAATCCCCATTTATTGCGATTTTTCGCCTTGGGTGATGACCTTCCTGAACACGAACATCTCGTCGTCCATACTCCAGTTGCCTTCCTCTGAATCAGGAACGGACGGGCCGTGCTGGAACTTGTTCCAGAATTCGACGATATGGAAGCCGCAGCGGTTCACGTAGAAGTGGATGTTGCGCTTTTCAAAGTAAGGGGTAATGGTTTCCCAGACCTTGATCTCCGGATGCCCCGCTTCAACCGCCTTCCAGGCCGCCTGTCCGATGCCCTTGCTGTGGACCTCCGGCAGCACGAACAACAGCTCCAGCTCGCCTTTGGCCGAGTCTTTGTCTATGCGCAGGACAACGCCGCCCACCTTCTGACCGTCCAGGACAATCCGGAAAGCCTCCGCATTCTCTCCGTCGATGGAATCCTCGATAGTCTTTCGGGAGATGACCTCCTCGCCTTCCTCGCAACGTTCGTCCCGCATCCCGAACTCCTGCTGGGCGCCATACTTGAACGCCCACTGGTTGTCCCGGATGAACTGCTCCCGGTCCTCGGGCTGCAGGGGAAGGAGTGTAACCTCTGGTAGTTTCATAACTCTCAAAGGTAATGTTTTTCGACCACTTCATAAGTATAATGGTCTGTCAAGATCTGAAAACGAGCAGAAAAATGAGTAAATTTGAGCCATGGAATACCTGTCAAAGCAACGATACGACGAGATTACTGCCGAGTTGAAGCATCTTATCGACGAGGTTTACCCCAAGGTGACTGAGGACCTGGCGGAAGCTAGCGCCCAAGGGGACCGAAGCGACAATGCTGGATACCGTGAAGCAAGGCGTATCCAAGGGAAGACTATCAGCCGTATCCGTTTCCTGCAGAAGGTCCTGGAGCATTCACGCGTGATCGATCCCGACGTACTCCCAAAAGACAGGGTTTGCCTCCTGAGCCGGGTCGTATTCACGAACCTCGCGACAAATACCCGCATGGAATTCGAAATCGTCAGCCCCCACGAGATGGACCTCGAGGCCGGCAAGATATCCCTTAAATCTCCGATCGGCGCCGCCCTGATGGGCAAGAAGGTCGGCGAAATCGCCGAGGCCCAGGTCCCCTCAGGCACCCTTCGCCTGAGAATTGAAAGTATCACGCTCGACTGAGGGCGAGGGTTGGATCTTTGGAGAAGCCATAACATTTAAACAATAAAAACCATGTCCAACACAAAAAACTACCCGTGCGAGACCTGTAAATTACGGGCGCATTATGATCGCAATCCCAAGTCGCTCACCGGGAGGGTCTGGCGGTGGCACATCAATTTCTGTCCGGGGTGGAAGGAGTATTTCACACACCAGGAGCCCGAGACGCAGGCAGGATTGCGGGAGCGGTACGGGTTCGAGAAGTATCGGTAGGCGGCCTGCTGGTCTGGAGGCGTCTTTTGAGACGATGGTCATCGAGGCTTTCGGGATGGACGAAGTATACGGTCCAGCTTGACTTTTGAAGTGTAGTGCACTGCTAAGAAGAATTCACGATAAGAAGTTCCACCCAACCTTGAAGATGACGCAGCGGAAGGTCATCTATCTCACCAAGGAGGAAATCGCTCGCGTCCGCGACATCAATGAGCTGCGCAAACTCGCCGGTATCAATGAGGAGATCCGCGTCACCACCTACAAGGGCAACGTCCGCACCGACAAGATCCAGCCCAAGTGGGAACTCGTCGGTACCCATACCGGCCGTCGCACCTTCATCGTCAACGCCCTCTCCCTTGGAATCACCCCGAACATCGTGATGAAATAGACCGGCCACTCCGACTACAAGGCCATGAAACCCTACATTGATATCGTTGATTCCATCAAGGCGAGCTCGATGGCGAAGTTTGATGGGTTGATATAAATAAGATCGAGATAAAGATTGTCAAGACACAATGATGGATTGTCGAAAAAAGATAACTTTGTAAAAAAGAATAACGATATGGACGAGAGAGAATTGAAAGCCATCGTATCAGACATTCAAGCTTCCCCAACTGAGTGTGAGTGGGTTGAGATTAAGCATAATAACTATGATCCCCAAACTATTGGCGAATATGTCTCGGCATTATCTAATGGAGCGGCGTATATGGGGCAGTCCCGAGGATATATGGCTTGGGGGCTGGACAATGATACACATAAGATAGTCGGCACTAGTTTTAATCCCAAAGAGGTGAAGATCGGGAATCAGGAACTGGAGAACTGGATAGCCACACAATTGTCTCCCCGTATTGACTTCTCCTTCCGCGAAGTGCTTTTCCCTGAAGGAAGAGTCGTTGTTATGTTGATTGATTCGGCAGGTAATATGCCTGTAAAGTTTAAGGGTCTAGCATGGATTCGCGTGGGTTCATACAAAAAACCGCTATCGGAGCATCCTGAAAGAGAGAGAAAGATATGGCAGAATACTATCAATAATTGCTTTGAGAACAAAGTCGCCAAAGCCGGGGTTTCGTCGGATGAGGTCCTTCAACTATTAGATTACCCGAAATTCTTTGAATTATTACATATACCGTTCCCCGATTCGAAATCGACGATTTTGGCTAAATTGGAAGAAGAGGATATTATTGTAAAGCGTCAATCGTGTTTCGATATTACTAATCTTGGCGCGATTCTTTTCGCAAATGATTTGAGTAGTTTTGAACTCTTGTCGAGGAAAAAAGTTCGAGTGATTTTCTATAAAGGGAATAATCGAATAAATGCGATTAAGGAACAATTGATTAAAGGAGGATATGCGGTTAGCTTCGAGGGGCTTGTGGAATACATTGGTGCAAATATACCGATGAATGAAGAGATTGGTAAAGCATTACGCAGGAACATACCAATGTACCCTCCTATCGCTATCCGCGAGTTTGTTGCAAACGCATTGATTCATCAAGATTTTTCAATAGGCGGATCCTCTCCCATGATAGAGATTTTCTCGAATAGAATGGAAATCACGAATCCAGGGAAACCATTAATAGATGTATTTCGATTCATAGATCATACTCCTATTAGTAGAAATGAGAAACTTGCTTCATTAATGAGGCGTATGAATATTTGCGAGGAAAGAGGAAGTGGAATAGATCGCGCGCTCGTTCAGTGTGAACTAGCCCAGCTACCTGCTCCAGATTTCCAAAAAGAGGATCTATTTACGAAAGTCGTAATGTTTTCTCCAATGACCCTTCGACAAATGGATAAAGAAGATAAAAGAAGGGCTTGTTATCAGCACTGCTGTTTACAATACCTTTCTGGGCAAAAAATGACGAATGAGTCTTTTCGTGGACGACTGAACATTAGTGATGAGAATTATTCTATGGCTTCACGAATAATCTCGGATACAATCAAGGCAGGATACATAAAACTAGATGATGCCTCAACATCAAAGAAATACGCCAGATATGTCCCTTTCTGGGTCTAAACTAATGTGATGGTTATGTGACTCAACGAGCCATTATGTGCGTAAGTGGTTGATTATCATGGCGCTATTTATGTGACTGTTATGTGACTAAAACATCCTTGATGACAAGTAAGGCTATGAATGAAGGCTTAAAAAGAATTCTTGAACAACTATATGAGCAAGCACCGGATGTCGAGGCCTTAAAAGAGGCTTTGATATTATTAGTGAATAACGGGGAACTCTCTTTAGACGACATAAAGGTTCTTGATAATCACTATGCCAGCGAAGCGCTATTTGACCCGCTGTCCTTTATGTCATTTGTAAGGCTCATCGCGGAAAAAGTGGATTATTATGCTCCAAAGAACCTAGAAGTTCTTTTGAGAAAGATGTATCAGCGAGACTCCGAGACTATAACAAATGCCACGATCGAGATGATTACGGATGATTTGGGAAAGATTCGATTCGCGGGAAGGGTAGTTTGGGATAGCCTCGACTTGGGACATTCTTCGTTTGAACCACTAGAGCTTTCTGAGGAATTACAAGTGAGGTTCGCAATATCAATAGTCCAAGATATGATTAACCCGGAATCTCGTGCGGAATCCGCGTTACGTTTATTTGGCTCTAAGTCTAAATTGGTTAGAGATACTTTATTATGTTCTCTAACACCATATGCTGAGAATTATTTGGGCGTTATCAAAGGGAAAATGAGTGTTATTGAGGACGTGGAGAATGATGAAGCGAATCTCTTTAGACAGGTCTTGGCTAAAATTGATTCAATGTTTGATGCAAAGGGGAAATGCAAGGAACTACACGCATTTTCAACACAGTATGATGTATATAACGAATGTCGAAAAGCCGAATCGGCGTATATGCAGTCTTCCATAGATGAAGCGGAAGCAAAACGAGGGCCCTCAATAATTGATTTACTCCCCAAGGTACTACTCGCTAGAGGTGGCGGTTTTAGAGACGAAAATGGTCATACAAGAAGGCCAACCCGATTCAGCACCCATGGTTATTTCCCGATGATGTATCACTCGAATAGTTTGATGGAGAATCTCACATTTGAACAAAAAGTAATGTCTGATTGGTCTAAGGTCACAGAGCCATGCGAAATATTATAGTCCGGGAATACTTGGAGTCTCTTAATGAGACAAACGAACTAGATTATATTTTTCCGCTGCTTCTTGAAAGTATGGGGTTTCGTATTGTAAGTACACCTAGGAACTCAAGAGGTCAGTCACAGTATGGCAAGGACGTAATAGCTATTGGAAAAGATTGCGATGGAGTAAAATCTCGATTCTATTTCGAGTTGAAAGGGAACGCGGCAAAGGATATTAACGACAGGACGTTTTCCGAAAAAGACGGATTTCGAGATTCTATTATAGCGGCCAAAGATACTGCATATAACGATTCTTCTATTCCAGGGTTTGACTCGTTGCCTCTGCGTATTGTTTTTGTCCACAATGGACTTTTAATGGAGAATACTCGTCCAACTTATGATGGTTTCATTAAGAGGGAGTTCCCCGAGAACAGTTTTGAACGATGGGATATCAATAAGTTGACGTCCTTGTTTTCTGATTATTTATTTGGTGAATATTTGTTCACCGACGAGGAAAGTTATAAGTTATTCAAGAAAACACTTGTTTTGCTGGAAGTTCGTTCAAGTGAGTTTAACGACCTTAACATTCTCCTAGATAAGCAATTAAACAAATTCTCGAGCCCTTCAATTCACAAAACACGAGAACTAAGTAATATATTCTCAAGTGTTAAGTTAATCACAGCAGTTATCTACAGTTTCGCAAAGAATGAAGATAATCTCTATCCGGCCAAAGTATGCTCTGATTTGGCGGTTTTGAAGACCTGGGCCTGGATTCTCAAAAACAAGTTTGAAGTAAAAAGGCCGATAATCGAGCGATTCAAGGGCTTGCTGTTTCTTCAGTTTAGAATATATCAAGACTATTACGAACGGACTCTACCGATAGCGATGCAGCCAAAGGGACTTTACGATATCACCAATGTGGGTGGTGAAAGAGTCTGTTATCCTTTAAGGTGTTTTGATTATTTAGCAAGCCTGATTTATTTATATGAGGCAATGAACGCTTTCGTCCACGACAAGGAGAAGCGGCATAATAACTATAGAGTCCAAAGAGAACAGATAAAACAGCTCCTAGAACACAACGGTGGTTTTGACTCGGTGATGCTTGACACCCAAAGTATACCCCTATTGCTTCTTTTCCATTTTGTTGTGCGCCATAGGGATAATGATGACGACGTTCAATTCTTGTTCGATTACATAGTTCGGGTTATTGAGAATATTATTTTACGTTATAATCAACAAGGAATGCTCCCAGAACTGTATGGGAACAGGATCGAATTAGCAAAAAGTCTTCATAACAAAAGTGAGCATTATCAAGATGAATCATCGCTGTTACTAGTCACTTTATGCGAAATATGTTCGTTTTTCCAAAGCCAGCAGTTATATGAACTGATATATAACCTGGTGAAGGAATCAAAGGCAAACCTTCAGGTTGCATACCCTTGTGATGATGTCGATATTGAGCAACTGCTTTTTGAATCAAACCTATCTGAGAACCTGTGTGTTGAATCCAATATTAAGCTTCCAGAAGAGCTAAGTGAGTTTGATCGACAGTTTAAAAAAAGATATACTCCGATCCCATATAGAACAGATGCTGTTGGATATGGCTTTTTGCGCTTACTGGCACATGTCCATTTCCAATCGGATATGTTTCCTGACTTTTTCAACGTCGGGTTTCTAGATCGGTTGGAGAACACACAAAACAATTAACCGCTATAAGCGACAGTCTTTAAGGTTCTTTTTTGCTTTTTTTCTCAAAATCCTCAAAATGTTGTGGAGAGTTTTGCATTGAAAAACGCGGAAAGGTGTATGTCCTCTCAGTTGAAAAGCTTAGGATTCGTGATAGCTCTGTCGTTATTTAATTCTTTTACAGAGACTTAACTAGAAACCCCACAAGTGGGCTAGAAAGAGAAACAAAATCGGCACAAATTCGAGATTTGTGCCGAAAACGTGTCACTTTTGCCGGAAACCTTGAGAAGAGAGATTAACGCAATTCCTTGAACTCCATAATGTCTAGCATAGAGAAAAGGACGCCATTGATGGTGGAATTCCAACTCTGGTGGAAATGTCCGTAATACCAGTGCGTGATGGGGTGACCAGCCTCTGACAATGAATCAAAGATCCGGTCCAGGATTGTCCGCTCCCGCTCACAATCTTCCAGTAAGGTGGCGTCCCTCGTGGCCCAGCCCATGAGCCCATCCTTCGTAATCAACTCACAGAAGGATGGAGCTGTATGGGTGATAACAGCATCAACCTTGTATTTGGCGTTGATTTCTGCCAGAGCCTCCTCGTCAAATCGAGGCATCTCATCCGCCCAGTAGCAAGCCTTCTGGGCGGAATGAGGCCGCGAATCAGCAGCAAGGCGATAGGTCCGGTCAATGCTGATGGCTCCGCCAATGCAGAGGATCGTATGACCGCAAGCCGTCACGATGCTGTAGTCCGGGACACAACGGAAGCGTTCGTGGTTGATGCGTTGCTCCTGGAAATACGCCGGATCATCGTGGTTGCCGCGAATCATCGCAATCCAATTATTAGCCTTGGTCAGCCGACGCGAGACCTTAGAGAAGATCTGCTCATAGTATCCAGGCTTCTCAAAACCGAAACCGCAGTCTCCGGCAACGATGAGCAAAGTGTCCGTCATTCCGTACTGAACGCATAGCTTGAACACCATCTCCTCGAAGTCGCCGTGGATGTCTCCGCAAATAACGATGCATTTTGCATCTGTGTAGTTAAATGTAAGCATCTTGTTACTCATTAGGCCACGCCTCTTTTTGTTTGTGCCACGTGGTATTCTTAATAATCTTCCAATAGATTTCCCGTGATACGTCGCCAATGTGTGGGAGCCACATCTGACTGGTAACGCCATCTCGGTCCATATATTTGTCAGGCCAAGGTCTGAATCCTACCATGTCTTCCTGCCGAAGGATCTTAAGGATGGAATCGATTTCGTCGACAACAAGAGTTATACCCTGTTCGTGCAAGGCGATAGCGATTTCAGCAACGTCATCGTAATAGCCATAGACCCCGAAGTAAAGATGGAACCGGTAAGGCTCGGAATCTTCCTTTCTCCAAGGGGCAAGATGGATTCTCGCGTACGTCACATCCATGCAGTGATATGCGCTGTTTTCGCCATACCATTCCTTATACCCGTCTTCGCTATCCAAATCAAGTCCCTCGACTTGCCTTCCTTTACTGTTGTATCTCTTGAAGAGCTCGATGTCGGTCATGGTCTTTGCATCATTCAGTCTCTGCTTATCATACCAATCATCACTTCCTTCGCTCCTAATCCTGGCAATGACGCGGAAGGCTGAAGACCAAATAGAGATGTATACCCGAAGGGTAATCTTGTCATATTTACTTGGTTCTGATGCCTTGACAGCCTCCAGTCCTCTGATAAGCCTTTCGTCATCCTTGCTGTCGTGCCAGTCCGGATCAATGCTATACAGCACTCTCCTCGGGATATCGCCGCTTCGTTTATGATAAGGCAGATACCTCTCCACGTAAGCGTTGTATTCCTCTGGATCTTCGCATATCCAGTCCACAACGGCTTTCACGTGTTTCTCAAGGGCCAATAGCGGCGCTTTCAGATCTTCGCGGTACTGCTTGTTGTTACTATAGACACTCTCCGCATTCTGGAGAACTGCCATCTCGTAACGTCCGTCACTGAGGGTTAGATAATGAAAGCCTTTATAGTGGGCCGTCCTTACTCTTAGCCATTTCCGTTCCCGGTTGTTCGTTTGAGCCCAGATCCAGAAGTACCGGCTGTCATCATCGCCCATCACCTTGAGCCGGCTCATCTCGTTTTCAATCCGCAACATGATTTCTTCGCTTGCTGCATCGATGACAACACCATTGTCCCGGTTGCTCCTAGCCAAGATTTGCCAGGCATCATGATATTGATATACAGGTATTTTCCTTTTCATATTCTTTTCATTAAAATGATATTGCTTCTGATTCTATACTTTCCTCCCTTTTCTTTTTTGATGATAAAGGACTCCGCGTTCAGATTGCCCACAGCGTCGCAGAATTTCCTTTTAATCCGGGAGACGGTCGCGTAAAAGACCGTTTTCGATTCCGCGCACAGGGATTCAATCTTGTCCTCCCTGAATTCGGAATCGGCGAACAACGACTCCTTGGAGTATATCCGGCAGAGTTCCTTCCAATGGAGGACGAGGTCGTTGGAGGTGATACCTTCCGGGTGATTCAGGAAAAGGGTATACAAGGTCCTCTCTACGGGATTGAGGTAAACCATGGCCCTATAATCCGGAAAAGAAATGTGTCCGTTTGTGCAGACTATTTGGGCCGTCTTGGCCCTTGACTGGTGTACATTCATTGGTATATCGGCTTTGTGTCCGACCAAGCGGACAGATAATGCGCATAAATGCGCTAAAGATATTTGAAAACGGGAGTTGGCTCCTGATGCCAGAGAAGACGGAGCCCGGCCGACCTATAAACACATGAGGCCGATATACAAGGCATCCGTTCTCCCGAACAAACGTTCGGGGAGCAGGGATTTATATGTAAGTCGTATCGGCTGCATGTCTATTTTATAGTTACCAATTGTTTGCGGCGGCAAAGATGCAACAATACTTCCAGATATCCAAATCTTTGCAAGGTTTGCAGTAATTTGGAGGATCAGATCCCGCCCCGCAACAAAAATCCATTTTTCCAAGGCGGTTTTAGTGGTTTTTGTCCGTTTTTCCAAGGTTGGCGTTGGGATGATAGGGACATGTGGACAAAACTCCCTGATTTATAACGCATTATCGAGTCGAATGACGTGGTGCTCGCATTTTTTCCAACGAAAAATCAATGTTTCGCTGCACTTTTTCCAACGACTTTTGGGCGCTCCAACGCATTTTTTGGAACGAGTTAGTTGGTTTGCCACGTTTTCACTGGCAATGAAAATGAAGCAAAATGAGCTCAACGATTGATCTTTCGGACTGATGGTTTCTTTACAAAGCCCTAAATACTGTGATGAAAACTGGGAAGAAAACTGGGAAGAAGACAGAGAAGGCCCAGTGAATGATCCATGAGGTTGTTAATCAAAATTATGAATAAATTATTTATTCCTACTATTATTTGTGAAATCTAAGAATACATATCGAAAATGATTATCTATTATACGGAACGATTCCGTTCAACGCTACTCTTCCGTAACCGGATGAGGAATTTTTCGTACCTGTCATTCTGGGCGGACAATACGATATTCTACATATTATCAGAGTGGTAGAATACGATATTTTGCGTAATAGGATGCCTTTTGAATACGATAAATTGGCATTATATCGGATTTCAAGCAATTGGACGACTGCATTAAGCTATAATAAAATAAAGATTAACCGCATTATTTGGATTTTAACTATAATTAATTACATTTGCATCGGAAAAGATTGATGCAATATGGACTTGAAGAAGTATTCAAACACCCAAATCCTGCAAATGCTAGGGCTGAGGTTCAAGGATTACAGGTTGATGATGAACCTTTCCCAGGGAGAGTTGGCCAAGGCCGCGGGCGTTTCCGTCTCCACCGTCCATAAGTTCGAGACGGGT
>Ga0247611_10008626_pt1 | contig 12505 bp, 6 predicted proteins | sample 177DNAGHGhighgp2_FD_192422 | JGI IMG/M metagenome (GOLD analysis project Ga0247611, IMG submission 192422) | Sheep rumen microbial communities from Palmerston North, Manawatu-Wanganui, New Zealand - 1770 DNA GHGhigh gp2 | ecosystem: Host-associated > Mammals > Digestive system > Stomach > Rumen ... | reverse complement strand
CGACAGCATTACCGCCATAGACCGTACCTGTCACGTCGTTACCACCATATACATTATTAATATGTCCACCTTTTACCAATACACGGGCAGACAATTCACTCGGGAAGTGATAGCCAGGCAGGTTCAGACACGGCGTATAGACACCTTCACTATTCGTGGGCATGACGTCTGCCATACGGCAACCACCATAGACGTTATCAACGATAAGGGTGGAGTAGTCCTTGATTTCAAGGAGCAAACCATCGGGAGAGGTCATAGAGCCCTTGTTACCGCCGCTATAGAGGTTACGCACCTTACCGGCGAGCAGGTTCCATGTAGGACGGATATGCATCTCCGCCTTGTTGTTACCACCAAAGAAACGGCCTACCTGGAAAGCACCACTGCTGGGGAATGAGAAGGTGGTGTTGATACCCATCTCTTTGAAACGGATATCTGTCAGCAGGTCGGTATAGCCCGAAGGAAGCGGATTTTCGTCCCCATTTTTCTTATTAGTCTCATAGGTCTTATAGGTCTCAGCATCCGCCTCCACACCAGTTGTCTCATCCACCAGAATATGGTTCACCACCGCACTGGGGTTGTCGATGTGGATAATGTTCTGCTCCTTGATAGTAGCATTGTTACCACCACCGTATGCATAGACGATAGAGCCACCCTTGATCTCAAGATAGGTCTTGTCCTGTTCAGGAAGTTGGAAACCCACCTCACCCGCTTCGGTAATCACTTGTGCAATCGGGTGCTCATGAGACTTGTCACTCCAGTTATAAATAGTATGTGTCACCTTGTCATCAGGACCAGGTGTTTGTTCATAATCAAAGTCACCATTACCACCGGCAAAGAGCTGTCCGATATAGACCTTCTTAGCATCTTCAGCAGGCTTGACGTCTACATCTGGTGTCTTGCCGTAGGCAGCAGCCTCAGGGTCTGTTGATGCGGCAGTGACATCCTCCTGAGTATATTTTACAGGGTTTCCTTCTCCATCCGTTTTAATTTTTGTACTGATGCGCACATAGCTGTTGAAAGTGTCGTTGACCTTGTTCTTCTTCTCGTCGGTACCATTTTCTGGTTGAGTTTCTGTCAGCTCACTGGGAATAGTTGCTCCCACAGCTTTTGCAGTACCGATATGTCCAGCAATATCGTTACCGCCAAACACCTGATTGATAAGAATAAAGTCGCTGGCATGCTCGCCATCGATATGAACGAATGAACTTCCGCCCACATTGGCCATACGGGCACCACCGAACACCTTACCACTAGGGTCGACCAGTGCCTCCGTATGATTTGGCTCCATCACGGCACCAATATTGCCGGCCTTGACGGTCACCCTCGTGCTACCATCCACGTCAGCGTGGTTACCGCCACCATATACGTTACCACCAATCCTGATCTGCCCCTGTGCAACCATCGTGCTCAGGAGTACAACTATCAATATGGTGATAAACTTTCTCATTCTACATTTAATTAATGTTCAATTTGTGGGTCATTAATGGTAATTTGTGTTTTATTATTTAACATATAATTTCCATGTAATTGACCATATAATTTTTCATATAATTATTGTTCATTTCTTCATTTCTTCATTTACATTTCTCATTTCTCATTTCTCATTCCTCATTTGGAGTTCACTCCACACTTACCGTCGGGTTATCCAAGTCCGGATCCGACATCATATACAGGTATGTCGGGTTGATGGTCAGCCTTACCTTATATTTCCATCCTCTGTGCGACACCGTCTGTCCGCTGAACAGCTGGCTCATCGACAAGGTATTGGTAGCCTCACAGTCCTTACGGACCAGGTTGCCGTTAGGGTGTTCGGGGGTTGTGTTCGTATCATACACATCATACACGCTCGTCAGGATGAGCCTCGACACATTATAGGGCATGAAGTGTCCTAGGAACATGCTATAATCGGGGGTCAGCTTATGGCCCTCAGTATCGCTGTATATCTCACGTTTTGTTGGCGTATCAGACTCAACAGAAGTATAGACAATATCTCCTACAATGGGATTGCTTCCGTTATCGTTCTTCTCCACTCGGATGGTCACATTCATCTTGCTCGGCTTAGCTCCACTGGTCTGTTCCGTCTGCAGTAAGATTTTCTTCAGTCTGATATGGCGCAACGCATGATAGGTGGGATTGACCCTCATACTGATGCTGAATGCGGAGTAGAGGTGGTCGAAGAGGAAGTACAGGTAGTTAGGATTGATTTTCTCATCATCTCCCGATCCTGTCGTGCCAGTATCCAAGTAGAACTTGAAGTCACCGGCACGCAGCCTGGGACTGCCACCAACCCACTTACTCGGTCCGTCATGGTCTGCATCCGGTCCATCATTCGCTCCGATGATGACGCAAGGATCCACGGCTACGGTTTTCAGACCTTGGATGGTCAATACCGCACCGTCAGCCCAAGGGCGTTCAGGCTCCTCTGGGTCGTCTGGGTGATGCTTCGGAAGCCTGTCAATTTCTGCCCCGTCGGCAGCATCACGCGGAACGAAACCATAAGCATAGTAGTTGCCTTTCCCCTTCGTATCTTTTATCAAATCATCCTCTTTTACGCCATTGGGGAGCACCAGCTTCCATTTTTTTGTTGATGAACTATACGACAGGCGGGCATGTAGCGGATTAAAAAGCGGATTAACATCCTCCGATAGTTGAGCGTCCCCCGCTTCTTTATCATGGGTCATAAACAGGTCGATAGTGCTCTGTTCCATATTGGGCAGATTCACGTAAGACTCCCCTTCATATAGACTCGAATAGAGATGATAGCCAGTAGGTGGTGTCCAGGAACGACGGGCTGCACGCCATCCCTCCGACCCGTCTTCAAACGATGCTGCCGACATACATACCACTACGGGTATCTCCGGCGTGCCAGCCGGTGTCGTAGGCGTCGTCGGATTCGTCGGGTCTGTGGGAGGCGTAGGTGGAGCCTCCGGTGCGTCGCCACCCGACGAGCACGCCACGAGCAACAGGGTTGCCACCACTGCTACGGCAGCCCTTCCCGCTTTCCCAGCCTTCATCCATCCTATTCTTATACCTCTTTCGGTCATCATAATTCCTAATTTTTCACTCTTCACTATTCACTTTTCACTAGGCCGCAGGCCGCAACGCCTACCAGTTATACACCTCATGGTCTCCCTGTACCGAAGTTCCCCACGGTGTGAAGGCAGACTGTACCAGGGTGATTTCCAGAGCCTCGGTTGATGGCGTCAGATTCATTTTGAGCGTATAGGTCGTGTTGCCTTCGAATTTTTGTTCAATCTCCGCTTTCGCCGTATGCTCCTCTGTCTCATTATCTATCGTATAGGTGAGGCTTAACTTCAGCTTATTCCCAGATGTGAACTCGCGTGGTATGATGAGCAGTCCCTTGCTCAGCAAGTCGAAGGGGCCTGTAGGCTGCGACGAGTCGGTGATATCAATGACAAACGGGTAGGGCTTGAAATCCGAAGGTTCCGGGTCTGGTGTAGGTATCGGTGCCAGGTCACCAGGTGTCCATGTGGTACCTTCATTCTCTTTCGTGGCCCCATTGAGTGTCACCGTCATGTCGCCGCTAGGTTCATTCCAGTCTTTCCAGTCGGGCTTATCGTCTTTACTGCTTGTCAGACTGCTCAGGCTCAGCAAACCCTGAGTATAGAGCTTCTCTATCGTGATGCTCTTGATGGTGACACTGCTGCACCCCGGGTCTTTGACGACGGTGCATTGGAACATCAGTTTCGACATACCGTGGTGGAAGTACCAGTCGATGGTGCCGTCACGGGCGTCCTTACTTGTGCTGCTGCCACTCATCTCGTAGGTGTAGTTGTTGTAAAGCCTACCATACTTTGTCTCTTCGTCGTCGCTACCACCATGCTTGGAGGTGCCCCACAGCGGGTCGTGCTGTTGACCATAATGGTAGTCTTGATTGGTAACCACTACCGGCACCCAGGGCATTCCGTTATCATCCATCTGCAACTGGTAGCTCACGTAGGGCGCGTATGCACGCAAGGTCAGCTTCTCGCTGGCATCCAGCGGCCAGTATTTAATGGGGGTATAGCCCCAGACTTCGCTGCCGGTGCCGTTCCAGTCTTTCCATTCCACCTTCTGGTTCAGCATCAGGATGTTCTTGGTTATACCCTTGATATCGCCTGTGGAATAGTCCTTAGAACCGGTGTACCAGCAATATACTCCGAAGCCTGATGCCTGCAGGTCTTCTGTGGTGAACTCACCATCACCCGGCTGTGGGTCTCCAGCAGCCCGCGTCATACCACGTCTCGGTGCACTGGAAGCCCCCTGTTCGTCGCTGTCAGCAAAGACGGCAGAGAAGCCCATAGCAGGACCAGCGCTGTAAGGAGGGTCACCACCCCCCTGCTCAGGATTAGTAGGATTAGTAGGAGGGGGCACCACCTCGCCACCACTGATGCTATCGCTGCCACCGCCTCCACAAGCCGTCAGCAGCACCAGCATCAGCGCCAGCACTATAGGTCTTATAAGTCCTATAGGTCCCATAAGTCCCATAAGTCCTATCGGTCGCATCGGTCCCATCGGTCCCATCCGTCCCATCTGTCCCATCTGTCCTATCTTTCTCATTCGTCCTTAATCTCTATTCCTTCTATGTCTTGGGTATCGCCCCACTCTACCACCTGTCCGGTGAACTCTATGCGGTTAGCTCTCAGTCGGATGGTGTATATATAGTGGTGGTTGGGCAACCACTTCGTCACTGGAGTACTGGTGCCCGTCCGCAGCATCTTGTTCAGTTGTATCTCGTCTTCTTTTTCGTAGAAATAATCCTGGTCGGCAACGGGCGTTTTACCGTCATAGTGATACGTCGTGCCGTCGCTCTTGAAGGTTATCTTATAGCTCACACTCATCTTCACGTCGTTACCTAATTCCTGCGGCATCAGCAGCTGCGGCACGTAGGTCTTGAAGGGGAGGAGGTATTCGGGTGTCACTCCGTGCTTTGCAGAGGGAGTGTGGTCGCTCCACGTGAAGCTGGTCTCGCCTGTTGAGGGGTCGTATGCTGGTGTCAGCTTACCATCCTTTAACAGGTGGCTGACGGTCAGCTTGCTCAGGTGGAAGTTGACGATGTCCTTGTGAATATCCGGGTCTGCCACGATGCGGAACTCCACCTTTGCCGTCATGTGCTTCAGCAGGAACGTCACGCGGTCCTTGATGGACAGGTCGTTGAACGGCTGTCCCGGGTCGTTCTCCGTGTCGCGCGACTTGGGCAGATTAGCCATCACGTCCGATACCATGAAATCGACTTGCTCGTCTATATTGTCCTTCACCGTGAAGTTGAAGGTGGGCAGTCCTTCCACGCTATTGCCTTTCAGCAGTCTGATGCCTGTCGATTCCTGGTCGAATCGCGTGCCGTCATCATCAGCATTGTTGCAGTAGGGGAAGTAGGCGATGAACGACACCTTGCTGTTCTCGTCGTTAGGCCAGTATTTCAGCGGACTGTACGAGAAGTAGTCCGCATCGTCGCGCCTGATGCATTGCTGGTTGAACATGAAGTTAGGAATGTCCGCACTATAGTTGCGACCCTTCGTATCATGCAGATAGGCATACACGCCTATGCTCTGCCCCACGGGGATGCCCTTGTCAGCAGTAAAGGTGGTGCTGCTACGGGTAGGCTTCACGGTATAGGCGTCACCGAAGGCGATGGGCCTCAACTGGCTCGTCGTCTCCGCTGTCCTCGTAGTCTCTTCGCTGCTACAAGCCAACAGACAAATAACACCTATTATCGTTACTAAATACTTCATGGATCTGCTATTTCTTTCAGCGTTAATTTCAACGTATACGTTGTATTGCCCTTAAACTTCGGATTAGGCACTGCCACTGTCGGTGTGGGGATGCGGATGGGGGATATGGTAACGGTAGTCTTTTTGTCGTTTCCTGACGTCATCTGATGGTATTTTACCGACACCGTCAGGTTCTGCACATCCTGCGGAATCAGATACACGTATCCCGTTCTGTCACCTGTGCTTAGGGCGTTTCGCATTCCATCGTCCGTGCCTTCCGGAGCCGATGGGTTGTATACTTTCAGTCCTGCGGGCTGCCACGAGTAGGGCATTCCCTCTATATATCGTACCTGCGAGTCTATGATGCCATAGCTCGCATCGTCATTGTCTACATTCTTAATCTGGATGGAGTGGTCGAGATCGTAGGTCTGACCAGACCATATAGGGTAGTATTTCGTCACCGCCTCAGGGCCTTCACCCACTGTTTCTGTTTCCTGCTCATACAGGTGCAGTTGTCCCGTCTTGGCCATCTGGCCCGTCAGGGTTATTTTTTCTATCAGCACCTTTGTGCCTGAGGCGGGTGCTGCTGCCAGCGCCACCTTTATTTCCAGTCGCGCCAGGGCGTGGTGCATTTTCATGTTTAGTATTCCGGCATTAGGGATGTCTTCTGTATCCCCAGATTCATTTACGAAGTCCTTATAGTACCACAGCAGGTCTACCACCTCACTGGGTTTCTCGCAACGGCGGTAGTCTACATAGGGCCTTACGCTATTGGCTGAAATGCCATAGATGCCCTTCTCTTTTGCCAAATCATCTTCCTCAAGACCCGCAAAATAGCTTGGGTCTACATAGGGAGCGTATGCGCTGATGTAGCAGTGTGTCAAATCGGTGGGCCAGTATTTCAGGGGGCTGTAGCTCCAGTATCCCTTCAGCGGGTCTGTCATATCGCCCACGAAGGTGAACTCCACCTTCTGGTTGTACATCAGGTTGGGCACTTTGGTGGCTGACGTACTGGCCATTACGCCGAAGCCTGTGGTGTACAGGTCTTCGGTGTTCATCACCCCTTGGTGTCCCGCCCTTGTTGGGTGTTCCTCTTGGTCGTCGTAGTTGCAGCTGAAAGATATGGCAATGGCTTCCTCCGACGTAGTCTCCTTCACTACATCGTCGGCAGAGCAGCCTGCTATCAAGAGCATTGCTCCCGCCATCATCAAGCCATATATCCCACGCGCGTACATTATATATATTATATTATTTTATTATTTCCTAATCGTGAGGCAGTGGTGTCGCCACCACCACCCCACGAGTTGGATTCTTTTATTATTTCACTATCGAGGTTTCTCGTCGTCCGTCGCTTGTTCGCTTTTAGTTACTCCTTACGTACTGCGAAATAACTTCCCATGTACTGCGGAATTGCTTCCCGCGTGCTGCGGACTTATTCCTTACGTAGTGCGAAATAACTCCTTACGGACTATTTTCTACCTCGTAGTTTCAGCGTTCAATCTCTGCTGAGATTAGTTATCAGTATTCTGAGGCAGGTCACCATTAACGTTAGTAACCCTCCATTCGTCAACCTCAGCGTCCATCTTAACTGATGTCAGACCCAGTACGAGGTTCAGCATATAGCTCTTGCCGTTAGCCAGGCTGGGGAATACAACGTCCTTCTCGATGACGTTCTTGGTCTGGACACGTCCGCCAGCCAGCTTGTCATCCTCGGTGGTGATATAATACTCAATCTTCACACGGATAGTACGAAGTCCCTCTTCTACTTCCTTATCAAGAGAAGGATGGAATGTTTTTACATTGGCCGTGGGAACAACCATGAAGTAGTTGCGCTCTACATCGTAGACAGTCTCTTTATAAGTATAGTCAATGCTTGTGGCTGGAATGGCAGATGTAGCTATCGTGTAATATGTAACACCACTTTTTTCAGCTCCCCAAAGTGTTGATGATCCTGCCTGACCTGCATATATGTAATTATCGCCCGATTTTGTATAAAGACTAGTGCTTGCGGGAAGAGTTATTTCCGCATAGCCATATGATTTTACATCAGTAGTTTTCCGTGCACTAGGTAAGTTATAATTATAAGCATTGGCTGCCTCCGCAGTATAATTAGATCCTGTAGTAGGATCTTTTTGTTCCGTAGTTACAGCACCTGATAATGTAGCATTATATAATTTTGCATCTGCTGCAGTAGGACTATTTCCTGCTACATAACTTCCTCCAGTTAATGCATTTAATGCTGCTGCTTGATCTGCTGTAAGAACAGTTGTAGTGTTTATTGCACCATCTAATGTAGCATTTTTTGCAGCGGCAGTTTCCTCAGTATAATTAGTTTCAGTTGCAGGATTATGGTCTGCCGTAGTTACATGACCTGGTAATGTAGCATTATATAAGTCACATTCTGCCTGAGTGTAATACTCTTTAGGATTATTACCTTCATAGTGTGTTGCACCTTCTTCAATTGAATAATAACCACTAAGGTCGTCTGGATTATTAGGAGAATAAATCGTACCAGTCTTCACTTTATAATCATTACCATCTTTTTCGTAATATTTATCAGTAGTAGTAGCATCATATTCTGCATGCAACTCAGTACCATTTGACTTGTAGTACATTCTTGCAGGTGAGTAGGCAGGTGTTTCATCCAAAGCATAGTAGCGACCTGCAAGCAAATCCTGCTTGGTCGTTGTCACACCAGTAACAGTCTGTTTTTCTGGAGAGGCGTGAGAACCTACAAATCGGAGAGAGGGAGCAATTTTAGCCAAAGGAATTTCCAGAGTTTTCTCTGCAGTTGGTGCAGTTGCTGTAATATCAGTACCATTAATATTCACCCAGTGAGCAATATTAGGTGTTGGGTTGTCGAGGTTCAAAACACCTGTTTCACCAAACTTACCAGTCAGTGTTACATTGGCAATGGTAATTCTTGTTTGTTCATTATTTAAATTACCACCAGCACCAAGCTGGTCAACAGCTGCTACAACGTTGATACCAATACGAGCCAGAGCGTGATTGAAGAGGAACTTCATACTGGTGTTCACACCAGGCTTAGTCATATCCATAAGGGGCTGACCCTCAGGTACGTTAACTGTACGTCCATTGACAGCAGTGTAGCTTAGACCACCGGAAGGAGCCACACCCCACAACAGGTCAACTGATGCGTTGGGATCGAGAAGTGAAGCCTTATACTCAACACTGGCTTCAATAACAGAACCTTCACCTCCTAATTTACCAGCATTATCAGTAACTTTAGTAACACCAATTTCAGAATTAGTACCTGACACATATGGAGCGTAAGCAAAGAAAGTCAGGCGGTCAAGATGCTTATCTCCTGTAAATCCTTCCATCTGAGCTTTAGTGTTCTGCGAGTCGTTGTCGGTCTCATTAGGCCAATACTTAATGGGGGCATATTCCCATCCCATGTTCGTATTATTCCAGGTTATCCATTCATTTACCATGAAGTTTGGTGCAAATGGTTCATCACGTGCATCTTTAGGACCTGTACCGTATTTACGATAGCTTGATGCCTCAGATGATCCATCACCAGGATCTGTATATACATCTTCTACCAAGTATGCATAAACACCAAATCCACCGCCCTTTCCAGGATCACGCTGCAGGCGGCTAGTAGTCATTGTACCAGCTTGGCCGGAACGGGTCACATTAGTAGGTGCAGGCGTGTACACGTCGAAGCCTACGGCGTTGTTTTGTAGCGTAGTCTGCGGCTGTGATGCGTTTTGCACCACGTCACTTTCACTTGAGCAGGCTGTCAGCATCAAAGCTGAAGCGGCTGCTACGAAAAATAGACTTTTTTTCATAATCGTTCTTTGTTTAATTAATAAATAAAATTATTTTTTTTGTTCTTTTTTTGTTTAAGCGGACAGCCCCCCTTTGTGGGAACCACCCTGGCCTTACCCGTCATGACGGAATCAGAGCCTCCGTTTCTTTTCCTTCCTTTTCTTCGTTCGTCTGTTTCGTTTTTTTTTGTTAATTCCTTATCTTTACGTAATACAATTCAGGGATATATTTTTTACATATAATTCTCATATAATTGTTTTCTTGTTCTTGTTCATTCTTAATTCTACATCGGAACATCTACGTCCTCATCGTCGCCCCAGTCTTCCACATCAGCGTCGAACTGGCCGGTGCCCTCAGGCTGAGCATAGGGCATGATGGGTACATCGTCGTTGTCGTAGTACGGAGCGTCTATCTCCAGGTCGAGCTGGAGCGCTACATCGGCTTGGTAGAACGCTTGCACCGTGCCGTCGTCGCCCTCGTAGCGGATGTTCTTTCCCACCTGATAGGCAAAGTCGACGGTTTTATTGTCCAGAAGGGTGAAGTGGAGCATGATGTAGTTGGACTCCGGTGTGCGGTCCTTCAGCAACTCGCGCCCGTGGGGCAGTCCGAAGGTCTCTACGTTGCAGACCATCCAGCCTACATTCTCCTCCTCGGTTCCATCGGCCCTGTGACGAGCCGTTCTCTCGTATTCGGTGTCGCGCCTCCAGCCTTCCAGCTTGATGGTGCCCACCTCCTTGGTGCGCCAGCGCTGGTTGAGGTAGAAGCCGTCGGCCATACCCGTAACGTAGCCCTCCATAGATTTCATATATTTGATGCCACGAACCTTGACGCGAACCTTCAGCGTTGTCGTCATAGGCTCTATGACCACATGGCGTCTGATATGGACGGTGTCAATCTTGGACTCCTCGCGATAGTCGTAGAATATCAGGCTGTCAATGACATTGGAGACGGTGAAGGTGTCAATGCCCACACCTATCTTCTCGGGCTGCTCCAGATAGGTTCGTCCGCTGTCCCAGATGTTGTCAGTCTGCACATAGTAGGTCTTCGCCTTTGCGTACAGGTCGTTGTGGCTGTCGCGGTTGTAGAAGCTCACGGTACTGTACTCGCCGAAGGTCTTGTTCATGACCGTCAGCAGGTATTTGCCGGAGCTGCCACGCATCGTGGTCAGGTCGATATCATGCGTCACGTCGGAGAAGTTTATTGCGTCGCCATTGTGAGCCAGCATCAGCGTCATACCGTCGGGACGCTCGCCGTAGCGCGACATCCAGTCGTAGGTAATCTGCACGTCGGCCTTGCCGTCGTGATAGAGCTCCAGGGGCTCGCGGTTGCAAGACGCGAAGAAGAGGAGCGCGAACAGACAAGCCAGATGGCAGACAACTGCTTGCATCCTGCTCCTTACGTTCAATATGTCTCGTCTCTTCATCATTTCTTCTTACTTGGTATAATCAATACTAATGATACCTTGAGCTTGGTAGGTCCGAAGTAGCTCAGGTTCTTGGTGTACTTGTAGATGAGGTGGGTGCTGTCGAACTCCGCATTGTAGTGACGACGTTCACCACTGAGGAAGCCTACGGAACCACTCAGCTCCAGATTCCAGTAACGGCCTATGGGCAGGCTGTAGCCACAGGTGGCACCCACGCTCCACACATCACCCTGGTCGCCCGTACCGTCGTTCTCGATATCGTATTTGGCAATAGCGCCATAGACGCCTGCAAAGAGGCCGCTCAGCCAGGGACGGGCTTCGTTGCAACGAGGCAACAGCCAGCGACGAACCTCCAAACCACCCTCCTGAATCTGGTAGGAGAAATCGAGGTTCTTCCAGCGCCACCAGGGGTTGGTGTATTCTGCCATTACGCTCCAGCGCCTGTCGCGACCGAAGGGCACCTCCACCTCGATGTTGGGAGCCAGCAGCACGTCGTAGAGCAGGTTGGTCTTTATGGCCAGCAGCGGACGGTAGGTGCGGTAGGGCTCGGGGGTAACCTCTGTGAGCGTGCCGGTAGCCAGTGTGTCAGCATGCAGACGGTAGATGGTGTCGGTATGCAGCTTGCCGAGGGAACGTGTCACATTCTTGTGGATGTAGTCAATCTGATAGTCGGTATGGCGCAACAGCGGGAAGGCAAAATCCTTCAGCATGGCATAGTCGCCAGGGAACCGCTTCTGGATGTAGGTCAGCTTGTCGTCCGGATCACGGTCGCTATCAATGATCTGGAGCAACGCCTTACGATTAGCCAACATTGCGGTGGAATCGACAAAAGTGCGCAGGCCTTCCCAGTCCTCAGCCACATGGGCGGTCTGGAAGAGCTCGGGCGAAATGTTGGTGGCGTCGATGATGTAGCGCGTCAGGCTATGGGTGCGACGGCTGGCAATCTGGTCGTTCTTGACAAAGGAGCCTTCGGGTGAGGCAAAGCCCGTAACACGGATGCTCAGGATGTCGACGTCGGAATCTTTGCTCACGCTGTCGATGGTGTGGCACAGACGGGCGAGTTCGGACTGGTTGTTGCCGAAGTCGGTAACCACCTCAACGCTACCTGACGGGAACGACACGTAAGAACGGCCCTGAAGGTGCATCACCTCCTCATGGCGGACGTCGTCCTCGCGATAAGTGTGGAACTCAGGAGTAGGCGCGCGATAAAAATAGGGGCTGCTGGACAGCACGTCGCCACAGGCATTGACGCGCTCAATGCTGAAACTGAGCGAAGCCTTCTGCATCCAATTAGCAGCAGCCACCACGCCACTATACTGTTGGTGGGTGGCAGCATCCTTAGCACGATAATGAAGTCCTGTGGGCTCTATACCGCTACGCACCTGATGGTAGTAAACCCATTGTCCGTCAATCTCAACGGGCGGGAAGGCGGCTATGCTGTCGCCTTGGGTAAGTTGCGGACGGATGAGGATGCGCTCCTGACGAGGTAGTTTGCCACCCATCACGACGAAACGGAACTGCAATCCGTAGCTGTTCGATTGGGTAAGGGAAGTAAACTGTATATTGTCGAGGAAAA
>Ga0247611_10008625_pt1 | contig 12506 bp, 15 predicted proteins | sample 177DNAGHGhighgp2_FD_192422 | JGI IMG/M metagenome (GOLD analysis project Ga0247611, IMG submission 192422) | Sheep rumen microbial communities from Palmerston North, Manawatu-Wanganui, New Zealand - 1770 DNA GHGhigh gp2 | ecosystem: Host-associated > Mammals > Digestive system > Stomach > Rumen... | reverse complement strand
TAGTGAAGTAATGAAAAAGCATTTCCCCGGTTTTTATACTTATACACCCCAAGAACTAAGGGATTTGATAAGTAAATCCACCATTGTTTTTGGCGCGTCTGTATTGCTTGACTTACTGAAGATAAGCTACGGTAATGATTTCCTGAATGTTATCAGCAAGGAGATTCCAAAGGAACGCTTGTGGCTGCCATACGATACTGCTTGGCTTTATCATGAACGAATAGCCACAGTAATCGATGAGCAGATAAAGAATGTGGACAGCGCAGCATCAGCATTGAATAGGTTGAAGGATAGCTTCTCGGATAATGGGCAGCACCCGTATATTCCAGACAATTTGAAGCTGAGTTTCGATAATACGATGAACCAACTGAAAAGTGCACTTGAAAAAGACAGAACATTCCTGTTGGGACATCTGAACAATTCGTATTTGCGTAAGCGTATAGATGAGATGTTTCGTGACAGGATAGGTGACCCCTACGAGCAAAATCAATTAGAGCAATTATTTCAGGAGAGTGAAGAACGTCACAAACAACTTAGGCATCCATGCATCTATTTTTCAAGCAGTAAGAATATCCGTATCAGGCATCATCGCCTGATAGTATGGAAACAGATAGAACGCTATGCCAAGGAGGAAAAGAAACCTGTTGTGCTCGTACTAAACAGAATCACGCCTAATTGGTTCTTCATCTATAATGATGCAATGGTGAGACCGCATCAGAATCTTATCAATGAGTTCATTGAGAATACCCATCAGAACATATATATCATTACAGCACACTATCTGATTGATAAGTTGGTTACTAAGAAATCACAAGAGATTACCAATTTGTTGGCACAACTGAAAAACAAACCGGATTTGCTGTATAACCAACAAACGGATGATAACTTTGCATCTACGAAATGAATAAGAATCCGTTTTCGATATACGACTTTATGGGCTACCTGTTCCCTGGGATGATGTGCTATATCATTATAGCATATTGTTTCAGGATGGGGCTTGACATGGGCGAGATTACCAGCTTGGAAAATCTGCGTAATCTTGTCAAAGGTTCGCAGATGGAATTTAATCTGGAGAAGTCGGTGGTAATTATTGTGATAGCCTATATCTTAGGACATATTGTGTCATATATGTCGTCGGTAACAATAGAGCTATTTGCAAAGAAGGTATTTGGTTATCCGTCTGAATATTTGTTGAAGAGGGGACCGGGTAAGAACTGGTGGGGCCTATTGGTGGCATTCTTTGCCTCAGAGGCGCACTCATCTAACGCGTGCTGGGCTTGGATTAAAACAGCCCTTCGTTTCCTTATGAAGGTGTTTATAGCCCTGTTACTATTCCCGATAACATTGTCTACCTTTACTTTTGCGTACGTCTTCGACATCAATGGGTGGATAGTAAGACCACTGGACGATTTTCTTAAGAATACCCTCAAAGTGAAGGAGTTCAGGCTGGCAAACAGACTTGGCATCAGCCATCCGGATGTGAACCAAGAGTGTGACTATCATAGGATAGTGATGCATTATGTGTATTTGAATATACCAAACTCTCAGCGCAAGACGGACAACTACGTTGCTTTGTATGGATTTCTTAGGAGTGTTTCGTTTGTATTTTGCGTGACTTTCTTCGCTTTTGGCTTTTATGCCTTGACCACGGTGGATTTTTCCGCTTCGTTTGATACGGATCTGTTGATTGTGTTATCATTGTTCTTTACGCTTTCGTATATATGTTTCTTAGGATTCGTGAAGTTCTATAGGCGCTTTACGTTGGAGAACTATATGGCTATGTTGACGGCTATGCCGGGGGATGGCGAGAAAAAGGAAGAATGACTTGAAGATGATGTCTCTTAAACAGGATGAGATATGAAAAGTATAGTATTCAGAAAGAAAAGCCTCGAAGCTTATATTAAGGAATGTGAAGGGAAGATGGATTTGGATGAGATTGTGAACGTCATCAACATTCATCATAAAAAAGAGAACGGCACTCGTTATCTTCGCCAGTGGGAGGCATATAAGGGACGTAAAGCAATAGGATGCGCGAATCTCGACTGCGACAATCATCAGAAGTGCGATTCTCTGGTAGGTGCTCATGTGAAGATAGAAGGGAAGGAAAATACGTGGTATATCACTCCGCTGTGCCATGTGTGCAATAGCGATGAGAATAACGCCCCGATGCCGGTGAGAAAAGAATACTTGGCTCCGTATGCAGAGGTGAAGGAAATTTCGGTTCATTGCTAATTGTTCATGGTTGAATATTGATTGACAGAGATAAATCCATATCCCGATAATGAATAATATGGCAGAACAAGTAAAATCAGTATTCGAATTCGCTTGGTTGACAACTCAACAGATAGTGGTCACATCTGACAAAGAGGGGACAAAAGTCAAGGGATTCGGGAGTGGGTTCTTTCTCCAGTATAGAGAGCGCCTGTTCTTCGTGACGGCTGACCATGTGGCACATCCCGATGATTTTGAGGTAGGAATCCGTTTAGGGAAAGATGACTATGTATGGGTGTTCAATAACAAGAACAGCACAACTGAATTGGCTACGATGTTGACTCCTATTGGGGGGATTTACTATTTTGACAAAATGGACTTCAATGACGAGCTGTCGTTTGAGATTCCCGACATGAATGACATTGCATTTGCCATTCTTCCTAATTCTTTCAAGGCTCCATTCCTTACCCATGAATTAAAATGTGACGATGAAGTGATTGTTGCACCAGGAAGAGAAAAGGTGATTGTTAAGTCTGAATGTATCGCAGAACTGTCAAAGGAAGACTATTGCCTGATAGAGGGATGTGTGCATTGGGATATAAAGGGCGTAAGGTTTGAGAGATGCAATGCCATTTATTGTGATTTGAGATTGAATGATGTTGACAGCGAGGGTTATTATTTATTGGAGCCTACAATCCCGGTTGTGTATAAAGACTGGGCGGGATTGAGTGGAGGCCCTGTCTATAACGATAAGTGTCAATTGATAGGAATGGCCATATCGGTAAGTGAGGTAACCGACATAGTGCGCGTCGTTCCGATGAAGAAAATCACGGAGCTAATGGATATGGCGATAAGGTACGAGGAGAATATTGAGGGGGCGATGATGAGCTAACATATGGTTCAAGGTTAAATACTGCTTGATATAGCAATGTATGAAGAGCATTGCTGGACAAGATTTTCATCAACCGGTTTGGTGTGGCAAGGGATATTATTGAGGGGATGGAGTAGAATAATGTATATCAATACACTAAAGACATAAAATAGCAAAAAAAATGAAATGGGCAAAATTGGAGAAATGTAAAGCAGGTGATAGTGTGAAGCTGGTGTTTAATGTGCAGTCAACAGTATATCTGATGACAGAGGAGAACTTCAAGCGATATAATAGCCAACGTGATTTTATCCGTATCACTCAGAGTGGTAAAGGCACTTTGAATTTTACTATTCCCTTCGATGGCAATTGGTATATTGTTATGGAGCCAAGCGTTGCCTTCCCTGAATTGACGGCAAATTATACTAAGACTGATGTTGATGGAAAACAGTGGAATAATGTGAATGGTGGCTCTGTTATTGTTCATAATGCGCGTAATACGGCAGGAAAAGACAATTTTGACAAGGCAGATTATTGGGAAGAACAAACGGGCGAGACTTTGCCACAGACGCGATATATTTGTCGCTCATGCCACGAATATGTGAAGAGGGAAGATATAGATGGCGCACATGTGAAGTTGTCGCATGTGACCAATAGCAAAACCTATATTGTGCCTACCTGTCAGACCTGTAATCGTAGCAAACAAGATAAGGATTTTATTGTGCCAGCAAACTGGTTGGTTGAGTTACCTGCAAAGAAATAATGTAAAATATGGCAAGCAAAGGTAGGAAGTAGTGTTATATATAAACATTTCTTCAAACGTTTTTTTGATTTTTGCATTTCGCTGGTGGCGTGACTTTTGGTTCGGGGTGAATGGTTCATGGTTGTTCAACGATAATTATAACGATAACGATGAAGGATTCGGAGCATACATTGATACCTATGGAAGAGAAGGGCGAGATAGTGCTGTATCAACCGGATGATAGTGTCCGCCTTGAGGTGAGGCTTCAGGACGAGACAGTTTGGCTCACACAGCAACAGATGGCTGAGTTGTTTAATACTACAAGGAACAACATCACTCTACATATTGGTAACATTTTTAAGGAAGGCGAATTAGATGCTAATTCAGTTCGTAAGGAATCCTTACTAACTGTTGATACCCACAGGCTGTGTCTGGGATGCCTATATGTTCGTATGTGATTTGATTCGGAGTGCAGAAAAGAGAATTGTGCTGATAGACAACTTCGTGGATGAGCGGGTGCTGACGATGCTTGACAAGAGGTCTGCCGGGGGTGAGGCGACTGTGCATACACGATATTCGGAGCAGGTGACACTGGACTTCGAGAAGCACAACAAGCAATATGCGCCTATCACGTATGTGCAAATGCCGCAAGCGGTTCACGGCCGCTACTTGATTGTGGACGAGGATGTGTGGCTGCTGGGCACGTCGGTGAAGGATATGGGACGCGGGCTTTGCACAGTCATCAAGGTGGGGTTCAGTCCTGATGAGGTCATCGGGTTGCTGAGGTAACCTTAACCTTAACGATAACGAAGGACCAAAGACGATAACGATAACCTTAACCTTAACGATAACAGGATTCAGCGATAACGATAAGTCCGAGTTATTTCTATTTCAAAAAGTGTTAAATTTCCATTTGTTCTATTCTGAATGGAAATAAATATGTATCTTTGCGGCCAGATTGCAAATAACTGATGAAAAGGTATGAAACAGGTACTCAGAGACATCATTGAAGACCAAAAGGTATTTCTGCGCCGTGAGAATACCGTGGAACGGGCTTTCCCCGAACGTCTGCTGCACAATGGACTGGTGGTTGTCATCAGCGGCGTGCGTAGGTGCGGCAAGTCAGTCCTGCTTCAGCAAATCAGAGAGCGGATGCCGAGCAGCGACTGCTTCCTGAACTTTGACGACGACCGCTTGGCGAATTTCCGCCAGCAGCATTTCCAGGATCTCTACGAGGTGTTCATCGAGATGTATGGCGAGCAGGACTGCTTCTTCTTCGACGAGATACAGAATGTGGAGGGATGGGAACACTTCGTGAAGCGGCTCTACAATATGGGCAAGAAGGTGTTTGTCACCGGTTCGAACGCGCGTATGCTGAGCCGCGAGCTGGGCACGCTGCTCACCGGCTGTTACATCGCCTACGAGCTTTTCCCTTTCTCCTTTGCAGAGTCCCTGACCCTCTCTGGCGAACAGCGGCTGCTGACCAGCCGTGACGGCAGCTGCAACAGGTCGGTGCTGCAGAGCCGTTTCCGCGAGTATCTCTACCATGGCGGTATGCCGATGTATCTGTCAACGGGCGACCCGCAGGTGCTGAAGACGATGTATGACAATATCCTTTATCGCGACGTGTTGGTGCGCAACCAGATCAACAATGAGCGCGAACTGAAGGAGATGGTGTATTTCCTGATGAGCAACATCGGCAAGCCGGTCACCTATTCGTCGCTCGCGGGTGTGATAGGGGTGAAGAACCCTTCCACGGCAAAGGCTTATATGGAGTTTGTGGAGAACACCTACCTGCTGTTCACGCTCTCCAAGATGGACGTTTCGGTGAAGGCTCAACTGCGAAACCCGAAGAAGGTGTACTGCATCGACAATGCCGTTGCGATGTCGTTGGGCTTCCGCTTTTCGAAAGACGAGGGCCGTATGTTGGAGAACTTGGTGCTGGTGGAGCTGAAACGGCGGGGCAAGGAGGTGTTTTACCATAACGACGGGTCGAATGAGTGCGACTTCGTCGTGCGCGACGGCTTTGTGGTCAGCGAGGCTGTGCAGGTGTGCTACGACCTTGGCAATCCGCTCACTCGCGAGCGTGAGTTGAAGGGCCTGCTGTCGGCCATGCAGGCGTACGGGTTGGACGAAGGGCTGCTGCTGACCGACTCGCAGCGGGAGACGGTGGAGAAGGATGGCCGCAGGATACGCATCGTCCCCGCCTGGGAGTGGTTGGTGGGGGAGTGATAACGATAACGAAAACGATAACGAAAACGATAACGATAACGTTAACCTTAAACCATCGAGGGTTATGTTAAAAATGGCAAATAGGGCTGTCGGAAACGGGAAAAGTCGTACTTTTGCAATATAAATTAGGGGGATGCTCCCCTGAAATTAACGGATATACGTTTGAAGACATTGACATAATGAAAGCATCAAGCTATTATAACAAATGAAAAAGATTACCATACGGAATTTTGGGCCTATTCGGGAGGCTGAAATCGAAATGGCAAGGATGAATGTTCTTGTGGGGCCGCAAAGCATCGGAAAGAGCTGCGTTCTGAAGATTGCCGCTTTCTTCTCGTGGCTTGAGAAGCGCATCGAGTTGACGCAAGATCCGGAGGGTATCACAAAGAATGCCTATAAGACGCATTTCATAGAATACTATGGCTTGTTTGACTATAACCAGAAGGATACTTATATCAAGTATGAGACACAGCGGATGGTCATAGAATACAAGTCACAGACGCTGTCGACGGAGTGGAAAAAAGACCGTTGGGACTATCGCCGGTCGAAGATTTCCTATATCCCGTCGGAAAGGAATCTTATCGCAACCATCTCCAACTGGACTAAAGTGGACGTGAACGATTCGCTGCTGGAGTATTTCTCCGGATGGGACGAGGCCCGGAAATCACGCAGGAAAGGTCTTGACATTCTTTCAACAGGTGTGCAGTACTCATATAAGAAAGAGAGTGACTCCGACATCGTGAGGCTGAAAAACGGGAAGGACTTGCTACTATCGGAGACTTCCAGCGGGTTCCAGTCGCTGGTTCCGCTGTTTGTTCACCTCAGTTATCTGCGCACCGGCCAGTATAACACAAACAGGAAAAGCAGCTATGCCTCTAAGGCGGAGAATGAGAGGCTCCTGCATCTGCTGATGGACAAACTTGCACAAGGCAAGGTGGACAAGGAGGTGATGGAGTCGATAGCACAGTTGCAGTATGTCGTGGAGTTTGGCAATAAGCGAAGGGCTGTGGTGGGAAGTTCTGAAATGCAGAAACTCGCCCAGACTTACCGTAATTTTGTGAATACCAAGAGGAGCGACATCTTCCTTGAGGAGCCCGAAAACAACCTTTTCCCTCCTACGCAGGTGCAGCTTATGGAATGGTTGATTGAGATGTCGACAGACCGCTTCCGCAGGAACTCGATGTTCATAGCAACGCACAGCCCGTATGTGGTTAACTGTTTTCTGGAACGGTCTCAGCGTGACTATAAACTTTTCATTGCTGCTCCTGTGGGCGATGAAGGGATGTCAGTCATCAGGGCCGCGAGTGATGATGACTTGCAGCAGATGTACGACTACGGTGTGGACGTATTCTTTAACTACGAAACGTTTGTGGGGTGATGGAGAAAGATTTGAGCGTTATACCCGAGTGTTATGTGGATACGAACCTTATCTCCAGCCTGCTCGGTGGCATTGGCGTGAACCATCAGAAGGGATGTACGCGAGTGACAGGGGTGATGGAGAAACAGTTGGCCAACCGGTTCGCCATAGGCGTGATTGATGCCGACAAAGTCACTCCGGGGTATCTGGCGAAGTTCCGTAAAGTGGCGGGGTTGCAGCATCTTAGTGTTTACAAGAGCGATGAACGGCCCCATTACATCATTACCATCCATAAGGCTGTGGAAGACTTTATCCTTGACGAGGCACATAAGGCTGGTGTCTCTTTGAGCACATACGACTTGCCTGACACACTGGATGCTTTGAAGAAGTTGACCAAGAAGGTCGGTTCTGACAAGGACGACCGGTTTAAGGCGTTGTTCAGGGCTCTGGACAGTGTGGGAGAGATAGTGATGTTGAAAGCTTTGCTCCTATATCTCAGAAGAGAAGGATATGCGGCACGGGAAGAGCAGGTTGTGAGTATTCTTGGGGGGAGTAAATAAAACTAAAGATTATGTATAAGAACTTTTTCAAGCGGGTACTGGACTTCAGTATCTCGCTCATTGCGTTGCTGATTCTTTTTGTGCCCCTGTTGATTGTGACCATTTGGTTGCATTATGCCAATGGCAAAAACGTTAACCTTAACCTTAACTGGTGGCAGCGGTGGTTGCAGCCTGTGATATTCACGCAGGAACGGCCCGGCATCAGCGGCTGGGCACAGTGCCACGGGCGCAATGCCATCAGCTGGACGGAGAAGTTTTAACGATAACGATAACGAAGTCGTGCAACAATTGCAACCGTCTGAAATAAAGTCAGATATGATTTTGGCACAAGCTGTGCCACAAATTTCGGCGGCTCTGGTTGTGGCGGAGGATAGCGAGCCTCTGGTTCCGTTCCCTTTTTTCCTTGGGATGGTTCCCTGGGGGCATCATATTGAGATCCTTCAGAACTGTAAGGACATCAGGGAGGCGGTGTTTTATGTGGAGAAGACCATCCAGAACAACTGGAGCCGCGCGATGCTTGGGTGTTTCTACTTATACAGACAACTTGATGCGGATGGTGGAGGAACATTTGGATGCCCTTCAGGTGGTGACGGAAAAAGAATACAATGGATTTTGATTAATTCGATGCGCAACAGCTTAGTACATAACAAAATTTGTTAACATCTGACAGCCAGCGGATTAGCTATAGACAAGAACGCAGGTATCGGTATTCCATAGTCGTTTCTGTCTCTGAGAAGGAACTCGGTGACGATGTCCAGACCGTAGCGGAAAATGCTCTTTGCCTTCCGGCCATGTTTCTTGACCTTGATTTCCCTGATGTTACGGTGGACGTACTCGCCGACATCGTAGCACCACACGAAGGCGATCATCACCAGGAGCAGCAACTTGCCGATACGATCCAAGTCCGTGAGATGCGTGTCTTCGATGTTGAAGCCTGCGCTCTTTATTCCTGTGAGGCACATCGTCTGCCCGACCTTCAGCCCCTGGAACAGTCAGTGCGCCTTGGCACGGTCGCCCTTGCGTGGGTTGTCCACCCCTTCGTGTGCGACGGCGAGCATGAAGATGTTGATGCCCGTGCTGCCGAACTTCCAGTTTGTCCGGTCAATGACCAGCACTTTCTTCCCGTTGCCGGGCAGGAGCGTGTACAGGAATCGGGCGATGAGGTCGTGGTCAAGGTCGAATTCCGCAAAAAAACGCTGGATTCGCCGCAAACATGAGTCAGACTTGGCGAGTGAGTCGAAACAGTGCGCCAATACGCTGTAGCACACGGTTTTAGCCTTGCATAGAGCGGTTATAAGCAGGCAAATCAGGCGGATATGCGCCTTGTTGATCTTTTTAGAGAAAAAATCATTGAGAGTGTCGAAGATTTCATTATTTTTGCAGCCGTGATTGGTATTCATAGGTGAAAAGATGTGGTGTTTTTTCGACCCTAAAATACTGAATACCAATCATTTTTGCAACAGAAAACCAATAAAGTTACTAACAGCTCGATTGTTGATAACCTTCTAAATATCAGAAAGATAAAGAAAAACTATAAATTTTGTCATGTACTAAGATTGGATGGATAACATTCAGAGAAGGATGACTTTTAATAACAAAATAACATAATCAATGAATATTATTTTCATTACAATGGCTCGTATGGAAGATATTTCAAGGCGGGCCGTATATACGGATTTGATGCGAAAGTTTCGTGATGAAGGACACTGTATATATATCGTGTCACCACGAGAGCGTTCTTTCGGACAGCAAACGGAACTTGTTGAAGTGGATGGAGTTCACATCTTGGGAGTAAAGACTTTGAACCTCCAAAAGACAAGTATTATAGAAAAAGGTGTGGGACAAATTCTTGTGGAAGGACAATATAAACGAGCCATCAAGAAATATTTGAACGGCATTGATTTTGAATTGATCCTTTACAGTACACCACCAATAACATTCCCAAAAGTGATAGCCTTCTTGAAAAAACGTAATCCACAAGCTAAAACGTACCTCCTTCTTAAGGATATTTTTCCGCAGAATGCAGTTGATATCGGGATGATGAGCAAGACGGGTCTGAAAGGTGTTCTTTATCGCTTTTTCCGTAAAAAAGAGAAGAAATTATACCTCATGTCGGATTATATTGGGTGTATGAGCCCAGCAAATGTAGAATATGTGCTGAAGCATAATCCAGAAATAGATACAACTCGTGTTGAAGTGGCTCCAAACTCTGTTGAATTGACGAATACATGCTGCTCGGATAACAATTCGAATGAAGTCAAAGCAAAAAAAGAAGATGTAAGAAAGAAATATGGGTTACCTGTGGATAAGCCAGTTCTTATCTATGGCGGTAATTTGGGTAAGCCACAAGGTATTCCTTTCCTGATTCGTTGTCTGGAAGCAAATGCAAAACGTAACGACTGTCATTTCATAGTACTTGGTAATGGAACAGAGTTACCACGACTGAAATCTTGGTATGCAAACAATAACCCCAAATCGGTAATTGTGATGGATGGATTGCCGAAAGTTGAATATGACGAGTTGGTTAGAGCTTGTGATGTTGGACTCATTTTCCTTGACCATAGATTCACTATACCTAATTATCCATCTCGCCTGTTAAGTTATTTGGAGAACAAGATGCCAATACTTTGCGTTACTGATCCGAATACTGATATGGGGCGGATTGCTGAAGAGAATGGCTATGGTTATTGGTGTGAGAGTAATTCAATAGAAGCTTTTAACGCTATACTTGATAAAATGATCTCGAGTGATCGTGAAAAGATGGGGAATAATGCGTACGATTTTCTCTGTAAGAACTATCTTGTGGACAATACCTATGACGCTATAATACAACACTTTCAAGGATAAGTACAGATAGTTATGTATAAGAACTTTTTCAAAAGAGTATTTGATCTGGTTATCTCGTTAGTGTCATTGCTGCTTATAGGATGGTTCCTTGTTTTAGTCACCATATTCCTCCATTTCGCCAACAAAGGTGCAGGGGCTTTCTTTTTCCAAGAACGTCCGGGTAAAAATGCTAAGATTTTCAAGGTGATTAAATTTAAGACGATGACAGATGAACGTGACGCTGAAGGTAATCTCTTACCAGATGCCAAGCGCCTAACAAAGATCGGTAAGTTTGTGCGTAGTACCTCTATTGATGAATTACCACAATTAATCAATGTCCTGAAGGGTGATATGGCTTTGATAGGCCCCCGTCCGCTTTTGATCAAATACCTTCCTCTGTATAGTCATGAACAAATGCGTCGGCATGAGGTAAGGCCAGGCATCAGTGGTTGGGCGCAGTGTCATGGCCGTAATGCTATCAGTTGGACAGAGAAATTCAAACTTGATGTATGGTACGTGGATCATTGCACACTTTGGACCGACATACAAGTGATATTCATTACAATCAAGAATGTTTTGATACGTAAAGATATAAACAATGAAGGTGGTAACTCCGCCACCATGGAACCTTTTAATGGTCATAATTAACATGAAGAATCTTATCATAGTAGGTGCAAGCGGCTTTGGCCGAGAAGTTGTGCAATGGGTCGAGGATATTAATGTTGTAAAACCAGAATGGAAAATTCTTGGCTTTCTCGACGATAATCCCAATGCTTTGGATGGCTGCCGTTGCGATTACCAGATTATTGGCTCAATCAAGGATTGGCAACCAAAAGATAACGAGTATTTCGCTTGCGCGATCGCAATACCCAATGTGAAATATTCCGTGGTTAATTCTTTATTGGAACGTGGTGCAAAGTTTGCAACATTGATTCACCCTACAGCATTGGTCAACAAGTACGCTCAAATAGGGAAAGGTGTTGTTATTACTCCACGCAGTAATTTAAATGCGGACACAAAAGTTGGAGATTTTGTATCCGTGCTTGGCTCTGGCATAGGCCACGATGCTACTGTTGGGGATTATTCAACGCTTAGTGGTCGTTGTAGTATCAATGGGCATGTGCAAGTAGGCAAAATGGTTTATATTGCTTGTGGAGTTTCTATTGCTCCTTCAAAAAAGATTGGTGATGGTGCATACGTAGGCATAGGAAGTGTGGTGATTAGTAATGTGAAGGCAGGCTCAAAAGTGTTTGGAAATCCTGCAAAACGGATAGAACTGTAAGTTATGGCATTTTTCAAATTTAATAACATCAAGGTTTCCGGCGTGGCTTGCGCCGTGCCTCGCAACGAAGTGAAGACTGAATCATATAAACACTTGTTCGGAGACGAAGAAGTAGAGAAGTTCATGCAGATGACAGGCGTTCGTGCCTCGCATCGCACATTGGAGCATCAGACCTGCAGCGACCTGGGGTTCAGGGCTGCTCAGGAACTGCTCGCCCACAGGGGCGTTGACCCATCAGAGATTGGCGCGTGCATCTTCTCGTCGCACAGTCCCGACTATCGCAGGCCGGCCACGGCTTTTGTCCTTCAGTATAGATTGGGCATCCCCAAAGAAGCTGTCTGCTATGACATTTCGTTGGGCTGTTCGTCGCTGGTGGTGGGTATGCAGACCGTAGCTTCTATTATGAACACAGGCGACATCAAGAAAGC
>Ga0247611_10008624_pt1 | contig 12507 bp, 19 predicted proteins | sample 177DNAGHGhighgp2_FD_192422 | JGI IMG/M metagenome (GOLD analysis project Ga0247611, IMG submission 192422) | Sheep rumen microbial communities from Palmerston North, Manawatu-Wanganui, New Zealand - 1770 DNA GHGhigh gp2 | ecosystem: Host-associated > Mammals > Digestive system > Stomach > Rumen... | reverse complement strand
GAACATAGCAGTCCTCCTTGAAAATATAAACAAAGCAAAAAGAGAACCCGAAGCGAATCTCGCTCCAGGCTCTCCTGGTTATTGTCACGCTACCCTCTTTGGGTATGCGGACGAAACTTCGGAATCACTTGCACCGAATCAGTCCTGCCGGTGTCGAGGTGATGTATTTTCCCTTACTGTGTCGATACGCCTTTCTGATTCCAAGCGCAGTTCCAACCGCCAGTCCAAGACCAACGAGGGCCTTTCCTACAGTCTTCACCATGCCGTGGTTATCTGATGTTGGTGTATCAACAACATCATAATCAGCATCATCCTCAACAATCTCTGTGTCGAGGACTTCCTCAGTGTCAACAGTGTTGTCCATTGTTTCCATGTTCATTTCGTCCATCATATTTTTTCCTCCTTTTTATTGATGGTTAATGTGACCGGACAGCAACCATACTGTCCATATTAGAACCTGCAAAACGTGCGTACTAGGAGAAGTTATACCCTCCGAACGCATTCTTGCAAGGTTTAGGCGCAATTCTGAAATCAACAACCAGAATTGGTATGTTCTCGAAATCACCTGTTCCGAGCGTTGACGTAAACTCAACATCAATCGGACCATCGTCTCGGTTGAATCCTATATCTTCTGCAATCTTCATATCCTTTGCATCGGTAATATCATTCTCGTAATACCAGTCTGTCAATGGTATGAAGTCTTCTGCACCTACAAAACGATCGTTCAACCGTTTAGCTGCTTGTAGAATCTTCTCTGAATTAGAGTAGAAATAATGCTGCGAAGGTCTATCGAGACATAATTGCTTTCCTTTACCTGTAACGATAAGCATTGATGGAGCCGGAGGGTTCTTTTCTACCTGCTGAACCGCAACCCGCTCGGCGATCTCTTTTTCTTTTTCTTCACCAACGATCTGTTTCGTGGCTTCTTTATACTCTTGGAGCATCCGCTCTGAAAGGGAATATGCTGCCGCGTATGCAGTCGCTTGTCTGGCTGTAGCGCGATGACCAGCAATGATGAAGCCTGTTGCGGCGGCCGACATTGTTATAGCCGGAATATAACACGGACCAGCAGTCTTTACTTTCTCTGCAACCGTAAGAGGCTCGCCTTTCTCCTCTTCTTTTTCTTCAAGCTTCTTAATGGCTTTTGGAGTTGCTTTGACGGCTGCAATGCCTGCCGCGAATCCGATAGCGATTCCACAGCCTGTAGCAACTTGAGGACCATGACCGGCGAGCACTTTTCCAAGAGACTTAAACGCTCTCGTCAAACCTTTTAGTTTCATAGATACTCCTTTCGTGATAAATATAAACTCAAGAGAGTGTGCACTCTCTCATAAAAGAGCGAAGTTTTCTCGCGTGCTATAGCATGTAAAACCTATCGAAGAAATCAACAGCGGTATCATATGCTATGGAATACCGCACACCTCTTTTCTTACTTACGGAATCGATAAACAATAATGTTATCTGACGAGGCGTTCTGCTAGGGTCTTCTTCGAACAGTTTGCGCAAATACAACATTGTTGATCGAGCATACGACGCTTGTCTACGCTCATCTTTATTTCGTACATACTTTGGATCTGGCATGTCTAACAAATATAAGTTAGCGCAATACACACCGCGTCTTCTTTTAATTCTTTCTTTTCCTGTCATTGGACTTGTCCTCCAACATTAAGCGGTGGACCGTGTCTTCTAATCCTTCCGACTTCTTAGCGGCGGCTAAGAATCCAACTACTGTACAGATGGCGCCAAGCACCTCAGCTCCGATTGCTACAAGATCCCATTTCTTCATTTTGTCTCCTTTCGTGCAAAGCAAACAGAAGACCCACTGCAAATATCACAGTGAGCCCTCTGTTCATGTTCTGAGTAAAACCTATTTCTTCTTGCTGATTCGTTTCTGGTACATTTTGTCCTTACGGATAATGTTGTTTATCTGTACGATCGCCGTCAATGTGACAGCGACTATAGCAACACATGCCATAACGGACAACCCAAATATTGTCACCATCATTCGTCCTCCTTTCTATAGATTTTCTCATATAAGTAAGTGCAAAATCTGCGGACTGCAGTTAGTCGTACTCTGTCGGATTCTCTGGACCGAATTCTGTTTCGATGACAATGACCTCCATACCATCATCAAGACGCTCAAGCCGGTTGTTGAAGTCGACCCACCATAGTCCGCCTTCGACATTGAAGACGTCTTCACCATCCTTAACCGGTTCAAGTCCTAGGTATTCGTAAAATCCATTGAAATCTACTTCTCCGCTTCCTGTATAATCTCGGTTATAGTGATACTCAGCCTCTAATACTTTGCTCAAAGTGGATTCGAAATATCTTTTTGAACGGGCATCATAGAAAGTTCTAACTACTTCATTCTCCTGAAGATCATTAGGAATAAGCATCGACGTTGTACATAAGCCGGGTACCCATACATCAGGCGGATTACACTTTGCCATGGTTAGCATCTGCTGATGTGCTTTTTCACCATATGTTTCTCTCACTGCATTCTGATAGCGGGCATACTCGGCATTCAGCATTGTGATGGCTCCAGCTAACGACATCTGTCTCTTCCTATTAATATAGTTAGACCCACAGATACACGCCATTGTTCCGGCTGCTAACGCCACTGTAGGAATATAAGTTTTCACCTTTTCACCTGTACTTTCAGCTTTTTCTGCCTTCACAGCTGCCTTGGACGACGATACTGCTGTAGCCACAACACCTAAACACGCTATCGCAGACAATATCGTAGGCAGCTTTGCTTTGAGAAACTTCAGTTTCATAGATACCTCCTTGCAAAATATAAAAGAAACGGGAGAGCAAGTTTTTTCGGCTTTTCCGCCTAACTCACTCTCCCTGAGTTTCATGCTGGGGTAGTTATTCCCAGCTTACTTCTTTTTCTTGACCTCCTTTGTTTCTTCGGATTCTTCACCCTCTTCCTCATCCTCGTACACAACCTCAATTCCTGCCTGAATGAGACGCGCCAGGTAAATCGCGCACTGTTCCCGCGAGCTCCAAAAGCTCACAAGCACCTTGAGCTGCTCTTCGTCTTCTGTGTTTTCAACCACGATGTGGTCTCTTCCACACTGATCGTGCAGCAGCTGAGCCGCTTTGACCCATTTGTCACGCGGGACCATAACAGTCCACATTTCCTTTTTACTTACTTCATTCTTTTTGCTAAACGGAATCTTCATAATGTGCTCCTTTCTGAATTAAAGAATTTAAAAGTTAGCCGAACGGATTCTATCCGTCCATATAAGGAGGTGTAAAATCTGCGCAAAAGAAAAACTAGGAGAGCACGATGTTTCTGTGTCCCCTAGTCCCGATCACTTATCTGGCGTTATTACTTGTGAGAGTTGTTAATATCTCCCACAATACAAATCACGCAGATAATGATCAGGATTAATGTTCCAGTTGAAATCATGTCTCCTAGTTCCTCCTTTCACTCATTGCCAATTTTGACCGCTCCTGCGGCCTGTGCCTCCTTAAACATCTCGTCCCATGCTTCCAACATCTTAACGATAAGTCTAAACATTCCACACCTCCTTATACAGTGTCAAATAATTGCCAACGACCTTCTGGTCTCATATAAGGAGTTGTAAAAAATGCGTATTTAAATTATCGTAATTTTGTCAAACGGCACTGTAGCTTTGCCAGAAAATGCAATATGAGCATCCTCACCTTCAGCGTTCGTAATATCGAGGTCATCCATCCAAATTTTCACGGTGCAACCCAGTTTTTTGCTAAGCATCCTCGATAAAGCAATAGACACCAGTTTCTTTACAGCATAAGTCCTAATTTTCAAAATATCCCTCATTACGCTCCTTTCTAAAACGGCGAATAATCGAAACATGTTTCCCATACTTCCCGACGCATAGGTTTCATTTTTAACGCCCACATCAACTGTCTAATGGTTACAGTAGGATAAAGACCAGCAACACAAGGACCAGACATCCGTTCGAAGTATGCTCTGAACTTTGGATGTAAATATATCGGGTTTCTAAAATAGTCGTCGATCTGTGTCCACCATGTTCGTTTGGTAGTTTTGCTGTAGCGCTGCTGAACGACGGCTAAACCTCTGTCGCCTTCTCTGAATAGTGTGCATTTTGAATAGACCGGATGATTACAAATATAAATCTCTCCAAACACAGGAGTACAGGCTTCCGGCTTTTCGTAGTGATACCTCATGCGACCTCCTTAGAAAAAATAAAAGGCAAGAGCCGCTGTATTTCAAGCGACCCCTGCCGGGTTAATGGGTTACATCATTATTTCTTCTTGCCCAGGAAAGGTAACCGTTTGATTACCTCCTTCGTCGTCAGAGACCCATAAGTTCCGGTCTCCTCAAACTCAAATGACCGTCCAAGGAAATTACCCAAGAACGTCATGTCAGCAAGATGTAAAGCGCAATCTGCCACGGTCTTAATCATGAATTGATCGTGGTTCTCTTTGAGCGTTGCAACATCATTCTTCTCGCGTGCCTTTCTCGCACGAAAAGCTTCCAGTGCCTCTCGATCAGCTTTCTGCTTCTCGAACTCCAGACGGGCTTCCTCCAGCTCCTGCTGTTTAGCCCGTTCCTCGGCAGCCTTTTCAGCTTTAAGCTTCTCGAGTTCCTGTTTTGCTTCTTCCAACGAGAGTTCGCGATCTTTGATTTCTGCCGCCTGCTGAGCCTTGATCTGTTCAAGATATGGCTTATGCAGCTCCACAACGTTTCTTACGCCGGCATCATATTCCTGCGAATCCTTATCCAGTTCATTAAGATGAGAAATTTCATCCAGAATCTGGGTTTCAAGTGACGAGTTAACCTTTTCCTTGCTCATATCGAGCCTCCTTTCTGTGCATAGGTTAACGTGTTACCCATTATAGAAACTGTTTTCTTGGCGTACTTCGACAGCCAGTTCAACATGGCCCCCATCCTCCAAAGCACTCATGACAAGCGGATCCATGGCTAAAGCGGTGTAGGTCTGTCCGTCGGTCTCATCTCGGACAATAATCAGTTTGCCGTAGTGTTTCTGCGTCGTTTCTTCATAGTGCATTCGAAGCATGACGCCTCCCCAAACTCCTATTAAACATGCAAAAATAATACACACTGCTGAAACAAATAAACTCATAGCTATCTCCTTAAAATGAATTTTCAAAATTTCCCACCGTGAATTTTTTAGGGCAAGAAAAAAGAGCCGCTGTAAATCTTAGCGACTCCCTTTTTATCATTACCAGGGGAGGATCTTTTTACGACCCTCGAATTTCGAATTCTGTTCACCTCCTTTCTCGATCTTTTCGACTTCGATTTCCTCAGTTTCATTTTCTTCGATTCCAATTTCCTCCACCCCTCCAGGATAGTGGTCGATCTGTACTGTTGCTTTAGCTTTGCCTCCGCAACCAGTCATCATCACCACCATCAGGGTGAGAAGAATTGTTACAATAAATTTTTTCATAATCTTTGTCTCCTTTCTGAATTAGTTTTCGATTCAAATTTCGGGTTTCCTCCCATAACACTATGTGTAAATTTAGCGCACTCCTCGGCTTGGCTGTGAATTCTTTCAGCCATTGCTTGGCTTCTTTAGCTGTCTTGAAATAGCGTCCATAACTCTGACCGTGCTGTGTACACCTAGCAGAATATAATCCGTCTTTCCTCTGACAGACACCTTTACCGAGTTCCTTTCCTTTTAAGTCTTTTCCCAACGGACACCTCCTTGATAGAGTCCGCCCAGAGCCAGTATAGCATGTGAGGCGAAAAAATAAAAGGGACAGTAAGCTTTGCGGCAAACCATCCCTTTTACGTGACTCTACCATTTTAGAGCAGAGTTTGGGTGTGTGAGTTGGGTGTTATGACAAGTAATCGATCCCAGTTGCAATTATGTTTTCTGCGAATTTTTGATATAGATGCCTTGCTATTATTTTGTGTCCTTCGCTGTTTGGATGCACCCAATCCTCTTGACCGCTACTCCCTTCTCCATCATTCATATAGTAGACAGCACGATTTGCGGCAAGCCAGGGTTTAAGTGCTGAACCATTATACATATCATCGTAAAACGGTACTCCTCGAACATGACATATAGACCGCAGAGCAGCGACCCATTGATCGCTTTTTTCAACTCCTGGATGATATGCTGACCAAGGACTCTGTACATAACAAACAATCGGAACGGTAGGATATGCTGTAATTAAATCGTCAAAGAATGTTTCGGCCGCGGTTGTTAAATCAGCAATCGTATTGCTCATGTCGTTAAACGATAATGCAACGCCGATAATATCGGGGTTACTAATCCTAGTAATTCTATTGTGATACGGGTTCGCGTTACCTGCAATGAATCCGGTACCACTTGCCCCAAGATTTTGAATATTTGCTCCGCACCAATCGCCCATATATAAAGCCCAGTTCGTACTAGCCGTTCCGTTCTTCTCTGTAATGGAATCGCCAATAAGCGTAATGTTTTTACCATTTAAGACGCTTTTAATTGACTTATTTCTTATGGCCGTGATTTTTCGTAATGTCGTAGGGCTGTAATTATATAATCGCTGAATTAACAGATACGATACACCTTCTGGTATCGTGATCGAAATATCTCTGTGTTGTGCCGTTGAGTTATCGATCCATATTGTTTGTTTAACAGCATTGGAAGAATCGAGTAAACAAGCTATGGCAGCATTATAATACGAACGCGAATTAAGAAAATACCTATCTCCCGGAACAGTTTCAATTTTGGCAGTTGTAACGCCATCATACGTCGAAAAGCTTTTGTTTTTTGAATAATACCCAGTGGCTGCTTCAAAACTCAAAGCAACTTCTTCTGTGCTGGGCTCCGTTGTTATTGTAATAAGGTTATCAAGCGAATCTTGATTAGCAGGTTTGTAAGGTTCTTGATAACCCGTATACACGTTACCATATTCAACCATCAAACCGTCAAGAATCTGTTTAGGCGTTAAAGTATCTGATGATTCCAACCAAAAATAAATAGATATGTACTTGATTGTGCTGTCTACGGAAACAGTTAATGATTCTGCTGAATTATCCGATAGTGCTCCAGCGGTTGCTTGACCAACAACAGGATATGATGTCAACTTTGCCACTGTAAAACGACTAGACATTACTGTTCTTGTTACTGTAACATGTGTCTGATCTGTTATGTTAACCGGAATAACCACGGACCTCGCTGACGGCTGGTTGTTAACTTTAGTGCCATTAGCCACAATGTTTTCAATATCAGCATTGTATTTGTCAAAAAGATTGTCAGTTCTAGCAGAAAGCCCATTTGTGATGCCTTTAACATCGCCAATGCTGTTACCAACAACATCCGCCGGAGCAGCCATTCCAGGCTGAGTCAACGAAGAATCCAACTGCACGCCAACCCGATCGGCTCGGATACGCTTGGTCCCGCCATCACCATTGTCAAGGAGCAAATAATCGCCGTCATTGTATCCGGTCTTTTCACCGTAAGATATAACTCTTCCCCTGGTTTACTCCTTAATATGTGATGGTTCTATTGACTCCTCGTCCAACGCGAACACATTTTATAGTTTTTGTTGAATAATTTATAGTTGTAATGTCAAAGCATTGTTCATTAACTGTGCCGATCGCGTGTTTTGCCGTTGTTCCGTCGTCAGTTGTAAATGTCTGACGCGTATCGCAATCTGACAATACAATAGGAATTCCTCCAGGTGACGAGAAATTACAATCAATGTGAACATGGCCACCGAACATCGCTTCTACTTTTTTATCAATGTTATTTGTATTGAACGTGTCGAGAATTGTGCATACCGAATTCATAAAACCAGTTCTCTGCAATTCAGATGGCTGTAATCCAACATGCCAACCGTTGGTCTGCTCGTAATATATATGGGCAAATATTAATGCGTGATAACCGCTTGGCATAGTGTTTAATGCGCCGCTAAGCCATTCGCTTTGCGCTGCACTTAACGCAACGGCCGCGCCTCCACCAGTGTCCAAACAAATATATCTGGTCTTTGTCGTTTGGTTATCGAAATAGAAATAACAAAGATCGCCATAATTCATGATCGTGTCGGTCGATTTCTGAGCGATGGCGTAGGTATTTCCTTTTGTAAAATTATCAGAAGAAGAAGGCGCGCCAATACCGTTACCATCATGGTTGCCATACACAACATAGAAAGGTGCGATGCCTTTGAATGAGTTTACGCAGTCAGCCATGAGATCTATCATAGCGCTCTTTTCGCCGCCTCCAATTAAATCGCCACCGCACATAATTCTTCCGACATTTGTACTGGCAATGATTCTTTCAATAAGTTTGGGTGAATGCCTAGAGTTGGATTGCCAATGTACATCAGTAATAAATACGAAACTATCGCCATCGATCCCAGCATCAAACACATTATTTTTTACAGACGCAATTGCATTTGACAAATTTTCTTCAAAATATGTTGGGACTTTGACGATGTCCTCGTCGTTTATCATCTCGATGAGTGATTGAGGAAAAGCTCTTTCAATTACCTCATTTTGAGCAAGGGTATCTATTTCGTCTGAAGATATGTCACTAGCATCGACTTTGCGAGTAAGAATACGAATATATCCGTCTTGATCAATAACTAAACTGTTGTGCGACCACGAAACGTCTGATAAGTATCTTTTATTCAGATCATAAAGGTAAAATAAATGAATATAATCGGTAGAGTTCTTAAGAATTAATCTAGTACCTTTACCAACAAGAATATATCGGCTTCTTAGTCTAGAAGTAGAAACAGTTTCAGTTCCTTGACCAGGCTGTAACGACCCAATAGACCATTTCAAATCGATAGATGAGTTGTTCGATATATTTTCTACATACTGTACATTGCTGTTTAACCCAAAAGCCATAGATATGTTTATGCCTTCATTGGGTGATATATCTGCATCATCGGTTTTGCGTACTATAACAATTGCATATTTAGCTGATGCTTGGACATCTTTTGCTATGGAGGTTGCCCAATCATAGTGAACTAATCGGTTTAGCTCATCATCAAAATAATCTAATATGCAATTATAACCGTCTGAAGCTTCCAATTCTACAATCGAAGCTATTTCTGGTAATTCAATAAGTCCAGACCAAATTCGATTTGGCGACTTGTTTATATAAACTATCGCAGGAACACTAGAAGTATACGCGGTAGTACCATTAGCCCATATAAAGCGTTCGAATTTAACAGTGTTTGAACTCGCAAATGAATTTTGTATTTTTGTCAACTGATCCTGATTGCGTTTTTGATGCATCAATGCATTATCACAAAACATCAATACTTTATCATTATCAGAAACAGAAATATCCGCAGAATCCGATGTGTCAGCAAGAGCTATTCGGATATATTTTATAGTCGGTAACAGTGGAATTACGCAAGGCGTCGTGTGCCAGTTAGCAAAATCAACCCAATAACTACCAACCGAATATCTAACCATCACGTCGACATCACTATAAAAATAAATAACATATTTATAGCCTTCCGTAACAACGTCAACTTTTAAATAACTAGCAAACGATACATCTATATAGCCGGTACGGACGCGCGTGTTACTGTTTGTCGGAAGACCGTTGGCACCATTAAGGCTACCCTTTTCCATCGGCTCATTCTTCAAAATATTCTGTAAACTAAGACTTTTAATCGCCTTAGTTTCATCAGAATATAAGTTTTTAGGACGAAGTCTTTTTGTACCATTGGTGCTACCATCTATAATTAAATAGTCGTCTGCGCCAACAGACTGAGCTTCCGGATATGTATTGATCCTGCTCATAGCTTACTCCTTCTTATTATACTGCACCGTACTGATACCCAGAATTACGCCTAGGAAGGTGTCAATCGCTGTAATAGTGCCTACAATCTGCTCTCCGTAGGGGAAACCCCAAATTCCTGCCAGTGCAAAATATAAAGTGCCAACAGCCGGCAGCAATACAAGTGCCACCCATTTCAGAATGTTGTAAGTTTTATCTGTAAGAATCGTTTTCATTTATCCCTCCTTTAACGGCAGTTTTTCTACCTCGTTCATGATCTTAGTTCCGGAACCGTTACCTCCAAGCTTTTTGTAAGGCTTGTATAAGTCCTGCAGCGTGTCGTATTCGTCTTTTGAAATCCATCCACGCTCGATGTACTGCATTCCGTAGAAAACCAGCTCCATGTGGGCGATACCAAGCAACAGATCTTTCTCTGCCGAATGTCGTTCGAGTCTGCGATCCAGACGACTGCCCAGAAACGCCCATAGGCCAGAGGACGCCAGAACCGATGTGAATATAGTTATGATTATTTGTGACCAGGTCATTCATTTATTCCTCTACCATGTAATCGATTGATTTGGTTGTGTAGATACTCCAGCATTCTTTATTGCAAACCAATAAATATAAACATCTGTTGTAACAGCATTATAGTCGTAATTCTTTAGCGTAACAGTTAATTTGTTGTTATTGGGATTACAATAATAACCCTCGACGAGAACATCCGATATTTGAGCCGTTATTCCTCTAACACCGCATAATGTATAACCCGTAGGAATATTACTCACGTTTATTGTTACAGATTTTTCGCCAGGGTCTAAAATTACATCACCATACTGACTAACTGAATTATTTGCTCCAGGTATTGATCCTCTCGCTGTTATACTTCCAAACGCTAATAATTTGTCGAGTTTAGCAACTTCTTTACCGTTTTCTGTTAATGCTTTACCAGAAGGAATCGTAACGTTAGCACCATTATTACTTAACACAAATGATGCCGTAGCAGTGCTACCATCCAGCACCTGCATGGCAACTCTTTGCGAACCGCTCTTAGCCTCGCAAACAACTTCTGATTTAAACGAACTATAAGAATTCGATATTCCGATAGCGCCAACATTTGAACCGCCGTATATCTTCATAATTGTTCCAGATAAGCCGATAAGCACTTGTCCACCGCACAAGTTAATCGTGGCGCTGGTATTAGATTGACCTAATTTTATTGTGTCATTAGTAAATGATGCTAGTACATTGCCGTTACTATCTCGGAAACTCATTCCGGTAGGAGTAAAGTTAGCAAGAATATAATCGCCGTTATCAGTGCCGTTTCTAATAGCTAAACCGTTAGGGGTCATCGTTAAGTGTGTTGTAGAAGATTTCCCAAGCTGTGACGTTTCGCCAAAAGAAGCCACCAAAACACCAACACCATCACTATTGATGGAATAAACGTTTGTACCAGAAGGCCCAACCACTATATACGATTCATATGGTTTATTTTCATCATCCAGTTTACCTATTAACAGTCCTTCCTCGGTTAATGTCATATAAACATTTTCGATTCTAGTCAATGCTGGATAACTAATATTACCGATAATAGTCAAAGTATGCGCTTGCATCGTACACATTACAGTGTCGTTAACGCCAACCTTCACAAGACTTTTTGCCGGCGATTCAAGCTCTGACCCATTTATTCTTACGTAAACTAAGTCGTCCTCAACTACCCTGGAAACCGTACCGTATATATGCTGAGAACTGGTAGTAGAATTACCATTGCTGTTTACCGCATCCGCAAAGTCTTTGAGGATGCTATCCTGAAGTTCCAAAATATCACCCCCAAAGACTCTTTGTATATACTGCTGTTTCCTGTACCTGACAACCAGTCTCGCAGGAAATAGATTGACGGGTTACTTTCGCTCTGGTGCTTCGTATTCCAGCGCGTTCATAATTTAAAAACACACAGTCGCCTACTCTAACAGGACAATAGCCATGAGTGTAGGTAACTGTGTACTCAAGGGAGGACAAATCTCTTAGTTTTTGCTTAGCATAGCCATCAAGCTGTGCTTGCGTCGGTGTACTGCCGTTCAATTCTGGGTCGGTAATACGCTCAACGACCCTTCGTCCTCGATTTACCGTTGAAATAGGGCTGTCGGGATCATTGTTTTCAACTTTGGAATAAATATAAGTTCCATCGTCTTTTGTATACACAACCTCCAAAACGTTCGGAATACCATAAAGATCTCTGTCAATGTCGAAGTCCGGCTGTAATATAGAACTGTTATTATCGTCAAACTTCCATACAGGCTGAAGAGAATTACTATCCTGATATGGGACAAACAATACACGTCCCATTTCGTCGCAATCCAGAAAATATCCAGCACAAGCAAGCAAATCACTGAGAAAACTAAACCATGTGTCATTCAGTTCAGACACAAAAGGCGTGGGTAATGTTTTATCACTGCTTCCACCTATTACCGGTGCTCTGCAATTCTCTGATACTATGCTTGTTGCTACATTAAGTATATTAATTCCTGACGCCAAAGAATATCCTATTGGAGGTCTGTTGTCTTTCAGTTCCAACAAAGGCGTGTAAGCATCAAGAGTAATACTTTTGGTCTTTCCGTCAAATCCTTCGCCAGTCGTCTGACACAAATGAGTGCCAAGAGGATGACGTTCTGTAATTCGGTATTGTGTCGTGACGAGATACGTCCGAACATACAACTCTCCAAGATCGCTATCAACCTTGAAACTAGCGCTTCCACCAGTGTCGTTTGACAAATCTCGTTTTACGCTTGAAGAGATGACATTG
>Ga0247611_10008623_pt1 | contig 12508 bp, 12 predicted proteins | sample 177DNAGHGhighgp2_FD_192422 | JGI IMG/M metagenome (GOLD analysis project Ga0247611, IMG submission 192422) | Sheep rumen microbial communities from Palmerston North, Manawatu-Wanganui, New Zealand - 1770 DNA GHGhigh gp2 | ecosystem: Host-associated > Mammals > Digestive system > Stomach > Rumen... | reverse complement strand
TCTTACCTATGCTGGCCGTGATTGGTTCGGACGTGAGAATGGGGGTGCTGGTGCGGAAATCCTCAAACTCCGTCTGCAAATCCACAATATTTTCATCGATGGCTCGCTGACAGGCCTTGCGCACCATGATTTCCGGTTTGTCGAGATTCACACCCATGAAACTCGTGGTGCTACCCTTGCTTTCCACCTTGCCCACATACTTCAGACGATAGTTTCCCCTGGCCTGTTCGAAGGCTTCACGCTTTGTCTCGTCGGGGACGTCGGTGTATTGCTTCTCGTAGAACACGGCAGCTGTCTCATCGTCCCATACCAACTGATAGAGGAACGTGTTTATCTTCACCTTGAAACCCTTAATCGTCTCCACCATATTACCTACAGACTGAGACAGATTATTCACGCTGCGTCCCAGACTTGAATTTCCCATCGCTGCACCGGCAATACCTCCCAGGCCGGACAGCACACTGCCCCAAATGGCACTCCGCTGGGCTTTGTCTATATAACGGATGTCGTTGACGAGCACAAAGGTGTGACCGATAAGTTCCTCACCGGCATCCTCAAGCATCGCCTTGCCGCGCGCCGAGCGTTCTGCCATCTGACGGTCGAACTCCGAAGCATCATACAGGCCACGCTCCTTCACCAAATCCATATCGCATATTCCTGTGGAACGGTCTCTGTTGAACCACTTAGCCACAAGGCGGCTTGCCACTTTGTTTCTCTCAAGGAAATCCGTTATCTGCGCGTTCTCTTCATCCGAAGACGCATTCTTCAACTTAGCACTCACCCTGAAAACCTTGGGAGCCAGTTCGTGGTCGTTGTATTTGTCCGGAACAGGAATCTGAACAAAGGAGTTGCGTATCTCATCGGCAAACTTCTGCTCGGAATGATTGATGAGAACAGAATACAAGGAACTGCGTCTGTAGCGTTCTTCTTCCTGTGCACCTACTGATAAACATGTGGCAATTAACAGCGACAATACGCCTATCTTAATAATCCCATTCATTTTCGTTAAGTGTTGTGTTCATATAATAATTCAAATTAGGAGACACCAGTTTCATCAGCGCCGCATGTGCTTCGCCGGGACGTAGCGCCCTACCCTTCTTCTTTACTGATGCCTTGGCATAATCCCTATAGTACCAGTTCACGGGTTCCGGGAACAGCACCTCACACGTTTCGTTCACAATGACACCCCAGACAAATCTCTTGAAATTTGACTTGTCGTCCATCTTTCTGCCGGTGAGCGTGTTGGAAAACCAATCCGGTTTCACATCAAGTCCGTTGGGCTTTGCCCATGCCAGACCGTCGCGGAATGTTTCCACCGATTCGAAGCCGCTGCCATACTCCTTGTGTGTCTTCGTATCAACACTGAACCACAGGGAGTCAGCCTTCATACACCATACATGCTTGGGCTGGAGCTCGATGGGATATCTCACCGTAGCATAAGCACATGGTGCGAGCTCTTCTCTCTGCGGAGTAATCAGTCCCCAGTTACCTTTCTTCTTCACACCTATGAAAGGCAAATCAGCAAGCGACATATCCTGATACTCAAAAGGCACCACCACGTCACCCTGCAGATTTATCACACCCCAACGCCTGTCCTTGTTCTCAACCGGAAATACAGGGGTCTCCCACTGCTCACCGGGGAAGAGAATATTCCTGTAACCGCTGAAAACGGGAATGTCTTTAGCATCCTCGTCAAACACCGTCATCGTGCTGTCCTGACCGAGCGTCATCCACATGCGCACCGCACTGCCGTGCTTGATACTCTTGTAGCCGCTTCTGACCACTTCACCTGCGCGGTTGAAGAACTTCCAACCGTCAGAACCGTTGACAGGAGCCACATCACCGCAGAAGTCGCCGTGAGTCCAGTAAGTAAAGGTGAACAGATCCCCACTGCCCGTTGCGGCTTCAAAGCCTGTCTGATTGTCCAGATTCCAATAGCCGAAAGACCAGTTATTGGAGGTCTTTGAATAGTAGCGGGCAAGACCGTTGCTTGGAAGGAACGTAAATACGAATTTGTTGGCTGGCACCACGACCTGACCTTTATCTACGTCAATGACACCATAATACTGGCGAATACCCTTCTCGTGTTTGCTACCGCCGAATGCCACGTATTTGCATTCGGTCTGGAGAGTGTCGTCGAAGTATATACCGCCACCGGAAACACACTTGCCTTCCTTTGAGAATTTGAATTCCGAACCGGGATAAACAAACTCATAAAAATCCTCATATTCACACGGAACAAGGATTTCACCCTTATCATTCAGTATTCCGAACTTTCCCTTGTTGACATATTTCCTGCCATTATTGCTGGCTATCACCTTACCCTTCTCGCAAACCACAGCACGGCCATATTTGTTAAGATTGCTTATCTGCGTGTATTTCACAGGAACAACCTCATTACCGTCCGCATCATAGAGACCGAACTTTCCTTTCTTCTCCACACGATAGAGATTACCCCACGGCTCCACATTATCGTATGCAATCGGGATTATCACGTTGCCGTCTTCATCCAGCACACCGGCCTTCTTCCCGTCCGACTCTATATACGTCTGACGGGCATAAGAAAGACTGCCGTTTATTCCCAACAGTATGAGCAAGAGCCATACCCTACTGAAAATAACACTTTTTTTCTTAATCATATTTTACAAATATACAAGTTCTTTTACTGTTTTTTTTATAACACCACATCACAAAAATACGTATTTTTCATGAAAATAAAGTTTTTCTTTTTTAGTTTTTTTTAAAAGATGATTCTTTTTGTCTTATATGGCTAATAAGAACGAAATAAGCCTACTAATCTGGGGATTAATAGGCCTATAATTAATATGTAAAAACGTTCTCGGCCAAGTCGGCCAACTCGGACACGTAAAAAACGAGCCTACAAGTCTATTTAGAACTCATGAATGGCAACAACCTTGGGAGTGCCCAAACCGGTGTTTGTATACACCTCAAGCCATTCCTTGTCCTTGATGGCCAGGCTGGCAGCCATGCCGATAAGTCCGAAACCGGATGTAGCCTTTTGAGCCTTCATGTGAAGCATCCTGTCAAAGCCGTGCTTGTTCTGAACAGTAATGAATGAGCTATAAGCTCCGTTTGTGGCAACATCTGCTATGAACGCCTGCACTCTCGGATCCTGACTCAACTCCTTGGCACGCTTGCTGAAACCCGTAATCTGCTTGGCACGTCCGCCGGTATACAGATTGATGAACAGAACCAAATCATCGAAACCGGGGATATACCATCCCTCGCCCAGCTGCTTTGCCCAATACTGCATCGGGAAATACTGAGCGAGAGAATAACCTTTCTCTGCACAAAAGTCTTCTATTATCTTTATATTCTCCTTTCCGTTTTTGCTGAGTTTTCCTACCAAGGGGCCATACACTTCCTTGTACTTTATCTTGGCAATCCCCTCCTTACCATAATAATTCTCCGACAGTTTGTCCACCTGCTCCTGTGTCAGAGTGCCTGCTTCCACGAGTTTGTCCGTTTTCTTCAAATCCTTTTCAGTAAACGCAGCGCAAGACATTACCAGACCGTGCTGTTTGTTCTCACTCAGATAGTAGACGAAACCGGGCACGCCACCTATCTCCATATACTCACCAATATAGTGCTCACCGGGAACTTCAGCCTCCATCATGTCACCCATGACACCTTCTTCCTCATCCATCTGTGCCCAGCACATACACGGGGCAACAAGTAACAACAAAGACAATAACTTTTTCATATTCTTTAGAATTAAAGGTTAATAATTTCTTCTATATTATTTTATCTCGCGGATAAGCATTCCCGGGAAGAATTCACTACCAGAAACCTTCTTAAATGTCGTAGCACCCAGCGTTGCATTGGGAGCGCCTTCCTCAACAGCCATAAAACGATTGTCCCAAATGAGATTGCTGACCGGTGCAATCACTCCAATACGCTTGAAAATGTGCTTGCCGGTTTCTGGATCCTCACTCTCTTCCAATACTTCAAATTGACTCGTCCTTGAGACACCTTCTTTCATTCCTATCGGAGCCTGAATCGGGTTGGCATTCGACAGGGGCACCTTCACACGGAAAGCCTCCACTTCACTCTGCAGGTCGGCGATGTTTTCATCGATTGCACGGTTACATGCCTTGAGCACCATCACCTGCGGTTCGGATTCCTTAATTCCCATGAAGGAGGTTGCATTACCCTTACTCTCCACACGACTGACAAACTTGAGTTTGTATGTACCTCTCTCGTTTTCAAATGCCTGTTTTTTTGCCTCGTCGGGTACGGAAGAGAAATGGTCTTGATAGAATTTCACGGCTGTCTCCTCGTCCCACTCCAACTGGTACAAGTAGGTGTTGATTTTCACCTTGAAACCCTTAATCGTCTCCACCATATTTCCCACACTGTTTGCTATACTGCTTACATCCACACCTGTAAATTGCTTTGCCAATGCGCCTAAAACACGCACTGCCCCAGCTGCGACTTGGGAAGCTCTGGATTTGTCGATATAACGGATATCGTTTACAAGCACAAATGTATTGCCAATGAGGTTTTCTCCTGCATCCTCGAGCAATGCCTGAGCTCTTTGTGAGCGTGCCGCCATAGCCCTGTCGAACTCCGACGCATTATACAAGCCGCGCTCTTTTACGAGTTCGACATCACATTCACCCGTCTTCGTGTTACGGTTAAACCACCTTGCAACTAAGCGGCTTCCCACATTGTTAGTATTAAGAAAATCCGTAATCATCTGACTTTCCTCATCTGAATTACTATCTTTGATTTTCTTATTGATATTCACAACCTTCACACTCAAGTCGTGATCATTGAACTTGTCGGATGTCTCAATATCAAGAAACGCATTCTTAATCTCATTTGCATACTTCTGGTCAGTGTGATTCACCATAAGAGAGTACAACGAATTACGGCGATAATCCATGCCGGTTTCATTTACCTCTTCCGCCATAGAAGTCTGCGTGGAAACAAAGACCACTGCAAACAACGTATATATAATCTTCTTTTTCATGGAACTGCAATATTAAACGGTGAATCAATAATCCCATTCGTCTTCCCCAATCTTTGTGTCCATGGGATAATGGCGCTTGCGGGAAGTTAACTGCAGAATGAGTCGCCAGGTCTCCATCTCATTGAGTTCGTGATGACCGGTTTTGTCCATCCATTTTCTCACATCCTCTATGCTCTTGGTCGGAACGGGAGTCTTAACCAACTCGTTTCCGTCTTCATCAATCACATAAGCGAAATTCTTCACATCCGGAGTTCCATCTGCCATCAGACGGTTTGCATTGTTGTCCTCTACAGTCATATCGGCAGGACGAGCCCATGCTAAGCCATCGTTGAAATAACCCATTCTGGCATAGCCTTTTCCCATCTCCTTTTTCTTCTCCGTGTTGTATATATACCACAACTTATCAGCCTTGCCCACAAGAACAATCTTCGGATTCTCATGATCGACCGGTGCGAGCAAATCATATTCGGCAGGTACTACGACCTCGTTTTTAAGCGTCACTAGTCCCCATTTGCCGTTTTGCTTCACCTGCACGCAACCATATCGGCAATCGTTCACTCTCTCGTATTCGAAAGGAATGATTTCCTTGCCACTCAGGTCGATGAGTCCCCATTTGCCGTTCTTCTCCACTCCAATATAATTGAAGTCTGTTCCCTTTTGATTTCTTGGAAAGAAGGCATTTGTAAATCCAGCACCTTCGAATACCGGATTACCGCTCTTGTCAAGGAATTGCACAGAACCATCCGACTTCAGAATCTGCCATAGACCGCACGTTGTGCTCTTGGCAATATTCTTTAAATCTGAAATCTTTGTATTATAGCTCTTGTCGATAATACTCCATTTGTCATCTACGTTGACAGCAGCAATCTCATCCATAAAGTCTGTGTGTGTCCAATATTTTGTGGCAACAATCTGACCAGCTATACCACGCACGGTGTAACTGCTCTGTGTATTGATATCATAATAACCGACAGAATGACCGTTCTTTTCCGCCTTATAAAATCTGACCATCCCGTTACAGGGTTGCAAGAGCCAATCCGCTGTATTAAGAGGTACAACCTCCCTACCGTTTTCGTCAAGTATTCCGGCATTATAGAACGACACACCTTTCTTGTCAAAGCCCATATACTTGCAGTCTGTCACCAGAGTGTCGCCTATGAACCATTTCTTCCACAGCATTGTGGTTCCTTCCTTGAACGGAACTTTTGTCTGATTCAAAGCAAACTCATACAAACCTTTGTATTCAGCCGGAATTGCTATACTACCGTCTGCATTGAGAATACCAAACGTTGCTCCAGATACGAAATCGTTCTTGGTGCTCGGGTCGTTCTGCATCTTTCCACCCTTGGCCAGAATTGCCTTGCCATAGCAGTTGAACGGACTGATGTAGGTGTATTCTGTTTTAAGTATCACCTGACCGTTGCTATCCAATATACCATATTCCTTACCTGACTTCACGCGATAGATACCAGCCTCCATATCGTAATCCATCTCATTGTATGTTGGATTAACTACGAAAGCACCTGTCTTGTCTACAAGTCCATATTTATCACCATCATAGACCTTGCCAAGTCCTTTCACAAAGGGATATGTCGCATCATATTTACACGGAAGTATTTCCACTCCGTTCTCATCCTCATATCCGGCATTGCCCTCATCGTCTATCTTCACCATAATATTCTGGGCAGAAGAATATGCAAAGAAGCCTGACAGACAAATTATCAATAGAAAAATCCTTTTCATGTGCACGTTCTTTTTTTTTGATTAATTATCTTGCCCAGAGGATATTAGTGGTCTGGGGCTGCTGATGGCTACCGTATGCCACACCGACGGCACGCGCGCACTCTATCGTCTGCTTCTCTATATCAATCTGGTCGTGATACTTCTCACGCACCTCGAAATCGATATCGGAACGCACCTGACCCTTAATCTCGCTGAGGAACTTCTGCGTGTCACCGTAGCAAGCGGCCTCAGGGTCTATCTGCGCAATGATGGGAGCCACCATGATAGCACCGTCCTGAGTGGGCATGGCAGCCCATATCGTGCGTGCCTTGTTGAGGAGAGCAAGATTGTAACGGTCGCGAATCGTCTTATACACTTTCACGCCCTCCTTCATGCATGCCTCGCCGCCTGCTGAACACATAGGCACACCTACCAGCATGGCAATGGCCTCCTCATATTCCTGCATGGCGCACAGACGACGTGCTTCCTCTATAATCTGAGGATACTGACTGTCATAGTAGGCCATCATCTTCTGTTTGCCGGTGGAGATGAAAGCTCTTATCTTCTGATTCTGCGCATTGATGCGACGGAATGCATCCATATAGGCCTTTGTCTCACCCTGCCCCACTCCGTTGAGTTCCAGGTATGTGGTAGCAAATTTCTTCTTACCGGCAGTGTCAACAATATAGAGCGTCACACCCAAGTTGTAAATCGTCTGCATGGGAGGACCTGCCATTATACTCTGATCCAATATATCTGCATGAAGAGAGAGCACGAAAGGCGTGGTGTAGGAAGAAGTGGAGAGACCGTTCTCCGTGGCAACACGTGTAAGTGCATTCTCAAGATATTTCGTGGTGGATTCGGGAACACCGGTGAACGCCTCGTCCAGTTCCACCCGGAGAGGCATCACACAATCCTGAGCTTGAAGTCTGCCTACCAAGGCAAGGACCATCAAAAGAAATATACTCTTTTTCATAGCATCATACTCTTTAATTACTTATTTTTCACCTATGACAAGCAATGCACGTCCCAATCCCCTGTTGATAACCTTACAGGGAATACTGTAGGGAGGCTTGGAAAGATAGCTGCGAAGGCTGCGGGCAAAGGCATCCATATCCATACCCTGTCCGTTGGGCTTGTAGAGAGGGATGCGCACTTGTTCGTAGAGAGCGAAATTCTCCGTGGCATCAGTCTTATTGAAACGGTGCTGAACAGTGTTGTCGGCAAGCCAGTTGTCAATGACGTCAATGAGCTCCATACCCTCGTATTCCGATTCCAGGTCTATACCGCTGCCGTTGTCCCACACACGCACGTCGAGCATGCACTCACGTCCGTTCTGCATCATGTCTTCGAAATGACTCTGCAACTGAACGCAGAATGCATCCATGTGGTCCTGCACAGCTTCCTCCAGAAGCAGGGGCAGATCGGCAGCAAAGGACGCTGCCCCCGTACCCTCGGAACCGGCCACCTGCTTGCCGGAATAGGCATCCTTGCCGGCGAGCATATAGGTCACCTGCTTCTTGGGACCCATTGTGGTCACATTCCACGTCACCTCCAGAAGGATGTCGGCTTTTGCCGTACGACGGAAGCGGTCGAGCGGACTTTCCGTCATTGCGGCACCGGAGGTCTTACTCTGAATCAGACGGTCCTCAGTGGAAAGCGACGAGATATTCTTGATGGTCTGCGCCATATCCTTAAGAGGAAAACCGCGCTCCGCCATCAAAGCGCCTATCTTTGTGGTGACTGCAACCAGATCCATATTATTGGAAAGGGCGGCCTTGTAGTCGGGCACCGTCTCGCTTATACCCTGATTGTCGAAAGTCTGAACATATCCGTTCTTATTGCACCACACATCGCTGGGCACCACCATCAATGTGGGTTTCTTTGCCTGGGAAAAGGCAGATGCAGCTGCCAGCAGCAACATCAGTGATAAAAATATCTTCTTCATAACCTAAATACCGTTAGTCTATAACATTGTCAGCCTTGAGTCGGGCTCTGAGTTGAGAACGAAGCACACGCACCGTGAGATAATAGGTGGCACCTATCTTGTCCTTCTTGTGCTCCGTGCTACCGCGCTTTGTGTCACGCAGGGATACATACTCCAGATAAGGACCGCCATCAGCAAAGAAAAGGTTGAAATATTCCTCATACCTCTCCTGAGCATTCACCTCCATGACGAGAGGACGTACGTCGCAACCCTTGCCGGCCTGTTCCTTCACACCATAGAAAATTACAGCCCAGACAGCATTCTTCTTACACTGTTCACGGGCATCACTCCTATTTCGTCCCTGACCGGCAACGCGCAGTGTCTGGCTGCCGTCCATTTCCACACCCAGGCACTCCACCGACACACTGACGGGACGGGCACTGCCCTGAGCACTCACATTCAACGTGAGACCCATAAGGGCGCAAATAGCAAACAGAATCTTCTTCATAGTATCTCTCCTTTCTTTTATGTTAATATTCATATCCCAATGTCAGCATGAGACTGTGTGTAAATTTGTCCACAGTCGGCCAGTTGTCTATGCGGTTGAGACTATAGCTGATACCCAACAGGAAATCACTGCGCATCGCACCATAACGTATACCGAGCGTGGGCGACATGAAGAAACCGTCCTTCACCACATAACCTACATTCATCGACCAATAGGGAGAGAATCCCCTGTCCTCCTGAGCCATGAAATTACCGCGGGCATTCACAAAGAAGGGAGCCGTCCAGTTGCTGTCATAAGCACGCAACTTGGGTCCGTTGTTGACATAGACCTTACCACCGAGACCGGCACCGATGCGGATATACTGATTGAAGCGATAGCCTGCTGTCCATGTCAACTGCACGAACTGGGCACAAGGAAACGCACTGCTCAGCGTGGAACCTCCGGAGAACTCGCCTGCTGTCCAAAAACCCTTGTCGGCAAGGTCACTGTCATGATACCTGCTACGGGGCGTTTCAGGTGGAAGTTTCACATCACGATACTGTGCCATTGCCACTGAAGACATGGCAATCATACAAAACAAGATTAAAGTCTTTTTCATATCCATCTCTCCTTTACATATTTGTTATTTAAAAACCTGATGACAGGGATTTTATTATTCCCTGTTTTTCCAATTCTGTACGCAATGCCGCACGCATCACCTGCACCACAGCTCCCACCTTCGTGCCTTTCTGCGTTTTTATGCGCTCATAGCTTGCGGGTACAATGCTTGCATAATTCTGGCACGCACCATTCTCGTCAAGAAACGACTTAAAAAAGTCATGAAAAGTCTCCTCCAACGTCTCCGATGCCATTGCGGGCTGGACAGCACCGCTCGATGTTCCGCTGAAGCCACGGAAAATGACACCGTGCACAGCAGCCCTCTTGATAGATGCATCCGAAGCATTTCCATAGACATAGACTCTTACAAGACAAGTACCCTCCGTGCCGGAACCTGCGCCTGTGATTTCATAACTTGATGGTTTTACTGCGGGCTTCTTGTCCTTCGCTGCCACGTTAACAACAAGCAACAATGCCATTGCAACGCAAGCTAATAATCTATAATTTCGTATTTTAAACATAATTTATTAATTACTTTAAGGTAGTTAACCTGTTTTTTTTCAATCTCGCATCGCAAATATAGGCATTTTTTAATTAAACTGCTTTTTTTCTTTAATTTTTTTTAATAAACAGGGCTTTTTTTGCTTTTTCAGTACATGATTACAAAAAAAGCCTACTAACCAAGAGGTTAATAGGCCTGTAATTAATACGTAAAACTATTTCCTGCAAACTCATACATCTCGGACACGCTAAAGACGAGCGTCCTAAAGTCCGAGAGCTTTAGAGAGTCCATTGTCCACACCGCTGAAACCCATGAAGGCCATTGCAAGGAGACCTGCCGTGACAAGGGCTATTGGCATGCCCTGCATACCCATGGGAATATTCATCAAAGAAAGCTGCTCGCGCATACCGGCAAAGACCACAAGCGCTAGAGCAAAACCAATAGCTGTGGAGATAGCAAAGACAATACCCGTGAGCAGGTTGGGCTCCAAACCTTGAGCATTGTACGTGCCGCCAGCCACAAGGATGGCAACGCCAAGAATGCAGCAGTTGGTGGTGATGAGGGGAAGGAACACGCCCAGCGCCTGATAGAGCGCGGGATTCACCTTCTTGAGAATGATTTCTACCATCTGCACCAAAGCAGCAATCACAAGGATGAAAGCTATGGTCTGCAGATACTCCAGATTGTAAGCCTCAAGAACAAAGACCTGGATGAGGTAAGTGACAACAGTGGCTATGGTGAGCACAAAAGCAACAGCTGCGCCCATACCCAAAGCGCTCTCCACCTTCTTGGACACGCCAAGAAACGGACAGATACCCAGAAACTGGGAGAGGACAATATTGTTGACAAATATCGCAGTGATGACTATAAGAATGTATGCCATAATGAAAGAGTCTTAATTAGTTCTTAATGCGATTTACGATAGCAATGAGATAACCCAAAGCAATGAAGGCACCGGGAGCCAGCACAAAGACAAGAGCACCGTAGTCCTCGGAGAAGACCTCAAAGGAGAAGACGCGTCCCGTGCCAAGCAGTTCGCGCACAGCACCGAGCAGCGTGAGGGCGATGGTAAAACCAAGTCCCATACCGATACCGTCGGAGATGGAGGACACTGGACCGTTTTTCGCAGCAAAAGCCTCTGCACGACCCAGAATGATACAGTTGACCACAATGAGAGGGATGAACAGTCCGAGCGAAGCATCAATCTCAGGAGCATATGCCTTGATGAGCATCTGCAGAATCGTGACAAGGGAAGCAATCACCACAATGAAGGAAGGGATGCGTACCATGTCGGGAATGAAATTCTTAATGAGCGAGATGATGAGATTGGAGAAGATGAGTACGGCCATTGTGGCAAGACCCATCGACATACCGTTGATGGCACTCGAAGTGGTACCCAGAGTGGGACACATGCCAAGGAGGAGCACAAAAGTGGGATTCTCCTTGACAATACCATTCCATAGAACTTTTATCTGATTCATGTGTTAGTCCTCCTCATTAATAGTTATCTTCATACTGACGCGTGGCACCGCTCTCTCCGTCGTTCTCCGTTTCAGCCCCTTTGGCGAACGCCTCGTAGGCCGCGTTGACACAGCGCAGGAAGGCGCGAGAGGTGATGGTAGAGGCCGTGATGGCATCCACGTCTCCCCCGTCCTGCTTCACTGTCATATTGTTTTTGGCAGGCGACATACCGATGATGCTGCCCTTGCTGCCTTTCTGGAACCACTCTGCGGCCTTGGCACCGAGACCCGGAGTCTCTGCGCTCTCAAGTACACGGTAGCCCTGAATGGCACCCAGCCTGTCGAAACCCACCAACACGGTAAGTTTTCCGCCGAAACCGTTGGGATCGGAGGCCTGAACAGCCTTACCCTTATTGGTGGCATAGACAATGACTCCATCCAAAGTGTCCACCGACTGTATCTTGACTTTTTCCGCAGAAAGTACTGCCTTGATGCCGTCCTGGAGCTGCTTTTCCTTTATCTGCCGGATAGGCTCGTAGGTAACGTCGTTGACATAGGCTAAAGCTGCACCGGCAACGACACTGATAAGAGTGAGCACAATAGACATATTGTACCACGTAGACTGTAGTTTTTTCATCGACTTACCTCCCCGAACAGTTTAGGTTTGCATTAATTGTTGATAAGGGGCACGAATGCATTCATTATGAGAATAGCAAACGACATACCCTCCGGATAGGCACCCCAGGCACGGATGACAACGGTGAGGAAACCGATTGCAACACCGTATATAATCTGT
>Ga0247611_10008622_pt1 | contig 12509 bp, 8 predicted proteins | sample 177DNAGHGhighgp2_FD_192422 | JGI IMG/M metagenome (GOLD analysis project Ga0247611, IMG submission 192422) | Sheep rumen microbial communities from Palmerston North, Manawatu-Wanganui, New Zealand - 1770 DNA GHGhigh gp2 | ecosystem: Host-associated > Mammals > Digestive system > Stomach > Rumen ... | reverse complement strand
ACGGAGCGGTCCACCCAGGCCCTGTTGGAGGGCGTCTGGGCGGCGGCGCGCACCATGCCGGGATAGAGGACCTTCTTCGCGTCCATGTATTCTTCCACGCCGGCCCCATAGACATCCAGGGTCGCCAGGGTGCGGGAAAGCACCGACTCCACCGCCTCCAGATAGGCGTCCGACGTGGTCACTTCCAGGATATAACGCTCATCCCCGCCGGCATCCGCGCTTCCGCGGAGGGCCGTCCGGACCGAGCCGTAGGGAATGCCCTCGTCCTGGAGCGTCCGCTCCAGCCGATGGGCCGCGATGGTCAGGAATTCTTCGCCCAGATTGGCTGTCACCAGCGCCTGGGCCGTATTCATCTGGGACAAAGGAACCCGCGGAGCGCTGTACGTCACCCTCAGCGACGCAGGCTTTCCGGGCTGCAAGCTGAGTGACGGCGCCTCCCGGGCCCGCCAGAGATAGGGCTCCGAGGCCCCCTCGGCAAAACTTCGCCGCTGGACCAGCATGGAGAAGATGTCCATCTTCTTGCGCACCTCGCCCGCATCGATGTCTCCGGCGATGACAATGGCCTGGGGTGCATCCGCCGCGGCCACGGCGGCAAAGGAAATCAGCAGCATCGAATCCAGCACCGCCGGGTCATAGACCGGGACGGCGTCGAAATGAAGGACCGTCGAGCCTCCATGATGCCAGGCATAGCCTCCCAGCCGGGGATTCACCCCGCTCCGGGAAAGGAAGCCAGCCCCTTCGAAATCCGGCTGGTCCACCCCCGCCCGTACGATGGCGAAATCGGCATAGCCCTTCTCCGTCTGGCTGCTGACCATATAATAGGGAACGCCGCAGCGGAGGGTGCCTGTCTGAATCCGCTGGTCCCGGGGCAGTTGGGGAAGAGACTGCGCTGGCACAGTTATTGAAAACAACAACCCGGCAGTGATGCAAAGCGCAATATGAAGAGGACGAATCGACATTTTTATAGGATTCGGCTGCAAAATTAAAATTTTTATTGTGTATCTTTGCAATCTGCGTGCTAGAAAATGTATGTGTAATCAATAAAAACTTGTCACGATGAAAAAATTGTTAGTTGCTCTTGCAGCCCTTGTGATGGGAAGCACCCTCGCTTCCGCCCAGGATTACAATGCCGCCGTCGAAGTGTTCAACGCCGCCATCCAGGCCGCCCAGGCCGACAACAAGGCCGAGGCTCTCGCCAAATTCAAGGAGGCCCTTCCCCTGTTTGAAGCCTGTCAGGAAGCCGAAGCCGCCGAAATGATCGGGAAATGCAAGGAGTACATCCCCTCAACGATTCTTTCTATCGCCAAGGAACAAATCAACGGCGGAAGCTATGACGAGGCCCTTGCAACGCTGAAAGAGGCAGCCGAAAGCGCCGCAGCGTACGAGAACGCCGAAGTTGCCGACGAAGTGAAGGAACTCGTTCCGAACGTATGGTCCCGCAAAGGCGTCACCCTGCTGAAGGAGAAGAACTTCCCCGAGGCCGCCAAGGCTCTTGCCGAGGTCGTCGCCCTCACGCCGGAAGACGGACAGAGCTGGCTGATGCTCGGTCAGGCCCGCATGCAGAGCGGCCAGACGGACGAAGGTGTCGAGGCCCTCGAGAAAGCCGCCGCCTTCGGCAAGGAAGCCCAGGCCAACAAGATGCTCTCCAACACCTTCCTCAAGAAGGGACAGAGCCTGCTGAAGGCCGGAAAGGCTGCCGAGGCCATCGAGGCCCTGGAGAAGTCCAACACCTACGTCGAGAACGCCAACGCCTACAAGCTCATCGCCAGCGCGAACATCAAGAGCGGAAAGAGCGCCAAGGCCATTGATGCCTACCAGAAGTATCTGGAAATCAACCCGAACGCCAAGGACGCTTCTGACATCCTCTTCACCATCGCCGCTACCGCCCAGAAGTCCGGCGACAAGGCCACGGCCATCGAGTACTACACCAAGCTGGCTTCCGACGCGAAGTACGGCACCCAGGCAGCCCAGCAGCTCGCCGTCCTGAAGAAGTAGTGACGCTCGAACTGCTCGCTCCCGCAAGGAATCTTGCCATCGGCATCGCAGCCATCGACTGCGGTGCCGATGCCGTGTATATCGCCGGCCCGGCCTTCGGAGCCCGGCACAGCGCGGGGAACAGCGTCGAGGACATCCGGGCGCTGTGTGAGTATGCCCACCGCTTCGGTGTCCGTATCTACGTCACTTTCAATACCCTGGTATGGGAGGAAGAACTGGAGGAAGCCGCCCGCCTGCTGAAGGAACTTTCCGACGCGGGGACAGACGCATTCATCGTCCAGGACCCCGCCGTGGGACGGCTCGCCCCGGAGGGGACGATTCTCCACGGCTCCACCCAGTGTGCCATCCGCAGCGTCGAAGACGCCCGCCGTGCCGAAAGTCTCGGCTACGGCAGGCTGGTGCTGGAACGCCAGCTCTCCCTCCAGGAGGTGCATGTGATTCGTTCCGCCGTCCGTGCAGAACTGGAATTCTTCGTCCATGGGGCCCTTTGCGTCAGTTACAGCGGACAGTGCTACCTCTCGGAATACCTTGCCGGCCGGAGCGCGAACCGGGGCGAATGTATCCAGGCCTGCCGCTCGCTCTATGACCTGGAAGATGCCTCCGGACGGGTTCTGGAACGGGGAAAAGCTCTGCTTTCGCTGAAAGATTACCGCCTCCTGGAGCGCCTGGAAGACCTGGCGCAGGCCGGTGTCCAGTCCTTCAAGATCGAAGGCCGGCTCAAGAGCCTGTCCTACGTCAGGAACGTCGTCCGCGCCTACAGCCTGGCCCTGGACGAACTCTGCCGGCGGCATCCCGACTGGCGGAGAGCCTCTTTCGGCCAGGTCGTCGGCGGCTTCACCCCCGACCTCGGCAAAGCCTTCAACCGGGGCTATACCACCCTCTTCCTCGACGGGAAGAAAGGGTCCTGGGCCTCGCCGGATGCCGCAACGTCCCTGGGAGAGAAGGTCGGCACGATCCGGCGCCTCCTGCCGGACGGCCTCTTGCTCAACCCCTTCTCCTCCCCCGGACCGGTCCTCCACAACGGCGACGGATTCTCCTTCGTCCTGCCGGACGGCAGCGTCGGCGGCCTCCGGGCGGATGTCGCCGAAGGGATGCGCCTTCGCTGCAAGCACCCGGAAGGCCTGCGGGAAGGGATGACCCTCTACCGCAATTTCGACGCGGCCTTCGAGCGTACCATAGACACGCAGATGCCCGTGCGCGAAATCCTTGTCCGGGTCCATGCCCATGCCGACGGCCTCCGCCTTACGCTCCACGCCGTCACGCAGGACGGGCGGACGGCCTCGGAAACCGTCCTCGGCGAAGCGGCCAAGGACCCTGCGCGGGCGCTGGAGACCCTTCGGAGCCAGGTTGGAAAAAGAAGCGCACACTACCGTTTCGAGCTTGTGGAAGCCCCCGCCGAAGTGCCTTTCCTGCCGGTTTCGGCCATCAACGCCCTGCGGCGCTCGCTCTGCGAAAAACTGGACGCCCGGGCGGTTGGCGCCATCCCGCTCCTGCGCGGAGAGGCGGACCCGTCCGTCTCCTTTCCCGCCACGCTCAGCTACAAGGCCAACGTCGCGAATTCCATGGACCGGGACATCCTGTCCGGCCGGGGCGTGCGCGAAATGGAGCCCGCCTACGAACTGACGCACCGGGAAGGTGCCGAACTGATGAGAACGCGCTACTGCGTCCGTCACGAACTTGGCCTCTGCCCCAGGCAGGACGGACGCAAGCGCCCCGACCCCCTGTACCTTCGCAACAACGGACGCCGCCTCCGCCTGGGCTTCGACTGCGCCCGCTGCGAAATGACCGTCACCGAGGCCTAAAAAGAGAGGCCGTTTACAGTTCCAGCGAAATCAGTTCCTCTCCCAGACGGTGAAGCGCATCCTCAATGCGCTTGACCTGTGCCGGACGCGGTTTTGTTTTTCCATTGGCATAGTGCCACAACTGTTTCTGGTTGATGCCGGTCAGCCGTTCCAGCCCCGACTTGGTAAAGATATGGCAATACATCTGCAGAAAACTGCGCGTGTCCATCTTGAACACCAGCTGATAGGGCCCTTGCAAAACCTCCGGAACCGGGTCACCGAAATCCCGGCAGGCTTCGGCCAATGCTTCGATCCCGTTTTTCAGACTCTGCTTGACTTCTTCCAGGCTATGGCCGATTCCGGCCACGCCGTCCAATTCCTCCACATAGGCAGAATAATTTCCGACCGCCCATTCGATTACTGCATGTAACGTTCTCATAGCCCTATTTTACTTTATACCCGCTTCGCGAAGAATGTGACGGTAAGTTCCTTCCGCCATATCGTCGCTATCTTTTCCGGGGACCGGAATCGGTCTTCTCGCCCCCTCCTTCCGAAATATCCGGTGATCCCCTCTGGTTCTGACCCAGTGCCATCCATGGATTTGCAGCAGGAGAATCACATCCTTCACCTTTTTTGTCATACTGACCTCTCATCCTCTCTCCCTTTGCACCAAATCACGATACAAAGGTAACTAAAATTCTATTATTACACAAATTTCGCAGCGCGCCATCATATCAGCTCCAGGACGAGATCGACGTCACCGAAATGGCCGGTCTCGCCGTTGAAACGCTCGATGTAGGAGCGGCTGAGCGCCCCCCGCCAGACAATGTCGTCCCGCGTACGGAGGGGGATTTCGAGATCGAAACCATAGGCTTTCGAATTGTACTTGACCGTCGCCGAGCATTTCCAGCTCGTCTGCGTACCGCCGTCGTCCTCGATCATCATGAAAGCGCAGCTGCTGAGCGATTCCGTCCATTCCGACACCAGCACGGCGTTGAAGGGGATTTCCGTCCCGACCTGGTCCCGCCTTACCACGACCATGAAATCCGTGATGGACGGCTGATAGAGCAGCAGTTCGGCCTCCGTCGAGGCCTTGAAGTCTTCGACGGCCCCGATCTTGACCCAGAATTCCGATGCCCCAGAGAGCCAGCTGTCGTAATTCCGGTTGGCCCGGAAGGAGCGGAGAATCAGGGTCCGGATGCCTTCCTCGGACGCCGTTCCGCTTTTCAGGAGAATCTCGCCGCCGCTGCCCCAGGAGGGGTCTTCCCGGCGGAGCAGTTCCAGGCTCTTGTAGGCGGCATCGTCGTTCCAGTTCACCACCCAGACCGGCCGCTGGCGGGCCGTCTGTTCATCCACGACCATCTCGGCAATCTGACCGTCCGCTCCCCTGTAATAGGCGATGTTCTTCTCGGAGTTGTCTCCGGGATCGAAGGTCACCAGCGGCGCTTCGCTGCCGTCCCAGGAGGCTGCGTAAGGCCAGTAAATCTGGGCGTCGGAGCCCGAGAGCGCCTCCAGGAAGGCTTCCGGGTCGGTTCCGTCCTCTCCCGCCTTCGTCCGCGAAAGCACCGCCGAACGAATCAGGTCCCTCAGCGGGGTCGTCCAGGCCTTGGTCGCGGCCGCGTCGTCTCCGACGCCCGCGCCGGGCGAGGCAAAGATTTCCGTCATCCGGTATTCGGAATCATAGCCGTTCCCTTCTGAAGAAGTCACGGCTCCATGGACCTCGGAGAGCTGTTCCGGCCCGATGGGGAGGGTCGAAAGCAGTTCCGCCACTTCTTCCAGGGAAATCCGCCGCGTCGGGGGCGGATCCTGGAGATACTTCTCGGGGGCATGGTCCAACTTTTCACAGGCGCCGAGAAGCGCCCCTGCGGTGCAGAGCGCACCGGCAATCCACTGTTTCATCATACTTCAATCCGGGCTATTATCCGGTTCCGCTGCAAAGTACCGAAAACTTATCCGTTTTGTAAAAAACAAAACGGATAAATCTTAAAATCGGCCTTACAGGTACTTCTGATGGGTCCCAAAACAAAATTTTGTCCGCAATTTTACAGTAAAAAAGCGGACAAAACACAGTTTTCGGAGGCCCGGTTCCCCCCGGGACCGCCGGGGAGGGCTACTTCATGTAGAAAACGAAGCGGTTCTTGTCGTAGAAGTCCTTCACGGTCTCGGTTTTCTGATAGCCGGCATCGAGGAAGAGCGCGGCCGTCTCCTTGCCGAGGACCTCGTTGATTTCCGTCAGTCCCTTGCCTTCCGGAGACAGGAAGCGGTCCGACCAGCGGACGATGGCCCGGTAGAACAACAGCGGGTCCTCGTCCGGGACGAAGAGCGCGGTGGCGGGTTCATATTCCAGCACGTTGCGCCGCAGCAGCGGCTTTTCCTTCTCCATAATATAGGGAGGATTCGAAAGAATCAGGTCGAAGGGTCCGAAATTGAATTCCTGCTCCGCATCCAGCACATCGGCATTGACGAATGTCGGGGCCAGGGCGCCGCTGGACTTGAGTTCGGCGGAGAAACTCTGGCTCCGGGCGACCTCGAGGGCCGCGTCGCTGTTGTCCACCCCGACGACATGGGCCCCGGGCACGCTGAGCGCGACGGTCCAGGCGATGTTGCCGGATCCGGTACAGAGGTCCAGCACCCTCACCGGCGCGGCGCTCTTGCCGTAGGGACTGCGCATCTGGCGGATGCGGAGGGCGAGCTTGATGGCCTCGCGACAGAGGAGTTCGGTCTCCGGCCGCGGAATCAGCACGTCCTTGGACACCCGGAAACGGCGGCCGCAGAATTCGCTGTGGCCGATGACATACTGGATGGGCTCGCCGGCCTGGAGACGGACCATGGCCGCGGCGAGCGGTTCCACATGCTTCTTGTCGATGGCGTACTGCGGCTCGACGATATGGGTATAGCTCTTGGTGCCGATGAGCTGCTCGCAGAGCATCAGCACGATGCTCCGGGCTTCGGCGGTCGGATAGAGGCTCTCCAGGGAAGAAGTGCCGTCTTTCAGAAACTGGGACAGGAGCATCAGGCGTGTTCGATAATGTCCGTCAGGAACTCCGTGAAGCCGATGCCGGCGGCACGGACCATCTTCGGAACGAGCGAAGCGTTCGTCATGCCGGGAATGACATTGATTTCCAGGAAGTAGATGCCGTCCGCGGCCGAGATATAGTCCATCCGCACCAGGCCCTTGCAGCCGAGCTGGCGGTAGATGCGGCAGGAGATGTCCTGGATCCGGGCGGAGAGTTCCTCCGGAATCTGGGCGGGACAGACCTCCTGGCTGAGGCCGTTGTACTTGGCGTCGTAGTCGAACCAGCCGGTCTCGGAGATGATTTCGATGACCGGAAGGGCCCGCACGCCGGCCGCGCCCGTATAGACGGCGCAGGTCAGTTCGTGTTCGGGCTTGATGCCCTGCTCGACGATGACCGTGTCACTCTCGGTGAAGGCAAAACGGATGGCCGAGGGGAGCTCTTCGGGAGAGAGCACCCGCGTGATGCCGAAACTGGAGCCGCCGCCCGTAGGCTTGACGAAAAGCGGCAGGGAAAGCCGTTCCAGAGCCTTCTCGGCGAATGCGTCCACGTCTTCGCCCTTGCGGATGAAGGCATCCGGCGCCAGACGGACATAGTCCACCCCCCGCAGGTAACTCTTGCAGGAGAATTTGTCGAAGGCGATGGTCGTGACGAAGGCGCTGCAGGAGGAGAAGGGAATGCCCAGCATCTCAAAATACCCCTGGAGCAGGCCCGTCTCGCCCGGGGCGCCGTGCTGCATGATATAGACAAAGTCGAAGGTCACTTTCTCACCGAGGACCTTGACTGAAAAGTCGGTTTTGTCCACCTGGGGCTGGGCTCCTTCCGGGAAGGGCGTGCGCATGGAGTTGGCCCGGCGCATCGCCACCAGGCGCCAGTCGCCGAAGCGGGCGAAAATCTCATACACGTCATAACGGCTCTCGTCGATGCGGGAAGCGGTGAATTCGCCGCTGCGGCAGGACACTTCCCATTCCGAGGAATCGCTGCCGTAGATGACGGCAATTTTCTGATACTTGGACATATTATTCGAAGTAATAATTTTCTAAATCATTGACGGAAGGGGCATTCCCCTCTTCCTGGACCGTTCCGGAGCAGAAAGGCCCCCGGCTTCCTTCCGGGAAGACGTCCTGGGCCGAGATGCCCAGCGTGCCGTCGGCGAGTACCTTCTTCATCCACAGGCCCCAGATCGGGAGGGCCATGTTCGCCCCCTGTCCCAGGGAGTTGTTGATGAAATGGACGTAGCGGTCTTCCGCCCCCACCCACACGCCGGCGGTGATGGTCGGGGTGTAACCGATGTACCAGCCGTCGGAGTTGTCGTTGGTCGTTCCGGTCTTGCCGGCCATCTCACCGGTCAGTCCGTAGCGGAAACGCAGGCGTGCGCCGGTCCCATGGTCCACCACCCCTCTCATCATGTGGATCATCCGGTAGGCGGCGTCCTGGGTGATGGCCTCATGGCTGCGGTCGGAGAACTGGCCGAGGATGTTGCCGTCGCTGTCTTCGATGCGCTTGACGAAAATCGGATTGGTGTACACGCCGCCGGAGGGGAAGGTGTTGTAGGCCGCGACCATCTCATAGACCGACAGGTCCGCGGCGCCGACACAGAGCGACACGACCGGCTCCAGATGGCTTCCGACGCCCATCCGGTGCATCACGTCCACCATCGAGAAGGGACCGAGCTGCTGCATCAAGTAGGCGGCGACGGAGTTGGAACTGTGCGCGAGACCCCAGCTCAGATCCACCGTCGTCCCATCCGCATGCGTGTCGGTCGGGGTCCAGGTCTGGTCCCCGTTCACGACCAGCACGACCGGGCTGTTCAGCACCGGGTCACAGGGGCTCATGCCCGATTCCATGGCCAGGGTATAAAGGAAAGGCTTGATCGTGGATCCTACCTGCCGCTTGCCCTGGCGGACGTTGTCATATTTGAAGTAGCGGTAATCCGGGCCGCCGACATAGGCCTTGACATGGCCGGTGCCAGGCTCGATGGCCATGAAAGCGGCACGGAAGAAGGACTTGTAGTAGCGGATGGAGTCGTCCGGCGTCATGACCGTGTCCCGGTAGCCGGGCTTGTCCCAGGTGAAGACCCGCATCTTTACGGGCTGGGAGAAACTTTTCTCGATTTCCGCGTCGCTCTTCCCGGCGGCTTTCATCATCCGGGTGCGGTCGGACCATTTGCGGGCCTGTCTGAGGGTCGCCTCGATGACTTTCTTGTCGGTGTCGGTCGAGAATGGCGGGTTCTTGCGGCGCTTCAGCTCGCGGAAAAAAGCCTTCTGGAGGTCGCCGCCGAGGTGCTCCGCAATCGCGTCTTCGGCATAGCGCTGCATCTTGGCGTTGATGGTCGTATAGATTCTCAGGCCGTCCTTGTCCAGGTCGTAGGGCGAGCCGTCCGTCTTCATGTTCTTGTTGAGCCAGCCGTAGAGCGGGTCGTCGGCCCACTGGAGGGAGTCCACGCGGTAGTCTTCCACCGTCTGGTACGCCGAGCGGCGGGGTTCCTTCGCACTCATGGTCCGGCGCAGCATGTCCCGGAAATACGGGCCCGTCCCGGTGGTCCGGTCGCCCCTCCGCTCATGCAGGACGATGGGCAGCTTCTGGAGCGAGTCGCAGGCGGCCTCGGTGAGATAGTCCATGTCCCGCATGCGGGCGAGCACGAGGTTCCGCCGCGCGAGGGCATGGTCCGGATTGATGGCCGGATTGTAGCGGGTGGGCTTGTTGACCATGCCGACGAGCACCGCGCTCTCCTCCGTCTTCAGGTCGATGGGCTTCTTGTCGAAGAACTGCGCCGCCGCGCTCTGGATGCCGTAGGCGTTCGAGCCGAAGAAGACCGCGTTCAGATACATGTCCACGATTTCTTCCTTTGTATAGTTGCGCTCGATTTTGACGGCCGTGATCCATTCTTTCAGCTTGATCCAGACCATTCCGACCTTGCCGACACCCTCCTTGCGGGGGTAGAGGGTCTTCGCGAGCTGCTGGGTGATGGTCGAGCCGCCGCCCTGGGAGGAATCGCGGGACAGCAGGGTCTTGAAGAGCACCCGCGCGAGGGACTCCATGTCGATGCCGGAGTGCTTGTAGAAGCGCTTGTCCTCGGTCGCCACGGCGGCCTGGACCAGGGAAGGCGCCAGTTCGTCATAGCTGACGAAGGTACGGTTCTCTATATGATAGGTAGTCAGGATCTCCCCTTCCTCGGCGATTACCTGGGTCGCCAGCTTGCTGTCGGGGCTTTCAAGCTCCTCCAGGGTCGGGATGTCGGCCGTGGCCCATACCAAGAGCAGCAGCAGTCCCACTGCCACGAAAGGCGTGATGACAAGCAGCCACCATATCTTGACGATGCGTTTGCGGGTCGTGTCTTTCATCTCAAAAAATTTTTCCGCCCCTACAAGACCTATGGTCTTGCTGAGACAATGGAATTACAAATTTAATCAGAAAATTTGGAAAATTGCCCGGATTGTGATTTACTTTGCAAAAGAATTTGGAAACTTAACAGATATGGAGGGAAAAAATTTAGTCATCGTGGAGTCACCGGGGAAGGTGACGACCATCCAGAAGTTCCTCGGTAAGGACTTCACCGTCAAGGCATCCAAAGGGCACATCCGTGACCTGCAGGAGAAAAAACTCAGTGTCGATATAGACCATGGGTTCGTCCCGGAATACGTCATTCCCGCCGACAAGCGGAAGACCGTCGCCGAACTCAAGAAACTCGCTTCCAAGGCCGATATCGTCTGGCTCGCCTCCGATGAGGACCGCGAAGGGGAAGCCATCTCCTGGCACCTCAGCGAGACCCTGGGGCTGGACCCGGCCAGGACCCGCCGTATCGTCTTCCACGAAATCACCAAAGACGCCATCCTGAGCGCCATCGAAAACCCGCGCGGCATCGACATGGACCGGGTATGGGCCCAGCAGGCCCGCCGGGTACTGGACCGCCTCGTGGGTTTCGAACTCTCCCCCATCCTCTGGCGCAAGATCCAGCCGAAGCTCTCCGCCGGACGGGTGCAGAGCGTCGCCCTCCGCCTGGTCGTGGACCGTGAAAAGGAAATCATCGACTTCCGGAGCGAGCCCTACTGGCGCGTAGAAGGGACCTTCCATCCGGAAGGCACCCCCGCCGGAACCAAGGTCAAAGCCACTCTGGAAAGCCGTTTCGACTCCATAGAGGAGGCCCGGCGCTTTCTGGAAGACTCCGTCGGGGCGACCTACCGCATCGAAAGCCTGGAGAAGAAGGAAGGCAGCCGCTACCCGGCCGCGCCCTTCACCACCTCCACCCTCCAGCAGGAAGCCTCGCGCAAACTGCATTTCCCCGTGGCGACGACCATGCGCATCGCCCAGGCCCTCTACGAACGGGGTCTGATCACCTACATGCGTACCGATTCGACGAACCTCTCGGCCCTGGCCCTCGGCGCGGCGAAGAAATACATCCTTGAAAACTATGGCGAAGCCTACAGCAAGACCCGCCAGTTCCATACCAAGTCCAAAGGCGCCCAGGAGGCCCATGAAGCCATCCGGCCGACCTACATCAGCCAGGTGAGCATCGAGGGCACCGCCCAGGAGCAGAAGCTCTACGAACTGATCTGGAAGCGGACCGTCGCCTCCCAGATGGCGGATTCGCGGGTGATGAACACCGCCGTGAAAATCGCCTCCGACCGCCGGGAGGAGCGCTACCTGCTCCAGGCCTCGGAACTGCTTTTCGACGGTTTCATGAAAGTCTATCTGGAAGGCCGGGACGACGAGGGTGCCGAGGACGGCGAGGAGATCCTGCCGCCGCTCCACGAAGGAGACCTCCTCAGCGAAAAGGGCATCCAGGCCCTCTGCCGCTACACCGCCGCTCCGCCGCGCTACTCCGAAGCGACGCTGATCAAGAAGCTGGAAGAGCTCGGCATCGGCCGCCCGTCCACCTACGCCCCGACCATCTCGACCCTCACCACCGGCCGCGGCTACATCGTCAAGGGCGACAAGCCCGGCGAAAAGAAAGAGGTGACGAACCTCTCCCTGAAGGGCACCGCCGTGACGGAAATCCGGAAGCAGGAACTTGTCGGCGCGGAGAAAGGAAAACTCCTTCCGCAGGAAATCGGCATGATCGTGACGGACTACCTGGTCGATCACTTCGGCGAGGTCTTGGATTACGATTTTACAGCCCGGGTCGAGAAGGATTTCGACGAGGTCGCCGAAGGGGAAAAAGTTTGGAACGACGTGATCGCTTCCTTCTACAGCACCTTCCACAAACAAGTGGAAACGGTCCTCTCCGATGGGCAGTACAGCCATGTCAGCCGCGAAATCGGCATCGCGCCGGACGGCAGCAAGGTGGTCGCCGCCTTCGGCAAGTTCGGCCCCTATGTCTCCAAGGGCGAAGGGGAGAACCGGCAGAGCGCCTCGCTGGGCAAAGGGCAGCTGATTGAGACCCTGACCCTCGAAGATGCTTTGAAATTGTTCGCACTGCCCCGGACCGTGGGTCTTTGGAGGGAGATTCCCATCGTCGCGACCACCGGCCGTTTCGGCCCTTACCTCAAGTACGGCGAGAAGAATGTGAAGCTCCCGAAAGGAGCGGATCCCCTGACTGTGACGCTGGAGGAGTGCGGAAAACTGGTCGATGAGGCCGACAGCGCCCCCGCACCGAAGATTCTCGCCAGCTTCGGGGACATCCAGGTCATCGACGGCCGCTACGGCCCTTACATCAAGCAGGGAAAGACAAATTATAAGATTCCCCGCGGGATGGATGCCGCCAAACTTACCGAGGCTG
>Ga0247611_10008620_pt1 | contig 12510 bp, 8 predicted proteins | sample 177DNAGHGhighgp2_FD_192422 | JGI IMG/M metagenome (GOLD analysis project Ga0247611, IMG submission 192422) | Sheep rumen microbial communities from Palmerston North, Manawatu-Wanganui, New Zealand - 1770 DNA GHGhigh gp2 | ecosystem: Host-associated > Mammals > Digestive system > Stomach > Rumen ... | reverse complement strand
CAGACAGGACACATCGCGACAAATCACAGACCTTCAAAAATTCAGTGAAGCCCAGGATATGGAAATCGTGAAAATCTACGAGGAGCATATATCAGGGGCGAAGAAAAATGAGGAAAGACAAGTGTTGACCGAGTGCTTAGACTATTGCACCGTGAACCATGTCGATTACCTGTTATTATCTGAACTGAGCCGCCTGGGAAGATCAACGCTGCAAGTTTTGAAATCCCTGGAACGGCTGCATGAGGCTAAGGTATCAGTCTACATACAGAACCTTGGCATCTACTCGCTACAACCCAATGGAGAAGTGAATCCCATCGCGTCCATCCTCATCACCGTGCTTGCTGAGATGGGCAATATCGAGCGAGCCAATATCCAATACCGGCTCAACTCCGGACGCGCCCAGTATGTGAGAAACGGTGGGAAACTTGGACGCAAAGCCGGGACTATCAAGAGCGAGGATAAAAAACGAGAGGAATACAAGGAAGTCATATCGCTGCTGAAACGAGGTTACTCCATCAGGAACACGGCGAAGATAACCGGCTATTCCTTCTCTACGGTACAACGCATTAAAAACCAATTTGTAAGATGATTAAGACAATTAAAGAATTATTGATTGAATGGTGGGCTGAGAATAATACCACCAAAATGCCTATTCCCACGATATACACTTATGAGGTAGAGGTAGATGGTAGGCGAGTACATATCAAGAGCATGAGTAGAAGCAGGATGTATGTTCACTATAAAGCGCGGAAGAACTATCCCAACGCCAAGTACATTCGAGTTATTAACCAAATTAAAACCTATTGATTATGCCAAACTGGTGCTATACGACCTACAAATGCGTCGGTAATCCAAAAGATATTCGACAACTTCATGGAGTACTAAAATACATCAGCAACCGTAAGACTTTCATCGTCCCTAACGGATTTGGAAAATGGTGGCTTGGGAATCTGGTCACTAAACTCGGCGGCAACTGGGAAGAATATCCCTGTCGTGGAGAAATTATTGATTACTCACTACAGGACAAGAATACGCTGATGATCTGGCAGAATACCGCTTGGGCAGAACAAGAGGGTGTCAGACGGATTATCGAAGAAAAACTCCCCAGCATCAAGGTTTATTATCAGGAAGAAGAACCCGGCAATGAGGTTTATGCTACGAATTCCTTTGAGCATTTCCCAGACCGGTATTTCTTGGACTCATATGAAGAACCCGTGTATTTTGACGATATCAGAGATGCATCAAGATATGTTTCAGAAATCGTCGGATATGAAGTGGAACCCAATGTAGAATCAATCATCCAAGCCCTCGATGATTATCTAGAGGCTCACGATGATGAAGATATCTGGTACTCATTCCATGAATTCGAAGAAATAGTGGATTGAAAACGGACTATTAACACTATATTTGAAGAGAACGGCGCTGCGTTTCTCTTTTTCATTCTCTTGAATTTCAGTATGTCATAACAAAACGTAATCAAAAACTTGTCTTTTTTCTGGTTTGCAATTATTTCGAAATCAATTATTCAAGTGCTTTCTTGTGAGAATATCCAATAAAATGAGCCATGTAATGAAAAAATGTGTATATTTGCAGTCGTTCTCAGCTTTAGTTCAACCATGCTGGTATGTGTGCTGACTTTGGAATACATGTTGTATGGGAGGCCTTGTAATGCCTCTTTATAATTGTTTCAAAACAAGTTTGCAAACTAAAGCTATAGAGATACACCATTAGGCATATTAGTGATTTATAATCATATTATATCCTTTTGAATCTGAATAAACGATAGTATCTAATGGAGCAAACTGTCATTTTTTTAATAATTTCATAATTATAGGCATATGGCAAACGATATGAAAACTGAACTATTAAATATGTATTCACTGTGTGATACCAAGCCATATTTACCAGAAATAACTATTCCACGTGAAAATTACTTGGATCTACTCAATCAGCAATTTGAAGATGAGAAGGTTTTATGTGTTACTGGTGCCGAGGGAGTTGGCGTGACAACGACATTAGCTTTGTTTGCTCGACAACATGGGGATAGTTGTGCTTCTTTTTTTAATAATGGGTGGTCGCGTCATCTGCTAAACCCGCAAACCATTGTACAAAGTCTATTAAGACAGTTATCATACTATGCCAACACAATATTAAACCCTCTTGAAGAGGAAACTTCACTATCGCAATGTATCTTTAAATTGAGTAAGATCACAAAGAATAAAAAGAATTATTTATTCTTCGTGTTCGATGGATTTAACAGTATTCCTGTTGAGTATATTGATACTATTAAAACAGTCTTGTCACCATTATTTGGTATTGAGAATGGACGTTTTCTATTCTCGGGTACGTGTGAAAACATCAAACAACTGTTGCCTGATGGTATTGTTGCTAAACAATCAAATGAGATATTGCGCTTCCAACGTAATGACGTGGAGGAATATCTAAAGAATTTGTCACTTGAAGTAACTTCAGAAGATGCGGATATAGTATTTGATTTGAGTGGTAAGGGACTAGCACGAAAACTTGCTATCTTAACGGAGAAACTCCAAAAAGAAGGGGTGGGTAAAATACAAGCATACTACAGTGAGATGATAGAGGACTTCTATGAAGAAGACTATAGATGGATAGAAGATCAGGAAGATCGGAACCTCAATTTATTAATGGCTTTACTTGCATTCAGCGAGAGACCCTTGAATAGAAAAATAGTGGCGAACACACTAAATCTTTCAGAAGAAGCAACATCGACCCTCATTAAGCACTGTGAAGACTATGTGAAGGAAGAAAATGAGATATTAGCTTTGCGATCCGATGATTTTAGGAAATACCTTCGCGTGCGTTTGTTACGGCTAAAAACTGATATCGAATTGTTACAAATAGATGCAATTGAAAAATACGGTGATTTTGAAGAAAAATTTGTGTATTTGCCAGCATTATATAAGCATGTAAATAATAAAAATGCTTTGGTTGGCTACTTAACCTCAGAAAATGTTCAGCACTATTTAGAAAAGAAAGAATCGCAGGCTGCATTAAACGAGCAATGTGAATATGGATACCGTGCTTGCAACGATTTTGAAACTCAAGCAGCAGCCTATTTCCGTTTCGCTATCAACCGAAGTGTGTCCAGGGAGATTGAGAAGAATGAACTTTATGACTCAGAAATAGAAGCTTTGATAGCTATTGGGGATGATGAAAAGGCGTTTGACCTTACACAGAATGTGTTCCTACTAGAAGAGCGTCTTAAGTGTCTACTTATCATTGCTCAAGCTAGCAAGCAATTAAGCGATACGATGAATGAGGAAATTAATACTCAAATAGACGTATTATCAGATGCAATAGACTACATACACATACCCGATAAAGCATTGGAGTTAGCGAAGCTTATGATGCCTGTAAATATGGAAAAGGCCCTTGATATAATTGACAAAGTAGCAAGTGTTACTAAAGATCATCAACAAATTGACCGACTTTACACGGCTATCAGCATGTCTTATAATAACGAAGGGAAAACCGATGAGAGCAATGTTACAAATGCTGATATAGTAAGCACTAAGATCGCTGATGACCGTTTAAGAAAGATGGCCACAGTGATGAAGTCTATTATGAAAACAAGTACATCGGCTCAGGTGGTAGCAAAGATGAGAGAACTCCCAACTCCTAGTAGTCAACTCTATTTTTTAAGTTTCTGGATTCCAGACCACAACGTTCGAGAGGACATAGCTGATGCTGTTTTGTATGCTGTAAAGCTAGTGATTGACACATCTGCTACATCAATGCCAAAGGTTTCATTTCTTAGACAGTTCTGTAAACCTCTTCCTAGGATGAAAGATGAGCAGGTTAGAACAGTTGTTGGGATGTTGGATGCTGTAGTGGCCAACATAAAGTACCCAACGATAGATTATGTGAAATTAGTAATACTTGTTATTAGTGCCATAGCGAAATTTGACAAGAAGGAGGCGCAAAATCGACTACAGAACCTTTATCTAGAGATACTTGAATTGAAAGACATGGCACTGCAAGCTCATTGCAAGGCATTATTGTTGCGAAGTTATGAGCAATTAGGAGACAAGAAAGATATTGAGGACTGTCTGTTACCAGCATTCGAATTGCAAGACGAAATTTTAAATGACGTATTAGGTGTTTTAAAGAATTCCGCTTATCACTTGATGGTTGTTGATGGTCCAATTAAAGCCTTAGTGTGCGTTGCTCCTTCATTTGTGAAAGAGGTTATATCCAAAATAAATACCAAAGAACGCCAAGACCGTGCATACTTGATGGCTGCTACAGAATATGTGAGACAGGCTGATATTAAAAAGTTCGATTGGAAATACTTCCTCTATTTATTCAACAAAGTATCTTATGATAAGACTGAACTTTACAAGCCACTGTATGACTTGGTGAACAAGATAGTTGAAGTAAAAAATATGGACTTACGGTTGTTGGAGGAAGTAAAGACATACTACAATCAACTGAAGAAAGTTGAACAGGCAGATGCACTTTGTTACTTTCTTGCATCATTATATGTGTGGCTAAACAAATATTACAAAGACATGGATTTTCAGCAGAAGTTGAAAAATGATCTAGAAGAGGCATGGGAAAAGATTAACTATCCATGGTTAAAGATAAATACGGGCTATGAGATAGCTAAAGTTTTATCAAAGATTTCAATGAAAACTGAAGCGAATGAGTATGTTCACAAGGCCACTAACATCAGGAAAAGAATGCTGCTTTCATCTTCATCATGCTTGGCTGCGTATAGTGAGAGTCAGAATCTGTATGCTCATTCTCTTGGTATATTGATACGATTAAAACTGTGTACAAAAGATGATTTTGAACAGTTCAAAAGTTTAATGGATTACGAAGATAGCGACGGTGAGAGTATTATTATGTGGTCACGTGTGGCTTTGGAATATTATGGAGTGAATGATATTACTCAGTTTGACTACATAATGAATACTTATGTTTCAAAAAACCTTGATGGCTTTTCAGTTTTTGAGCAAAAGAGAATATTATACAATATCTCACCCGCATTATACTTAAGTTCAAGAAGTGTGTTCTATAATAGACTGACAAATTATGACACTAGTTTTGCTAATGCTTGTATAGAGAATGTCGCCAGATATATACAAACAAAATATCCTTATACTGAATTTAATAGTACTAGAGAAATCGAGGCCGAAATATCATTGGAGAAGAAAGACTATGATTGTTTGCTTGACCTTGTGAATCATTCCCAAGATGAAATCTTTATCTTTAATTATACTGATATTATTACTCAATCCGTTACTCGAGATTTAGGATTATCGGTGTCTAGAGAAATACGGCAAGTGGTACTATCAGACCTTGAAAAGATTGTTTCTGAGAGGTTACCGATGGAAGGTGGCATCCAGCATTTGGGCTACAGAATAGCTTGTTTGACAATGATTAATAGTTGTAAGGGAGAGGGCAGCATAAAGGTTGAAGAGTTGAGGACGGAGATCGAAGCAGTGCCAAATAAGGCTGACCAAGCATTTCTGTATGCTCATGTCGCACGGTATCTGAACAGAACTTCAGATAAATCTGAATTTATAGATCTTGCAATAAAAAAAACGGAGAGCATTGACTATACGTTTGATAAGTTCAACCGTTACAACATATGTCTTCAGGAAGCAATAACGGCCACTCCTTCGAAAAAACAAGTTCTTGCAAGAAGGGTGATGGAATCAATGAAAGCAAATAACAATGGTTCGTATTCTGATTACCAACGAATACTGGATATTGTTAGAGAACATGATGAACCATTGGCAGATGCAATGCTGGAAATGGTAGATGACGACCCTGCTCGCAAGCAATATAAAAAACGATTAGAGTTACGTGTAGCTTCTAGCAAGAAAATTGAGGCAGCAAAAAACAATCTTGCCCAAGTAAATAGGCTCAATACAGAAGAGCAGATGCGTTTCTTCGATCGTCAAATGGAAGAACTAGTTAAGAAGAAAAGCGTAGTTAAAGATTTCAATAGCACACAGTCTATAATAGCTGCTATTTATGAGGATGCTATCACAGACACAAAAAATGCAGTTCTTTTCTTTATGGAGAACTTGTGTCAACGGTATATTAAGTCAAACAAATTAAATAAATTTAAAGACTTGCTGATAGGAACGCATAAGGCAGTCACTGACAACTTGAAATTGGTATTGGCTATAGCATCTGGCACTAAGGAAAAGTTAGACCACATAAACCGTATTCTGAACGAACGGAATGATGATAACGAAAATATGATTCAAGTTGGACAAGCAGACAAGGGTTTAGACCAAATATTGAAATGGTATAATCAACATCCCTATGACATTATTAGAATAATCGACCCCCACTTCCATGCAGAAGATTTATTCTACATAAAATCGCTGATGGATATTAATAATGATCTGCAATGCTTTATATTAACTAGCAATGACAAGAAAGAGCCGCTAGATGATTTATTCCAAAGAGGTTGGAATAGAGTATCTGTTGATTTAACAGGGCGCATAGAAGTGAAGTCCTGCATCGGTGAGGATCATAAAGCTCCCTGGCACGATCGTTGGTGGATTTTGTATGATTCTGATAATGATGAGTATTGTGGCAAACGCATGACGTCACCCAGCAACATTGGGAAAAGAATTACAGAAATATCTGATATGGATGATACCTCTATTCAATCAGCTATGCACATTTTTAATCGTTTCTTTGTGAATATGGTGCCAAGAAATGAAGGAAAGAAATTCATTTATGAAGAGACGAAAATACGATAGGTTTTAGGATTGACTTGATGAATTTGCTTTAGTATGGCTTATTGAAGTTTCATTATTACATATTATTAATAAAAAAACATCGTATACTGACTGATTGTATCGTTTTCAACAAAGGGTATTTGTTTAATCTCATTGTAAGTCTATCTTTTTAGGCTTACAGGCTCACTCGGGTCTAATACAACTTTAAAATGCTGATAAAGAATTACTTCTAACCTTTTGCTCAAAAGTATGAAAAACCGAACAATAATTCTTGGGAAGGTATTAATTGACACATTTAGATCTCTTGTTGGAACATAATTATCTTTACTAGAACCGCATTTCCTTAAAAATAAGATAATTTCAAATTTGATAAATATTAATTCTCAGCATATCGTTCAACTGAGTTCTGCAATCGTCTCAAAAATGAGAAAGCATTGAGAACCAACAGAAAAAGTATTAAGTAATTATTGCATAATTATTTTCCGTATTCTTTTTCAATGCTATCTTTTAGACTTAAAGACATCTTTTCTCATCAACACCACCAAGATAATAGCACATACCACACCGATAATGAGGCTCCATTTCAATGCTGGATCATCGTAATATGGCCTAGGTTTGATTAGCTCATAAGCTGCTTGCATTACTTGTGCAATCGTTAAGATTGCAACAATGAAACTTAGGATACGTTGCCTATGCTCCACATTGCGAGCAGTCATAAGTCTTAACAATTCAATTTTTTCACCAACTTCCCTAAAAGTTTCGGGTATAGCTAAGTTGCGACAACAATGTTGATAAAACTGACTATGTTGAGTGTGGATAGAAACATCCGTATAATAACAATCCATTTTAATGCGGCTAATAATATCTATATGTTCCCATAATGATTTGTCATTCAGTTTTTTTTGTGATTTGATATCTGTGATTTTAAACTCAATGCTCAATAAAGTATAGCGCTGAATTAAAGCTAACATATATATCAACAGATACTGATGGCTGAAGTTATTGTGAAGATTTTTAATTGAAGCCACATTGTATTCTTTTCCGATACATGCCATTGCTGTTCCCTCAAACGAAGATGCAAAAAGAATATTTTCAAAAGTTCGCATCACTGCGCCATCTTGTATCAGTTGATTATATGGTAACATGTGATTAGTTATTTCACACCGAGACAATGTTAATAAGTCCTTATGTAGATCTTCTTTTTTAACTTCATCCTTTTCATCAGGTATAGATAAAAATGTGAATAAATGCATATTATTTCGCGAGAAATATTTAATGTGATTTTGCCCTTCTTGTGTTTTGCCTATCGTCCCTAATAAGAAGTTGACAAAATCATCAAAGTTCCAACACAGGTATTCAACATTTTTTCTTGTACTGTGTTGGCTCTGCTTCCAGAAGTCAGGAATCTGGCTGTTAATAACCTGCATATCTATTACCATTTGGTTGTCTTTAGGCTTATCTAGTCTAAAGCACACACATTGGTAACTATTAAAGAAATTTCGCTTATTGCAGTAGTAGTTGAACTTTGTCAGATCTAACATTGTTATGTTATTTCCAATTAGTTCAACAGAAAAAGTCAGAATGCCAATGTTCGCTATTGGTGAAATAAAGAGGTGAGGTGCATAATTCTTTTTGTTGCACAATTTGAATGAAATGATATCTGGGTTTTGCTTCCCGATGGTGTTCTTACCTAATACGATATAATTAACTTTTCCGAGAATCCTATCAATAAACAAATTTGAATTAATGCCTTGGTCTATGGAGTTGAACTCAAGTATTTTCAATCGTGGATTCTGAGATTCTCCTTTTTGCTTAAACAAATCTATTATGTATGGGTATAGAACACCATCTTCATTATAAACCTCCTCAGAAGCAGGTTGCCATCTTTTCAGTTTCGTCTGAATCTCTTGCCATTTGCCAGATTCATAATAAAAAGGAACCATAAAAATAGTAATGGCTTTGTCGAGTTTTCGTGACTGTAAAACGGATATTGCTGATTGATTGCTCATTTCGCGACTGATTTATAGTTTAGTATTCTTGTCTTCACAAAGGTATATTTTTTTTACGATATATCTTCGGAAATCACAACTAATAAGAATTTATGAGGAAATTTTAACATTGCTGTTAGTTGTAGTTAAGTATCACAAAAGTGAGTTATATGGGATGCCTAGTATATGAGAATTGTGCGGAAATCAATACGCTCACAGATAAAAAAGATGGAAAATGCCACCTTTAGACGGTTGTGGGAGGAGAGAAATAGCACTAATTTTGCAGCCGAAACCCAACCTAGATGGATTAAAGGGGTTCTGCTCGAAATTCGTCTGCCGAACGTGTACACAATTCCCGGCAGTCCTTACGAAAAGCTAATCCCTCCATCTATTTAATTGACAAGGGCTGTATGCTGCACGAATCTGGCTATAATGTCCATTGTAAATCCTTCCTGGTCTATGGTGAGCGCCCCTGTACGATCTCTCATGCAGCCTTGTCAATGGTTTCTATATAAAGGCTCTAGATTATGGATATCGCAACTTCAATTACAAAACTCAGGACCAGCAGGCTCTTTACGAGGAAGGCGCTGGCGGAAAAAGCCGGGATAAACCTTCGGCACCTTATCGCCGTTGAGGATGGTAGAGAAGAAGCCACTCAACAAGATATTGAAGCCATCAGTCAAGTATTCCATGTAAAACCCGAAGACTGGCTAAGGTGAGATGGAAGGCTACGTGATAACGACCCACCTGATAGACAACCCCAAGATTACTTTCTATTACAAAGGGACGGCAAATGCGGAAGGGGTCACTTTCGCCATGAATACTATTGTGGGGTTTGATGTTTCTGAAGCAATAGTATTTGGCAACAAAGAAGAAGCGCTCCAACTATGTGAAAAGCTGAACTTGGACAGAGAGGCATTATTAAAGTATGGTTATGCTAGCTTTAAAATAATAAGTTTGAATTATTGAAGCCAATTATTTAGCTTGTGGCAATGGTTCACAGTATGTTTTATTTACAACACGGTCTCTCATTAGTTTCATATCTGTGAAGTTTCTGCTGATGTTTTGAATAATATCTAGGTAATTATCGGTGCCATCATTCTTTTGGTAGTAGTATGGCTTAATTGATATGCAGTTCTTGTGCTCAAATAAAGTGTTCAATAAAGTCCGGTCAGAATTTCCGCATGAATGCCCCATTATTACGACTTGGAAAGGTGCAGACTCCATGAATGATAGTGCGCTTCGATAATTTGCTGACTCCAAATAGTTTATTGACTTAATATTTCTCAAGCATTCATTGTCGTTTAATGCCTGCAGTTGTTTATACATACTATCTAATTCATCCCCATATCCGAAAATAATTCTACTTGAGTCTTGCAAATTTCCATGAATATGCGTGGTCATGCAACACTTCATGTTTTCGTAAAAATGTGAAGTGTTAGTATAATTAAAGTTTAGCAACAAAATATAATCGGGCAACATGTAAAGTCGTGGGTAATCAAGAAGAACTCTTCTTGCGTTAGACGTATTTTTATAATTAATAATTTCATTAATATAATCTGTTGCGCTCAGATCAAATCGATCAATTTTCTCATGTAAATCGAAATCATTCTTTTCCATCCAATCGTTTACATACTCATTAACAAAGTGTTGCCCTTCAATAGAAATCTCATTTCGCATAATTGGACAGTAAATGTTGTTGTAAATGCTCTCAATCTTTTTTATCTTATTATAGTTTAATAAATTCAAATAATCAATCAACAGTTCTTTTAAGAAGGCAAAATGTTTATTTAATTCATTCAGCCCAATGTCTGATGTTTGTTGGATTGTACTATTGATTAGCAGTCGATAATATTCGCTCTCAATGTCAACCCACCCCTTAGTTTCGATACTTTCTATGATGTTACTAAAAAAAGGTGAAAAAGAAACTTTTATCTGAGTTCCATATTGTTTCTGTCGTATGCGCTCAACGATATCTCTACCTCTCGGATTACTATAAGGAGATACTTTTTGATTATAGAAATCATTCCAAGTATTGGGATACCCAATTTCAAAAGTGCATAAACAATCTTCAGAATATTGACCAAATGCTCTGCTAAAATCTTTAACTCGTTGATCCCAGTACCAACTTATGAAGTCTTCATAACTGGTCGGAAGACCATGGGCTAAATCAAAACCATTGCCGATTAAAACTATTCTATTCATAGTGTACTAACAATCTACCTTCTGAGTTTCGCGACAGGCACGAACCTCAAATCATATCTCTTTGAATTATCTTTAGGCTGTAAATGAAGTATATCATTTGAATTAGCATTGAACAAGTCATTGCTCTTATCGAAAGAAAGCAGAATAAACATTTCCGCATCATTCTTATACCTTGTGATGTATTGCTCAGGAACTTTGTCTGGAGTGACAAGAACTGGTAGTTCAGTAAGTTTATATAAATGTGAGTTCTCGTTTTGCCAGTTATGCAATAAGATATATTCTAAGTGATGGAATTGTAATCTATCTAATTCGCATGCTTTTATACCAAATGCGATATGCCCCGTTGAAATGTTTTTTTCTAAGTTATTTGGGTAAGTTATCGCCATCAGAACGTTTTTTATAGATGCTTTTAATGCCTCCTCTAATGTCTCAGGTTGAAGAGGGGGTGTTTGAGTATGTAGCATTCTATGGCAATTTGGACATACTGGGATTAAATCTTTTTCAATATCAAGCACATACCCTGGCCCATAAGAAGAGACCGGTATAACATGATGTACTTCAATGAATTTTTTTCCAATGCTACCATATCTCTCTAGAAAATTAAAACCACAAATTAAGCATGAATGCCCCTTCATCTGAAGGCAAAGCTCTCTATTCACGGGATTCCTTTCATATCGTTTAGACACAACGGTATACTCTGTTCCCTCGGGGCGCCCCATGACAGGCTCTCCTAATACAGATATGGTATATGGATCAACATCTTCTACTTTCAAAAGGGCTAAGACCAAGTTGATAGAGTGTTTCAGCCAATCACAAATGATATCTACCTCTTCAAAGTCGTTGTCTTCATCATTCAACGGAACTTTATTTATTTCGCAAGAAAAGTCACGCCAGTTATTTGGCCATGTTTCTTTGTCCAGAGGTTGATTGTTCACAAATAAACGGACTCGTGCATGCATCGACCTCAACATAGCCAAATAGGAGAAGAATAACTCTCTTTTTTCTACAGATGCGTTACCCATCATTCCCACCATATGGGCTGCATGAGTTTGTGGGGATATTAGACATTTTATTCTAATATGATTTTTGACAAATGCATCTATAGTGAAAAAAGAATCTGAGTCGTTCTTTGGTGAGCAGATGAAATGGTCTTCTCCATTCTCTGTTTTAATACTAACATCAAATGGAATAGAAAAGTAATTCTCAATTCTGGATTTAACTATATTTTGTCTATTATCCATTGGACTTATTCTTCAGGATCCACTATTTCTGGGTCTGGTAGATTTTCAACAAGTTTTTTAAGATTACGTGACACCGTATATCTCATGTCTTCGTAATTCTCTATAGTTGCGGCATTACATGTGGAGGACTCTGCCTCGGCCAAGGCCCATAATATATAATCCAGACCTTGGACTACAACATTCTGTTGCAGATACGGCCCATAAACCTTTTTATAGAACGGATGGCTTTCATTGATATAAACAGCCTGTTGTTGATTTACAATTGCGGGTGCCCACAAAGCGTTGCTCTCAATAGACGGGACTGCTATAACGCGAGCCTGTTTAGGATCTACT
>Ga0247611_10008619_pt1 | contig 12512 bp, 8 predicted proteins | sample 177DNAGHGhighgp2_FD_192422 | JGI IMG/M metagenome (GOLD analysis project Ga0247611, IMG submission 192422) | Sheep rumen microbial communities from Palmerston North, Manawatu-Wanganui, New Zealand - 1770 DNA GHGhigh gp2 | ecosystem: Host-associated > Mammals > Digestive system > Stomach > Rumen ... | reverse complement strand
CTTCTTCCATCAGCTGCATGAGCGCATCAAATCCATCAGGCTGCATTCTCAGCGCTTCGTCAATCGTAATTCGGAGACTATCCCGGCTAGTCAATTTGGATTGATCGCCCTCCCATTTCTCGTAGGAAACGGTTTTGTTCTGCGGATTCTGAACAACTGAAAGATGATGCTCACGGCAAAGCTCATCGCTGATCTCCGCAACAAGACGGCTTGAGTTCCACACATTTCTGAATTTGTGAGAGCAATCCAGAGCTGTTGCACAAAATACAATATGATTATGTATATGCTTCCGATCCGTATGTGTCGCCACAATGAAGGCGTGCTCGCCGTGAAGAAGACGCTCAGCCAGTTCATAGCCAATCTGATTTGCTTCCTCTGCCGATACCTCTCCCGGCTTAAAAGATTGCCGGAGCTGATAGGCAATCACTTCATTTTTCTTTCCGTTGCCGGCGTTCATAAGATACTGATTCCGCGCAAGAACAAATTCCTGATCTGCTGATTCCGGCGCGCAGGCATATGACGAAATGAATTCTCCGGCTTCTGTCTTGTCCGGATTCTTTACATAATCGATCCGTGTCTTCATGCATTGCGCAATCGTTTTGCCTTTGTTGATGTGCATGGGAATGATGCGTGTCGTTGCCATGTGTCCCTCCATAAAAAGAAAAACGGCGATCTGTGATTCACACAAACCGCCGTGGTGGTGCTGATGATGATCAGCAGAGAAGTCCTTCAAAGAATCCGAGAATGTGATCCATTCTGTTCAGCAGGAAGTTCGCAATCGCCGGAAGTCCGATCGGACAGGCCAGCAGTGCAAGCACCATGAAAGCGATTCCGTTTTGCCAGTAGCCGATGGCAAACTCAACAACAGAGAGAACAGCGAACAGGCCTACTGCCAAACCGATGACCGCCGAGGCGATGGAAGAGATGAAGGCAGCCAGGCCAAGCATCAGCCTTGCAATCAGCATAAAGGGTGTCAGTGCGATTCTCAGTGTGCGCTTCATCATTTTCGTTTCCTCCTAATCATCAGCGTGATCTAACCGTGCCAGGATTTTTCTGAAGACGGTCCAGATTTCGTCTACCCGCTGTTTGATGTCATCAATCTCTGTTTCGTACATTGAGCCATGCTCATGGAGCCGTTTGGCGATCTGGTTCACATTGTTCGTCAGGTTCTTCAGCAGTCGGATTGTTTCCCTGATCTCCGGAAGATCCAACTTCAGCATATAGCCGTTCAGGATCATCACCCGGAAGAAGGTGGATTTGTTTTTGATTCCAAAGAGCTTCATCTTCTTTTGAATCACTTCATTCTCAGCCTCGGTCGTAGCGAAGCTGTGAATAACAAGGTTGTTTTTCCTCGTCATGATCATTATCGCTCCATGCTGTTCTTTCTGCAACTCTGTCGCCGGGACAAATCCACGATTTCAAGTTCAGGCTTCACGATGGGTTTCAGCCCGAAGGCAGCTGATATTTTCTCTACAGCCTGATCGCGTTTTGCCTCCATGCCAGTGGCAAGTACGTCCGCTTCATCCTTTGTCAAAAGCGTAAGTCTCTCGTCTTCTGCCCGGACAATCATCACATTCCCGACGATTGCGTCTCCGTGACGATCAGCGCCGTACAGATCACTGGCCAGGCAGTTAATGGAGACCGGCCCCTTTTTGAGCTTTCCTTCCTCATCGATCAGCATCAGGTAACCCTTCTTTGCGAGCGGTTCAGCCTCTACCAGTTCGATCCATTCGCAGCCGATGGTACCGCGGGCAATCTCAAAGAGTTCTTCCTGGGGATCACATTCCAGTATTTTGATTCCCTGTGTATCGGTCAGCATGACCGCAAATTTCTTTTCGTCCATCCTGATCCCTCCTCATCGTTCCATGCTGGGCATTTTCTTTTTCGTCGGCTTCACAGGATTCAGCGCTTCCTTTACTTCATCTGCATCCTTTTCAATCGGATGCTCCATGGCTCTGATCTCCTGACGAACCAGGTTGATGAAGCCATCCAGCACGGCAGGATGTGTTTCAACGACGTAATCATGCCGACGGTCAAAGCCCAGATCATTGACAGGATCAGGAAAGTCAAAGCTGAACGCCCAGTCCTTATTTACAGCAGAAAAGCGGCCATCCCAGGATTTTGTCTGCACGGTTGCCGCCAGCACCAGCGCAACACGCTCTGCCCCGAAACGTTCGATCACTTCCGGAACAGCATTCCTCTCCAGACGCATTCCATCAAAATGAGCAGCGACTGTTTTCTCTATATCCCGTTTACAGTTGATATTGGCACGGTGCGACTGTCTGTATTGCTCCAACTCACCATGCTCCCGCGCATAAGCAGCGGACTGATGATAGACCGGTGTTTTTACCATGGGTTCCATACTGATTGCCTCCCTTTGCTCCTGTTCATCCCTCAGAAAGTCGTTTACGATTTCCTTCTTTTCGTGTTCTTCGTCGCCCTGCAGCAGATCCAGATCGTATTCCACCATTTCCAAATTCCGAATAGCTTCCATAAAACGTGGATGTGGTTCTTCATCCGGTGTCTTTGGTGCATACTGATGTTGCCACTGCACCAGCAAGTTCCGATAGGTTGCAAGCTCATGGTAGCAGTAGGATAACTTATGCAGAAATATATCCTGATCACTCACGATATACTTTTTTCTGTCCGGGATATCAGTTTCCTGACGATCATGCTGAATGCCGAAGTCAACGGAAAGCTTCAGTGCTGCATCCTTTGGCTTGAGATCAAAAAGACGGCTGGTGAAACTAATCACATCACCATCCGCCTGACAGCCGAAGCAGTGAAAGCGTTTATCAACCTTCATACTTGGATTCTTGTCATTATGAAAAGGACATTTGCACATGCCCCCATGTCCCACCTTCAGACCGTAACGTTCTGCGGCCTGAAGCGTAGTCACATTGGATTTTACTGTTTCATAAAGCGTCATCCGCATCACCGTTCCTGTTCCGGCTTTTTCTTTTCAGCCTGTGTGGCAGGACGATCCAGATTCAGCATTGCGTCCAGTTCTGCCAGACGTGCGCTCTTGGTACGAAGCTCTTCCTCCTGCGGGAAGGGCTTGCCCAGTTCAGCTTCGGCAGTAGCCATCTGCTGATTCAGATCATTCAGTTTGTTCTCCACATTCTGCACACGCCTCGGAATACCAGCCAGCGCATTGTCGATCCTGGTGATGTTGCCGCGCGGATCGGAACCCAGCTCCACTTGATGGGACATTGCCCCTTTCAGGGTCAGCTGATACATCTGCGACATGGGATTGTACATGAGGCTCATGGAGAAACCGCGGTATTCACCGATGGAATGATCATTATCGTTTTTCACGTTTTTGCAGGCAGCCAGGATGGCTTCACCGGCGTCCTTGGCTTCAGTGTAGGTTTTCCCGCCGATTGTCATGCCAATGAAGTCTTTCTCCGGCAGCGGGTGCGCAGTGACTGTCGCCTGATCCTGCTCAAAACCCCGGATGTACCCCTGATTCCGTTCGATTTCCTGCGGGAAGTATTTCAGCAGTCGGTCTTCCAGACGGTACTGCTGGCTTTGATGATCTGCTTTCATCAGACGCAGACGCGCTACGTCAACATCCAAATCCATTTTTTCCTTGATAGCAGGATCACCGGCGCACAATGCTTTGATTTCTGCATAAGACAGAGCTGCTTCATCAATATCCTCGCAGGAACGGACGGGGCTTTTGCTGGTCATAATCTGGCTGATGAACTTTTGCTTATTCTCTACTGTCTGCCAGAGAAACGAATCGAAGGTTCCCTCTGTAGCATAGCGGTAGATCTGTACATCCGGATTCATGTTGCCCTGCCGGATGATTCGACCGGAGCGCTGCTCCAGATCACCAGGCCGCCAGGGACAGTCGAGATCATGCAGGGCAATCAGCCGATCCTGACAGTTGGTGCCCGCGCCCATCTTGGCCGTGCTCCCAAGCAGCACACGCACCTGACCGGCGCGAACCTTGGCGAATAGCTCTTTCTTTTTTACTTCGGTATTGGCATCATGAATAAAAGCAATTTCTTCAGGAGGCACGCCGCGGGCGATCAGTTTGTTGCGGATATCCTCATAAACATTGAAATTGTTCTCAACCGCATTATTGGATACCTCGGCAAGCTCCGTGAGATCATCGATCGGCTCAAGCGGCGGGAGATCATCCTCTTCTTTCGGAGCATCAGAGGCTTCCGTCTGTTCTGACTGCTGTGCAGTTCTTTCCATACCCTTCGGCGTGGAAATATCGCAGAATACCAGCTGCGTCAGCTTCTCATCTGTACCATCCTGCCAGATACGGAAGATGTTATTAATGCAGGCATTGACCTTACTGCCCGGATCATCCGGCAGCAGCGGATTGATCAGACGCTGATCCAATCCCAGCTTTCGTCCATCACTGGTAATCTTCAGCATGTTATCGACCCTTGGATCGACACTGCCAGAGTGCACCTTGCTGGCGCGTTCCGACAAGCTCTGCACCATGGCTTTCTGGATTTCTGTCGGTTGCACAACGACGGTCTCATAGTGCGGTGTAGGCGTCGGCAGATTCAGCTGATCTGCTGTTTTGATATCAGCGACTTCTTTGAACATGGACATCAGCTCAGGCAGGTTGAAGAACTTGCTGAACCGGGTACGTGCCCGATAGCCCGTCCCCTCCGGAGCCAGTTCAATCGCCGTGGAGGTTTCACCGAAGGTAGAAGCCCAGGCATCGAAGTGTGTCATGTTGTTTCTTTGCAGCGTTCCGTATTGCAGATATCGCTGCATGGTGTACATCTCCGTCATGCTGTTGCTGATGGGCGTGCCGGTGGCGAAGATAACGCCGCGCCCTCCAGTCAGCTCATCCATATAACGGCATTTCAGGAACATATCCGTCGATTTTTGAGCCTCGCTGGTGGAAAGGCCCGCGACATTACGCATTTTCGTCGTTAGAAAGAGGTTTTTGTAGGCGTGCGCTTCATCCACAAAGAGCCGATCCACGCCCAGCTCCTCGAAGGTGACTACATCATCCTTCCGCTCTTCTGCCTGCAATTTCCGCAGACGGCCTTCCAGTTGCTTTCGGGTACGCTCCATCTGCTTGATGGAGAACTGCTCGCCCCGCATGAATTTCAGCTCCTGAATGCCCTGTGTGATCTCCTCGATCTGCTCCTGCAGGAGCCTTTCCTGTCGGGCCTTCGACATGGGGATCTTCTCAAATTGGCTGTGGCCGATGATAATCGCATCATAGTCGCCGGTGGCAATTCGGGAGCAGAAGCGGCGGCGGTTGTTCTTCTCAAAATCCTTTTTGGTTGTCACCAGAATTTTAGCGGACGGATACAGCCGCAGGAACTCAGAGGCCCACTGTTCCGTCAAGTGATTGGGCACCACGAACATGGATTTGCTGCACAGGCCCAGGCGCTTGCTCTCCATAGCGGAAGCAACCATTTCATAGGTTTTGCCTGCGCCTACCACGTGCGCCAGCAGCGTATTCCCGCCGTAGAGGGTATGTGCAATCGCGTTCCGCTGATGCTCTCTGAGCGTGATCTCCGGATTCATGCCAGAGAATGTAATGTGCTGTCCGTCGTATTCGCGGGGACGAATGCTGTTGAACAGCTCATTGTACTTGTTCACCAGGGCTTCACGCCGGTCAGGATCTTTCCACACCCAGTCTCGGAAAGCGTCCTTGATCGCCTGTTGCTTCTGCTGTGCAAGCGTAGTCGCTTTCTGGTTCAGGACACGCTTTTCCTTGCCGTCGGCATCTTCAATGGTGTCATAGATTCGGACATCCCGGAGATTCAGCGTATCCTCCAGGATGCGCAAACCGCTGGCACGGTCCGTGCCGTAGGTCAGATTGTTCGGAACGTTGTTGTAGGAAAGACTGGTCTTGCCGCTGATACGCCATTCGGATGTGAAATTGGAATACTGCACCTGAACCGCGCGCCGCTGATAGAACGGCACTTCAAACAGCTCATGCATGAACTGCTGGATATATTCCTTATCCACCCAGGTGGCACCCAGCCGCACGTCGATCTCGGAAGCGTCCAGATCCTTGGGCTGCGCCTTTTCCAACGCCTTCACGTTCGGCTCAAAGATGGGTGAAAGATCAGCCGCGGCACGTGCATCGCGCAGCTTCTGCCGCACATTACCCGAAAGGTATTCATCCGCAGTTACGTATCGTGGCTTTCCTTCATCATCCACCGGGGCAGGGAGACGGAAGATCACGCCGGTCAGATCAGATGTGATCTCTTCTTCGCTGTTTCCTGTCAGCTCCGCCATGAAGGGAAGATCCACGGTGGCCTTTTCGGCAATGGAAACAGCCAACGCTTCCACTGCGGTATCCACATGCTCCACGGTATGCTGCTGCCGGATCGTGCGTTTGGTGAACATATCGGCTTTGCGCTCAAGTTCACCGTTTTCCGTCAGGATTTCCAGCGATGAAAGCAGGTAATAGGATGAATCGTCGGAGAAGGCCTGCGCGTTGGGGCGGCTGTTGATCAGACCGCATCTGGCAGTAAAGCTGTCATACAGGGTATTCAGCTCTGCCTGAATCTCATGGATCGTGTAGTCGTCCGATTCCTGAAGCTGAGCATCCATCAGTCGGTGCACACAGTCACGGAGGGCAACCATGCCCTTGATGCGCGCCTCTACCGTGGCATTCAGGTCAGGATGTACCATGACGGAGTTTTCCCGGTAATAAACCTTGTCATCGACAACGGTATAGGAATAGTTCCGCACATTGGGATCGGCAGGGATGCTGTCCCGGATGGCTTCGCCTTCGGCAAGCTCAGACAGTTCTTCTGCCCGATAGGTGCCAGAAATCTTCGTAACAGCTTCCGCAAGCTGCTGCGTTAGGTCTGCACCGTCCAAAGGCTGACAGGCCGTTTCCTGATGCGCTCCATACATGGAATCATCCCAAACCATCTTGCCCAGGATCATCTCGGGGTGATCGACAAAATAACTGTTGATAGGTATGCCGTCTTCTGTCTGACCCAAATGCACCCAATCTGGCTCTATGTCAATGGCCCGGTCGCGCTTTTGCAGAAAGATAATATCCGAAGTAACTTCTGTACCGGCATTTGCCTTGAATGCCGTATTCGGCAGGCGAATTGCCCCAAGCAGCTCAGCCCGCTGGGCGATATATTTCCGCACTTCAGGTGACTGCTTATCCATGGTGCCCTTGGAAGTAATAAATGCCACAATACCCCCGGGCCGCACCTGATCCAATGCTTTGGCGAAGAAATAATCGTGAATCAGGAAGTTATAGCGGTCGAATTGCCTATCAGAGACCTTATATGCGCCAAATGGCACGTTGCCGATGGCCAGGTCAAAGAAATCTTTCCGATCCGTCTTTTCAAAGCCTGTCACTTCAATATTTGCCTGCGGGTAAAGGTACTGCGCAATCCTGCCGGTGATGCTGTCCAGCTCCACGCCGTACAGACGGCTGTCTCGCATTTCATCCGGCAGCATCCCAAAGAAATTGCCAACGCCCATAGAAGGTTCCAGGATAATGCCTGTTTTGAAGCCCATGTTCCCCAGGGCTTCATAAATAGAACGAATCACCGTTGGTGAAGTGTAATGTGCATTCAGAGTGGAAGCGCGGGCGTCGCTGTATTCATCGGGCGTCAGAGTGTCTTTCAACTCTGCGTATTCCTCAGACCAATCTGGTTTGCTTTCATCAAAGGCGTTTGGAATACCACCCCAGCCAACATATTTTGACAACACTTCCTGTTCCTCTGGCGTGGCGGACCTGTTTTCGTTTTCGAGCAGCTTCAGCACATAGATAGCGTTCATATTATTGCGGAATTTTGTTTTCTGCCCGCCTTCACCCAGATGATCATCCGTGATGCGGAAGTTTTCTCCCTGGGGCAGCACAGGCCGCGTATTGGGAGAAACTTCTGTTTCCGGTTCTTTGGCGGCTTCTCTGTTTTCGTGTTCCCTTTCCCTGTCCCGTCCACTCAGGTCAATGACAAGTTCTCGCATGGTGGGGATGCCGTCATGCTCTGGGATGAGGCGTTCGCTGTATCGGATTGGCTCCAGTCTATTCCGCTCCTGCACTGGCTGATTTTGAGGAGATTCCTCCTGCTGTTCAGGAATGGTGGTTTCCACAGGCTCCTGCTGAGATAGCGATGCCTCTTCATCACCAAAGGATAGTGGAAAACCCGGTTCTTCTTCCAGATAGGAACGTACGGCATCCAAGGACATTTCCCGAAAAATGGGATAATTGGAATCCCGCAGCATGGTCATATCCTGAAGGCTTGCAGTGCGAAACTGGAAATTCACGCTATCCACCCGAAACTCCCTGCCGTCGATATGCAGCGTAGCGTTCAGGGGAATGTAATCTTCTCCACGAAGGTATTTTGTTTCTTCATGGGTGCCATCTGGTTTTTCCCCGGCAAGATATACGTCTCTCCCTGTCTGCCAGAGCTTTCGGAAATTAGATTGCCAGCGGTCAGCCGGGAAGCCGGTCACCTGAATCTGCCCTCCAGGAATTTCTTTGACAAGCGTTTTTGCGTTCAGAATATCAGCAGCACGCGCTGCATCGTCGCCGTAGAACTCATAATACCCATGCTGCTCAAAGCCAACCAGAGCGTCTGGATACCTGGCTTTCAGGTCATTGTATTCGGCAGCAGCTTCCACTGGCAGAGGCATGGCAACGGGTTCATCAGCAGCTTGTTCCGATGCTGTAAGGGTTTGGTTTTCTGCATCAGAAGCTTTTTCACTCGGAACATCTTCTTCCTGGTTCTGCGGATTGATTTCGCGAGGGGGCGTTGAAAAAACGGGAGCTTCCTGTGTCGCGGAGATGGTGGGATTTGCTGTTTCAGCTTCACGTATAATCCGTTCCCTGATGCTTTCGGGCATTTCATCGTCGTAAAACGTGACAGTACGATCAGACGCAATATGAGCAACAGTTTTGTAATCTCCATTCTCATAAGCCAGATTGTTCCAAACAGTTATGCCATTTCCCATATGACCAAATCCAAGCTTATATTTACTGTCCGCTACTTCTGTCAGGGTTTCGCCCTGAATCGCTTCAATACTTGCAGGAGGATACGGCGCTCGCGGGATGGGAACAGGAATTTCGTTTCCTGCCATACCGCGCATCATCTCATCAAAATGGATTTTTTCATCTGCTGACAAGTATGTGCCTTCCGCGATCATTCTGCGGATATGCTGCTCCACGATAGACCAGCGCAGCTGCATTTCCTCTCGAAAGCCTCCACGGGTTAGCCGAATGCCCTTGCTGTTGTAGTCTACAAAGCCAGAGGAGCCATCCAGATAGGTGTGGCTGTGGCCGCCTATACCATATTCTTCTTTCAGAAAAGCTTGCGCTTCCTTGGGCGTAGGGTGACTGTCGTACAGGGCAGCAATCCGAAGCCGCCCACCAGCATAACCGGAACCACGCTGGAGAGCATGATCTATTTCTTCGTCTGAAACAGAAAATGCAGAGGGTTTGACCTCTGCATGGGTTTGTATCGTGGAGTTTTCTAATTCCTGGCCCTGTTGATCAATCTGTTCTATCTGTTCTGCTTCATTGGGTATCTCGAAACTGATCTGAACAGCGTCCGGTTCCGTATGGCTTAGGTGTAGATCAGCTCTGTTTGGATCATTTCCTCGGCCTGGCTCTTGAGGTTGTTCATCACTCCGACCCAAGTCATCTGATCCCTGGCTTTCAGTTCCTCCGTCACGCCCTGCTGCTTCGTCAGCAGACTCATCAGGCTCTCCAGCCTGCTGTGCGCCGTTGCGTCGATCTCCTGGAGATGCTCCATCAGTCTGCCGCTGAGGATCAGCCTCGTGTACAGACCCGGACGGTTCTTCTCCAGATACTGCTGCCTCATGATCCCGTACTTGCCCAGAGGCTTGCGCTCCGCTTCGGTCAGGCCCATGTCCGGCAGCAGATAGTCTCCGTTCATCTTGTAGTTCAGTTCGCTCATGGCTCATACTCCTTTCAGTCATTCTGACAGTCGTTTCAATCTGTCGGAGAACCTGGCCAGTAATATCACTGACCGCTTTGCCAAGTTCTGCAACGGTTGCGGGTGTGTTCCAGTCAAGCACTTCTGTGAAGTTCTCCCGGAACAGCTCAGGATTGAGTCCGCACCGGGTTTGGATACTGTAGGAAATGCTGGCTGCAGCGGCCTTCCGGAAAGAAGCTCCGATGCTGAAATCATCATACTCCGATAATGCAGAACCGTCCACGCTGTCGCGGATATCACGGGCATGATTCCGCCAATACTCCAATGCCTGCTGCTGGGAAATCTGATCGATCTGCTTTTCCAAGCCCATGGTCGCTTCGGCATAATACTGATCTTCCAGCATCTGGCGAACAGGCTCCATGGCTGCGTCTGACATAACCCAAGGTTCAACATTTCTGGAATTACGGCGTGTACCGGTATCCGATACATCAAAGACATATCGGACATCCATGCCATACGGTCCAGGTGCCAAAAGCGCAATGCCCTTAGAGCCGCGGCGGATATATCGGCGCATGGTATCGTTCCACAGATCATAGGTGGCACATGCTGTGGCATCCGGCCGTTGGGCGTAGATCATCAGCTGGTCATGGAAAGGATACTTGTACAGCCTGGAAGAAGTATTCAGAAAAGCCGCCCAGTCCAGATAATCACCGGTTATTTTCCGGGCGGTGTCATCCGCCATCTGTGCATATATCTGTGCTTTATTGGGCATTTGGTTATTACCTCCTGGGTTATTCAATCTCAGCGTCCGGGTCAATCTCGTCCCAGTCAGGATCGTCAGTCCATCCAAACGCTGAATCCTCGTCCATATAGGAATCATCCCCCATAAATGGATCGTCCAAGGGATAGAACGGCTCAAGCGCCTGTACGACATCGAAGTATTCTTTGTCGGTCATGCGTTCCAGCTTTTTCAACACGCGGCGCGTCAGGGCTTCCAAATCATCCTCATCGGGAAGAAGGTCCTTCTGCATTTCGCGCAGCTCATACATCAGGCCCTCCCGGCTGCCGGGATTATACAGACAAATCAGGTTCTGTTCTTCAGTATTAAAGCGGATCATATTTCCTCCTTTTCGATTTTGTTACCGGTTAGAATCTAATTTTAAGCGGGGACGACCCGTAAGTCGTCCCCGTCAAAAACAGGCTGTTTTTGTATCCGGAAACCGTTAATTTTCCTGGGTTTCTCAAATCCTAAGTGGTAACAATCGCAGCCTTTTCAGGCTCTGTATTTCTTCACACGCTGAGCACTCTGACGACGCCTTACAATCTGCTGACAAGCGCTGCAGTATTTTTGCCGATTACTGGTAAACACGTAAGGTTTCTGGCATTCCTCACATCGTTTCATGTTGGAGGGCAGTTCTTCTTCGTCCTCTTCGTCATACCAGAGCGCATAGGATACCAGGTCATTCAGATCCCAATCTGCGGGGAGCACGCACTCCATGAAATAGTCACAGTCAATTGCCCCGTCATGAATGCTCTTATAATTCGGATTCACCAGATGACACCGCTCATCCGTCAGAAGGCAGTTTTCGTGCGCATAGTTTGCACACTCGCCCCTGGCCAGTGTCTTGATGCTTTTCAATATCTGCTTATCGGTCATGGAACCTCATATCTTCTGCCTGGAATGATTCCAGCAGAGAAAAAGGCATCAGTCATCAGGGCTGATGTCTTCCTCAGTCATGAAGATATTGAAAACAGCGAGCTCAGGAATCGCATAAGCTTCCGCATAAGCTTTGGCATTCTTCATCTCATCCGGATCGTCGTACTCCTCGAGTGTGCTCAGAGAATAAACCGGGCAATCCAGGCAGTATCCCCGATAAGCATCAAAACGGGAATTCGTCTTTATCCCAAGCTTTCTGTCCAGGTAATCGGTCAAGCCCAGAATGAAGAAAGCTTCCCGATAGAACCCTTTAGCAAAGAACTGATCGATAAAAGTGTCATGGTTGAAACAGGTCGCGATATTGCTGTCACCCTCCACGTTGCGCGCCTTAATCAGCATATCGACCGTGAGATAGAAAAGCGCCAGCGTATGCCCATCATGAAGGGCTTCACGCTCGCATTCCTCATCGTCATCTTCCATGCATTCTTCCCAGTAGTGATCAAGGATATTCTCGACCGAAGTGCCCAATGCGTCCGCGATATTGTAAATTGTCGCGGCCTCGCAGTGATCAATCTGCGCTTTTCCGTTGAGAATATCCCGGAGAGTGGATTCGGGTACGCCGCTCATCATGCTCAGGTCAGCCCGGGTCATACATTTATTATTCATCAGATTCATCAGATACATATTCTTATCGCTCCATTTCATTTTTCTTGAGTTTGGGTTTTGCCATCTGCTGTTTTTCAGGGTCTTTCCGACCCTTCAGCAGCGCATGCTCACGCTGAGCATCCTTGTCATAGGCATACAGATAGAAGTTATAATCGCCTCTGCGCGGAGTGCAGCGCAGGCAATAGGTGTAATGGGGAGAATCTGCCTTGAAGCCGAAGCTGTCCTCACAGGAAAGACCCTCCCGGCAGCCTCTGCTCATGCTGGCAAAGTTCCGTAGCAGACCGTCCTGCTTCCGCAGGGCGTTCACTACATTCTGGAAT
>Ga0247611_10008618_pt1 | contig 12514 bp, 13 predicted proteins | sample 177DNAGHGhighgp2_FD_192422 | JGI IMG/M metagenome (GOLD analysis project Ga0247611, IMG submission 192422) | Sheep rumen microbial communities from Palmerston North, Manawatu-Wanganui, New Zealand - 1770 DNA GHGhigh gp2 | ecosystem: Host-associated > Mammals > Digestive system > Stomach > Rumen... | reverse complement strand
CCCACGATGACCTCCGGCGACATATCGACGTTAGCCTCAGTCTTGCCGTAAGTGCTGCCGTCAGTAGTCCATGTACCATCAAGGTCAGAGTAGTAGAGGTCGGTCGGCATGTGCGACTCGACAGCATCATCTACCTCGGCATACGTATCGCGGTCGGGCACGATGGTGTCGTCGCCACCGAGCACCACGAACTTCGTGCCGTGGTTGTCGTAGTAGTCCTTGATGTAGTTGCGTATCTTCGCTTGGGTGTCGCCGACAGAATACTTGCTCTCGATATCCTCCTTCGTAACCACCAGCGTCTTGTAGCCACCGCCGATGCCCGTTGCACGGTAGTCGGCGAGTTCCTGGAAGGCCGTCTTCAGACTGTTCGACGTGATGATGAGGTAGTCCACCCGCTCGGAAGCAGGGACCAGAGACGGACTGCGGAGGGCTGCATCGGCGGTCGACGGGTTCACGACGAGCGCGTTGACCATGGCCGTGGCGCCCAGACGGGTGCGCATATTGTTGCGCTGAGCATCGGGCTCCTTGTAGCTGACGGTCACGGTGACCTGCGGACGGTAGTAGAGCGCCTTCTCCGAGGCCACATACACCAGCGGGTTCACACGCACGGAGACGAACGTCGAGCCCTGCATCTCGTGCAGGCCCTCATACGTAGCGGCGACAGCCGGCCAGGGATTGGCCGAGGCGTATGCCACAGGGTCGGGCTCGGCAAACGGCGGCTGCTTCTTGCTCTTCGGGGCTACGCGCTGCGTAGGCCAGGGCGTGACGTCTGATGCCAGCAGCACCAGGTCGCCGGTAGCGCTGACGGTGACGTCGGTAGCGCCGCTCGGCAGCAGGATGTTCGCAAACTTCGCCGGAATGGCGGGAGCGCCCACGGCATCGCGGGGGTTACTGCCGTCAGCGAGTGTGATGACGGTGTACTGGCCGCTGGCCGACAGGTTGATGTCAGCGGGTGCGAACGTAAAGGTCCAGTTCAGGTCAGCAGCCACGGCTGACAGTGTCATAAAGACAAGCGCGACGAGCATCATGCTCCGTCTGCCAAGATTCTTAGCTGATAATCTCATTGTATTTTTTCCTTATATTTTTCCAAACTGGCTGCAAAGATACGAATAAGTGAGAACAATACAAAATAAATACGCGTTTATTTTAATTGTCGAACGATAGTATCTTCGAGACAGCGTCTCAAAGATACGAATAAGTGAGAACAATACAAAATAAACACGCGTTTATTTTAATTGTCGAACGATAGTATCTTCGAGACAGCGTCTCAAAGATACGACATAGTTATACTTTTTTTCAACTGCAAAGATAGTCTTTTTCCGTGAAAGCACCAAACTTTTCTAAAGAAACTTGTACTTCCCAAGTTCGCGGGTCCCTTCTCTGACTTCCTCGATAATCTGCAGACAGCGCTCTCGCGACATGCGGATGTTCATGCCGACGGTTATCATATCTTCATCAGAAGGAAGACCATTGAAGTTGATGGTCGAAGCATGCTCTCCCAAGGTGGCATCGTTGGTCAGGTCGTAAGCGGGGGCCAGTGACCATTTGCCGTCACGACAGATGAAACTGAAATTGCGGGCATGATCATCCATGTTGCGGGCAAAGACATTGAATGCCATCCGCCGGAACTGCTGTTCGACAGCCTCGGGCGATTGTGTCAGATAGCCTGTCAGCTGCAACAGATTGTGGTATTCCATCTTTGGCGGCGAAATCGGCTCGTTCAGCAGTGCACTGGCAGTGGCGACATGCAGGCGCACACCATTCTCAATGTCAAAGCGTCGCACAGCAAAGTATTTGCCCTCCATCAGCTTGAAGTCAGGGACGTCGATACCGCATCGGCGAGCCACCTCATTATAGTCGTATTCTAATTGGCCCATGTCTTTGGGGTCGTAGGTATGGCGGAACTTCACCAGCCAGTGCCCGTCAGCATCAGAGAAAATGCATTTAGGACGTACACCGCCAGAGTTTCCGCTCTTGAAATAAAGCATATCGGCATGCTCTTCTGTCCGCTCTGACAACACATCAAGCGCCATCTGCTGCATTTCGTCAAAAGAGCGTTGGAACTGGTCTTGTTGAAGTATCGTTTCTGGCACGTAACACAGAGCGCCCATTCCAGAACTGCCGACTATGCTCAGCCATTGCACGGGGGTTAATCCCTGTGGGTCAACGCCCGATTTCCTAAGTACTTTCCGTAACAGATATTCGCCATAACCACCTGGCAGACTGTCCTCAAACACACCGAAGTTTCCGTTGAACGGCTGATAGTCGGCAGTAAAGAGACCGGCCTTCAAGGGCAAGTGTAAAGGAGAAATGGAAAAGCCGCTCGAAAGCCAGTCCTTATCATACTCAAATTGGCAAGTCGACCTGTTGCCCATAGACAGTGTTCCCACTTTGCGCCCATGATACATCACTCTGACAGCTTGTATATTCTTCATCATACGCCACGTTTTCTTGTACGGTTCTTGTTTATTTCCAGCAGTTCCTCCATGGTGTCGTATTTGGGTTCTGCCAGCAACTGCATGATTTCCTCAGAATAGCCCAGCGCCTTCGCCAGTTTGACATACGACTCCAGCGAGATAGCGTGTTTCAGTTCAAAGCGCTGGATGGACGAAGCGGGCACACCACTCATCTCCGACAGGCTCTTTGTTGAGAGCTTCTTCTCCAAGCGCCTCGCCTTCATATTCTCGGCCAACCGCTGCATCGTTATCTGTAGCGGATATGGATCATAAACGTATTTCTTCTGCATCATATATTATGCGTAATTCTTGATTTTTCGGTTTTATGCGCTATATATTGCGTACAAAGATACAATTTTATTCCCATACCACCAAATAATTCGTGAATAAAATGAGAAGGAATACACAAAAGGGACGGTTCCTTTTGTGTACTTTTTGTATAAAATCCCCGCACCAGCGGGGATGGTGCGGGGATCGTTGCTAAGGTTCCGGCGGGAGACCGTTCAGGTCGCCGTACTCGCGGGCGAGGTCGGGGATGCAGGGACAGGCCTTGCGGGGGTTCAGGTCGTGGTGGCCGACGATGAGGGCACGCGGGTAGCGGCGGTGCAGGTCCTCGAGCAGGAGGCGCAGCTTGTGTCGCTGCGCCTCGGTGCGTGTGTCGGCGGGTTGACCGCGGATGTCGAGCCCGCCCTCGTAGCAGACGCCGATGGAGTGGGCGTTGTGTCCCTGGCAGTGTGCGCCAACCATGTACTCCGGTCGCCCCGGCTCTACGCTGCCGTCGCGTCGTATGACGTAGTGGTAGCCGATGCCGAGCTTCCAGCCGCGGCGGCGGTGCCACGTGTCGATCTGGGCGGCCGATGATGTCTGGTCCGGACGCACTGCCGAGCAGTGGACGATGATTAGAGTGATCTGACGCACGACTGTACAAAGAATGTGGTGATGATCAGTGTGATGAGGGAGCCGATGAACTTCAGGGCCTTCCCTACTTTTGTTCGGTTAATCTTCATTTTCCAGATGATAATGGTTGGTTAGACATGCGGGGCCGGCGGATTAGTCGCCGTTGTTGTCGTCCGGTGTGTCAGGGGTGTCGCTGTCCACGTTCATGGCGTTGTCGTGGGTCTCCTCGAACTGCACGTCCTTCAGCAGGCTGATGGCGCTGACGTACTTCTGTCGGATGCTGCCGTCGGACTTCTTCACCTGGCCGACGACGATGCGGCTGCGCTTGGGCTGGAACAGCACGCGGCGCGTGGTGATGGTGGCGGCGTTGCAGTCCTCGATGTTGGCGACGCCGATGCTGGAGAAGCCAACCTTGAAGATGCCGATGTTGTCGAGGCGGATCTTCTGGCCCAGCTCGAAGAAGTGCTTCATGGCCTCGCCCAGCTCCTGGAGGGTAGCCTTGATGTCGGACTTCTTCACCGAGGCCTGGTTCTGGATGTACTCGGCGAGCTCCTCGGTGCCCACGAATTCCTTGTCGTAGACAGCCTGTGCGTAGTACTTCTGGTAGGCACGGCTGTGCGAGTTGTTGTTCTGTGACTTGATGTACTTCTGACTCATAGTTCTTTTTTTTTAAGGGTTAGTAACTGTGGTTGTGTGTGTCGGGTGATGCATCTTGAACACAATGCAAAGGTACAACATTCCTGAAGGCCGCTTTCCTCAGAAGGGTACGGAAGGGACGCTAAGGGACGAAAAGGGCTCATGTTGGTTTGGGGTCGTGCAGACGGTCTTAACGAGTCATTCCGATAATCCCCGTGGGTGATGGGGATTATCGGAATGGCTGATGGGGAACGTCCGCATGAGTCGTGGAGACTATCCGAACGAGTGAAAAGTGAGGTTCAGTCCACGTTGATGCAGAACTGGTCGCAGATCCACTGGCACACGCGGGGCGGCAGCACCACCATGCCGGGGCGCATGCCCAGTGCCTCCAGTTCGCTGCGGTAGGGTTCCATCCAGTTCGCCAGCGTCTTCTTGTTGACACCGGCGTAGGCGGCTAACTGCTGTCTGGTCATTGCTTTCATCTTTCTTTTTTCTTTAGAGTTGGTTATTATCGAGATACGAGATACGAGATTACTTTGCTGTATGATGTCGAGTTTTTTAATGGGTGACGGATGACGGATGACGGTAATAAAATGAAGATTAATACGCGTACTGCGCGCGCGGTACGCGTAGTCTCTCCGCAAACCGTCTGTCATCCGTCATCCGTCACCGCCAGCATCTGCATGCGAGAACGGATCTCCTCAGATGAGCGCTGCACGACGATATAGCCGCGCGAGAACTTGGTACGCTTGAACGTAAAGCCCAGCTCGGAAAAGGCGCGACCCAAACGTACGTCACTAATCTCATGGGCCATGCTGCCACAGACAATCTGCTTGGCACGCGCAACAGGCATGAACTCGCCCGGCTCAACACCCACCGGTTTACGGAAGAACACATCGACCAGCTCCGCCTCGAGACGGGGTGTCTCGAAGTGGCGGTTGTACTGCGTCAGGCGCTGAATCTCGTCCTGCGCGAACCAGTACTGGAAGCCCTGGCGGTAGAGGGTGTAGGCCTGGGCGTAGATGGCCTCGTAGTTCAGCGGGTTGTCGCGCGGCGACATGATGAAGTCCACCTCGAAGGGCAGCCAGCGGCGGTTGCCCGTGGGGTCCGAGAGGAACTGCACGTTGTTGCCCGTGCCGCAGAACGAGGCGATGTGATGGCGGTGCTCATGGTAGTGGGCGTAGGCCGCACGCTCGTCGATGGCGGGCATGGTGACCGCCGCCTTCAGTTGGTTCAGCTCCGCCGGTCGCATGGTGTCCAGCTCCTCGCAGCACACCAGCCCGTACTGGGCCAGCGTCAGCAGGTCGTCGCGTCCCATACGGTTGGCGTTGGTCTTCGTATAAAAATACTGTCGCAGCTCCTCGGGCAGCAGGTAGTGGAACCACGTCGTCTTGTACGAGCCCTGCTCGCCGATGAGCACGAGGATGACGTTGTTCACCACCGTCGGATCGACCCACGCCGCCACCATGGCCACCAGCCACTTGCGCAGGTACTCCGCGAAACGGAACTGCTCGTCCACCCCACCCTTCACCGCCACCGACATCGACAGCTCCATGATGTAGTCGTCGCCGTCCCACGGCGGCAGGTGGTCCAGGTAGTAGCGGAAGGGATGGTAGTCCGGCGCGAGGTTGCTCCCGATGACACGATGCATGTCCTCGGCCCTCACCCGTTTCTCCAGCGACATCTTCTCCCACAGCGTGTTCACGATGCGGTCGGAGATGGGCATCCAGACGCCCTTCGGAAATCCCGCGAACCAGTCCTTCTCGAACGGGTCCGTCTCGGGCAGGCGACACTCCACGCGGTTCGTGATCACGTTGTGGCGCAGGAACACATGGTCCTCGAGGAACGCCCTGACCTCCGCCGGCGTGGCCATCTGGTTCTGCCACGGTGCCTTGTGCTCCTTCTGAGCCTCTTTGCTCTTTGTTTCCTTTTTCATATACCGAAATTAGTTTCCGGCGGCAAAGATACGAAAACATACGAAATTCCGCAAGCAAAAACCCGTCGGGGGAAAACGTGGGGGAAAAGGGAAAGCGTGGGGGAAAACGTGAGGGAAAAATTTGGCCTTTTAATCACTTTTTTGTACCTTTGCATCCAATTTCATGATCTAAGATAGAAACTCATGCCAGAATACGATATAGCACTGGAACTTGCACGGCTACACATACTGAGGGGTGCCGATTTCATCCATCAACTGAAGATGCTGACAGGACTGTATATCTTCAAGCCAGTTGAAAACGAAAAGGACATTTTTGCTGCTGAAGGTAGTCACAAGGAAGATATGACCTCTCTGTTGGATGCAGCTCGAAAGGCTGTTGCCCACGGTAACAAGGTGTATATTCTGCCCAATCCCAAAGGCATCCGTACTGCCGACTTTATCTTTGAGAACAAAGGCGTGTATAAGATGTATGACTTGAAGACTATTCAGGGAAAAGCTTCAGTCATGAACCGCCTGCTTGAATCCGTAGGCCAGACAACGCATGTACTGCTGAACATGACGACAGACTATAACGCACGATTACTGGCAAGGGATATCACAATGTTCTTCAACATCAATCCTGATGCTTTCGAGGTACTTGTATTCAAAGGAACAAAGAGCATTCTGGTGAAACGTAAGGCCGCAACAGACAAGGACTTCGTGAAGAAATTCATGTTCGCCTATTATAAATAAAAGCCACCCAAAGGTGACTTTTAAATGGGCGGTGGCGATATGGTCCTGCCCCCTCGGGATTCTACCCGGATAGTCAAAACATTCATCTTGACGTTGCAAAGATAGATATAATTCCTGAAACTTCCAAATAATTCGCCACTTTTTTGTATTTTACGCCGCATTTTCTTCCAAAATCTCTTTAAAACGTTGTGCAACGGCTTGCATCCGCTCGAAGGGTTTTCGTGTGCCAGAGATGGATGGATCATACTGCCATCTGGCAAAGGGCTTGTTATAATCGGTTTTATTGATATTCTTCACCGAGTCCTTCTTATACGGCTTGTTCACCTTCTCTGGCATTACTGTTCGGATAAAGGCATCGAAGCCCTCAAAGTCCGAATCACGACAGTAACCCTTATCCACAAGTATGCGATAGACGGCCTGCCAATGGCCTTGCAGATTGAATAGCGGCTCGTCGCCATACATTTCTTCCATCAGGAGTGCGATGCAATGTCGGATGTTCTCTTCTTGGGATTGTGTCTTTGTCTGGTATATGTGCCCTTTCTCCCTCCCTACACAGGGAGGGTCGGAGAGAGTCTCCGGTTGGGGTTGGGCCTTCCCAATATTTATCTGTGTCTCTACATGTTGTCCGCCAGAGGCGACACACACTATTTGGAGGTGGCTGCCAAAATTCTTAAGATCTGCCTGATGCAGCCTTTCAAGCAGACGGTTTAGTAAGCTTGCCATGCCCACAAATTTCTCAAAAGCTGCGTCGTCAACACGCAATACTACTTGCTTCATCTTCTTCCAAGTCTTTGTGGAGATGTGTGAGGATGTAAAGCGCTTTATCTCATGAGAAACCACCCCACAACAACTCGGAGTTAGTAATTTTGTTAACTGCGAAATCGTCTTTGGGGTTTATTGAGCCCTCCGACTTCCGACATGGCAAAGGTAGGCACAAAAAGAGAGCGACGGAAGCAATCCGTCGCCCTATGGCAGTTCTTGGGAGTTTTTATGGGAGTTTGGGCTGTTTGGCCACAGTCTTGGGAGTTTTTGGCAGTTCTTGGGAGTTTTTATGGGAGTTTTCTGAGCATTTCTTCGCCAGCGCCATAGTATTTCTGATAGTGTGTACCGTGTACTGGAGCTTTCTCGTCAGTCCACTTCTCAAACGGCTTTGCGAAGCATTCCACAGCCATACGGCGCAGCTCAGCCTCACAAGGCAGATGCTCATGCTCGGGCAGTACGCTGCCTGTCAGTTCACAGAACAGGTCGAAACGCCCCTCGGGAATGTACCCAGCGTCCATCAGCACACGACAGGGGCCCAGCCAGTGACGAGCCATCTTAATCTGTGGTCCCACATGCCATAGTGCCGCCACCACTTCTTCGCGCGTTGGTACTCTCTTCGGCTTAACGGCCTGCGACTTCTCTTGCAGATACTCCTGGATGCTGTTGCATACATTGACCCTTGTGTCGCGAGGTGTCCTCAAGTTACACTTCACCCGTCCCAAGAAGTTCACCGTCATCGTCTCTGTTAGTTCTGTCGGCTTGTACTTCTTGTTAGCCGGCACCAGCCAGTGGCGTCCAGCGTCGTCAACATAGTAAGTCTTTAGCAGTTGTTCGCCCTCAACGATGGCCAGAACTATATCGAAGTTGTCGAAATGTCGCGTTTTCTCTATCAGCAGGATGTCGCCGTCGTAGATACCGACACCCTCCATCGAATCTCCTGACGCGTCTATAGCAAAGACCTTTAGTCCACCTGTCATCAAACTTGGCAGCATGATTTCCTCGGCTGGAACATCACCAAGTTCGTTAGGCAGACCGCAGCTTACAGGCATAGGATAGTATGGCACAGGCGTGTCGCACACCATCGGCACCATCATCTGTTGGACAAACAAACCTCTATTCATTTACGTCTTTCCCCAGTAGGATTAAAGATAGAAAAATACATCCAAATATAATCAGAATTTTATAGCATCCTTTTCTTGTCTCATCCATATCTTCATATTTTGTATCTGACATTTCTATATGTTCTTTATAATCCACACGATCTTCCCAGACAGTGTGGTTTTGACTTTCGTGGGTAAACAATAACACGATAATATGTAGTCTCTATGCGCTATACAATCTTCGTTGTAATTCGAAGTAGTGCGCACGTATATCTGCAACAGACATATTTAGTCTTTCCTTTGCATCACTCATTGAGTTAAACTTGATGTTGATAAAGGTCTTCAGGTTATCTGCACCAAGCTCCTTGAAGCCGTTACTGATATAGTATTGCAGAATGAGGTTGTCAAACTCTTGCTGCTCCTTGTTCAGAGCATCTACATACTTTTTCTTCACAAGCTCCACTCTCTTTGCCCTCTCGATAGGCGTCGAGTTATATGCTATGTATTCCAACACATCGAGTAAGTCGCATTTCTGCATCTTCAGCATATTCTTCAAGAGCAACAGCTTTTCTTCTGCAAAACCCGCTTCTTCAAGCGTTCTGAGCAGTTGCTCTCTGGTTTCAGGATTAGCCCACTTTTCTCTGAGATCATCTGCATCAGAGAAGAAGTCAGGTATCCTGCCAAAGAGTTTCTTTACATATTCATCAAGACTGATAAACTCGTCACCAAAGAATATCTTCTGTTCCCAAGTCGTTTCAAGCGACAGTCTTCTTCCATTAGACAACTTGATTTCTATCAGATTTGTTTTGGGGCCTTCACACGTACAAGGCTGATTGCCGCATACAGGGCAGGGCTCTGGTATGCAGATGCAAGGAATCTGACCACACTTCGGGCAGGGCTTCGGTTGGCGTGGTGGCTGCTTCTTACAAGTACAAGGCCAGTTGCCACAAACGGGGCAATAAGTGTCACCATCCCAATCAGGGTCCTTGAACATGTCGGTTGCTCCTACAAAGTCATAGATGGTGAAATAATACTTTCCGTCGAACAAACGGGTACCTCGACCTATAATCTGCTTAAACTCCACCATATTCTGAATGGGGCGCATCAATACGATGTTGCGCACATTGCGGGCATCAACGCCAGTACTCAGCTTATAAGAGGTGGTTAGGATGGTTGGCAACAGTTTTTCATTGTCTTGGAATGTTCTCAGTGTTGCTTCACCCACTTCGCCGTCATCTGCCGTCACTCGCTCACAATAGTTGCTGGCAGGACGCTTCTTGTGCTTATTCACCATATCGCGCACTATCATGGCGTGCTTCTGAGTGGCACAGAAGATGATGGTCTTTTCGTCTGGATCAATCTTGTTTAGCAGCTCTTGCACTCGATGTTCGTCGCGCTCCTTGATTTGTATTCTGCCATTATAGAAGTCCGACTCCGAGTAAACCTTTTCAAAGTCTATCTCTCCAATCTTCACGATGTCGCCTTCTTTCCATTGGTAGTCGTCAATATTACTTGTTGAGACTTCAACACGGAATGGCACAAGGAAACCATCTTCGATACCCTGTTTCAGCGAGTAAGTATATACAGGCTCTCCAAAGTAAGCATAGGTATTTGCATTATCCTTTCTTCTTGGGGTGGCTGTCATACCCAGCTGATAGGCACTATCAAAGTACTCCATCAACTTTCGCCACTCGCTTTCATCGTTGGCTCCACCTCTATGACACTCGTCGATAATGATGAAGTCAAAGAAGTCGCGCTCATACTGCATGTAGTATGGCTGGTCGTCTGCACCTTCTGGCAACGTGATGCCCTGTTCCTCTGCCTTCTGGGCGTTGGGCGATGTCATCATCGTCTGGAAGATGGTGAAGTACAGATTGCGCGCTGTCGGCACTTTGTAATTGTTCTTCCTCAGCTCCTTGGGCGTCACGCGACACATCGCATCTTCAGGGAATTGGTCGAAGTCATTGATGGCCTGATTTGCAAGAATGTTTCTATCTGATATAAACAAAATTCTTGGAGCACGCTCCACACCCTTGGTATTGACTTCGTCTTCATCCGTCGAGACTCGGCCATCTTTGAGCGAGCTCAGATGACTCTCGCTTCTCCGGATGTTCCACTTCGTCTGTGTCAGTTTCCAGCATATTTGGAACGCCGTATAGGTCTTACCCGTTCCTGTTGCCATTGTCAGCAAGATACGATTCCGCTGCTTAGCTACAGCCTCCAACACATTCTTGATGGCTATCTCCTGATAGTAGCGAGGCTGCCTGCCACCACTACGATTGAGAGCGCAAAGATTGAATTTGTCTCTCCATGAGTTCTCTTCTGGGAAGGTCATCTGCCACAAGTCCTGTGGCGTTGGGAATGTGTCTATATCATATTCCTTGCTGGGTATGATATATTCTCCCTTGCCATTCTTCACACCCATGTCGATGAACCATATCTCATCGCCATTGGTGCTATAAGTATAGCGAATCTTCAAGGCATCAGCATAGAGCTTGGCTTGCCCCACACCCTCAGACACGTCTTTCTCGTCGCTCTTGGCCTCTATCACAGCCAGTTTCATACCTTTGTATTCAAGGATATAGTCAGCCTTCTTCGGGTTCTTGTTACCCGTTGTTGTGATGCGACCAGGCGCAATATAAGCACTCTGTTCCACGAGAATCTTACTTCCTGGAACAATCCCCCAGCCAGCATCCCTTAGCTTGGGATCTATCTTGTTGAATCGTGTCTGCGCTTCGTTCATATCTATTGTTTTTTCAGTTTTTATTTTGTATTTTCAAATATTATTTCTATTTTTGCAGCGGAAACTAAAATCAATGGCATCATTATGAATACAAATATATCGACAGCATCAGTATCTATAGAGGGCCTGATGGCCATGCTTGACAGCATGACGCTGAGAGATCGCCGAAGGATTGCTGAGCATTTGTCTGCGCAGATTGACTGCGAAGAGCGTGAGGCAGAAAAGCATTTGAAAGAGCGTATGGCAGATGCTCCCAGATGGGTTGACGACTCTGATGCAAGACTTGACAGTGCCCTTGCCCGCTTCCACAACGACTGGGGTGGAAACAGTAGTCCTGTAGAGATAGCAAACGAGCTGCGCCAAGGGGCAGCAATGGTCAATGACGTAGAAACCTGGTGAATATGCGACCACTGACACATGGAACCTATTTGCTTGACACATGCACATGCATTGCGCTGATTAAAAACCAGTCCAGCGTTGTACAGCAGGTCAGGAATGCAGGAGTCGATGAATGCAAGATTTCCGACATCACCCTTGCTGAGTTGTATTTTGGTGCTTTCAAGTCTGGCAGACCAGAACATTTTGAAGACGTAGTCATCATCATGAATCTTTTTGAGCAATATACGGTCAGACATCTCCGCAAGTATGGCGAAATACGCTGGCAGCTGGAGCGCCAAGGGATGAAGATTGGCGACATGGACACGTTTATTGCCGCCACCGCGCTGGAAGAGGGACTTATTGTCGTGACTGGCAATACAGAGCACTTCAGCCGCATCGAGGGCTTGCAAATCGAGAACTGGATTCAGAGGTAATATATCCTTCATCGCTATTCAAATACTTGTCGTAATATTGCTTGTTTCAATGCGTCGCACTCCTGAGAAATCTTGTCGTAGTTCTCTTGGAGTTTGACAACCTTGGATTCAAGGATATAGTCTGCCTTCTTAGGGTTCTTGTGGCCAGTAGTAGTGATGCGACCAGATGCAATATAAGCACTCTGCTCCACCAGAATCTTACTCCCGGGGACAATGCCCCAGCCAGCATCCCTTAGCTTGGGATCTATCTTGTTGAATCGTGTCTGCGCTTCGTTCATATAGTTTTATGGGTATTTATTTTGTTGTATCACATTTTTTTTCTAATTTTGCAGCGGTAATCATTTTATAGAATCAGATATGACAGCAGTACAGATGCAACTTAATGCAGAACTCTTCGGAGCTCTCCAAACCATATCGGGCGATGAGGGTCTGATGAAAAA
>Ga0247611_10008615_pt1 | contig 12516 bp, 23 predicted proteins | sample 177DNAGHGhighgp2_FD_192422 | JGI IMG/M metagenome (GOLD analysis project Ga0247611, IMG submission 192422) | Sheep rumen microbial communities from Palmerston North, Manawatu-Wanganui, New Zealand - 1770 DNA GHGhigh gp2 | ecosystem: Host-associated > Mammals > Digestive system > Stomach > Rumen... | reverse complement strand
TATTGGTCGTCATCGAACACGCTGACGGTTGCGCCTGGGAATGTCAGGTCATACACGATGATATCTTGCGCCGGCTTCATGCCGTATGTGTTTCCATTATATTGGATTTGGTATATGGATTGTGCTGGGTCGGCTCCGCGCGTTATTGTACCAATTTGTGCGCCCGAAGCATTGTATACTGGGTCGCCTGTTGCTGGCCAGCGTATTGGGTCTATGCCCATATATTCTGTGTATATAATATCTGTACTGTCGGCTGTATTCGCCCATGCAGACAACGACATTCCGGCCGTGTTGCGGAATAATGTAAATTTTGTGTCTGTCGGTTCTGCTTCTATCTCAAAGTCAAGCAGGTTGTCGTGGCTCAGTTCTGCAAGAGTATATGATTGCGCCAGGTTCCCCGGTCCTACGACGGGCGCGCCATTTCTGCCGACTGCGCGAGCCGTTATTACAAACCACGGTTTGTTGTTGACCGTTATTGCGTTAACAATACATTCCACGTCCTGTTCGGATTCGAACAGCTTCTTTACTGCGGGGACCTTCCATCTTCCCCATATTTGGGCCTGGTTCCCTGGGACGAAGTTGCATACCGCCAACGATGGTGCCACTTTCTTAAAGGGCCTTTGTCCCTGGATTATTGTTTTTTGGACCACATAAAGGAAACTTCCCGTGTGGTGTTCTTTGTCGTACAGAGATGCCATGGCGACCGGGTTGTATATCAGGTCTTCCTTGCACATTTGGTTGATGACATTTGATTGGTATATGTCTGTTTGTAGTTCGTACTGAAGTGCGCGTATTTGGCGTTTACTTTTATCTGTATAAAGCAGCGTGGCCCCGAATACGATTGGACGGCAATTTGGCGAACAGCCGTTTGTTGATTGTTTTGGTATGCCATTTTGCTGTGAGTATGCATATTCACTGTCGCTTGTGAATATTTTCAGGCCGTTATAATCTGCGACGAATTCCACTTTTTCCTGGTAGGTTGTATTTATGTCAATGACTACAGCTTCGTTTTGTGTGTTGTAGTCGTTCTTGAAGTCGTTGAATCGTGCGATTTGCGAGCCGACAACATATCCCGGTATTTCTGATTCTAGGTCTGGGCTTGTCCATTTGGTTGCGTACAGGCGCTGTTCTGAGAATACATATTCTGTTGGGTTATATTCGTTAAGCGAAACATATCCTGTTTCTACGGTCACAATTGCGTCTTTGGCGTCGCCCTTTGCCACTGGCGTAAGAAGCGGCCCAAACATCTGCACGTCTGTTTCTGCTGGTGAGACATCTTCCCAGGTGGCCGAGCTGCCCGATATGACCAGTTTTTTCAATCCGGATGTTGTTTGTACCCAACACGGCGGCGTTATCCTGCCAAGCGATTCTATTAGTGTGCCATTGTTATACGCTTGCAGAGCCCAGAAACTTCCGCCGCCCGGTAGTCGTACATATATTGCTGTAGCACAAAGTCCGGTTGCGGCGGGACTACCGATTGTTACAGAATCAAAAGTGTATCCACTGAAGTAAATGGTAGACCCGCCAAGATTGTACCCTTCTACTCGCATATATGCGCCAAGATTCGGGAACTTGACGATTGAACCGACTGGTATAATCTGTGAGATTTGTTCCGTTGACCCATTAAGCCCGGTATCAATTAGACTGTACGGCGAAGAGATTCCACTATTGTCTGTCCATGCGAACGCTGTAAATCCAACACCGTCCGCATTGAATTGTAAGCCAGGCAAATCGACATTTGATACCGTTTTGCTTTGTGTCCCGTTTGGTGCATACCACGGGGCCGTGAACTCAAACTTTTCTACAGTTATATCGTCTGTATCTGTAAGGCGTAACACAACCGGGTCGCGCCATACATTGGACAGGACGCCCCAGTTGTTTGATTGCGCAAATGACGCGTGGCCCAAATTCCCGAATGCTATTATGTTTTGAGCTATTGTTATATAGTCGCCGGTAATGTTTACCTGTCGGACGTATTTTTCGTTTTCTATCAGGAATCCTGTTATTGTTGCGTATCCGACCACGAATATAATGTATTTGTTTTGGTTAACTGTGAATACGAATGTAGATGGCGGAATGTCTACTGGGTTTGTAAAGTCGCCCGTGCCACTTACGCATATGGGCGTGGTGTTTTTTGCGCTCGTGGCGTTTGCTATAACCTTCAGGGCAGGCCTGCGGGATATGTTGCCATAAATGTCGGCTATGATGTTTTCAAGTTTGGACACAGAAACCTGGGTGATACCAGTATCGGTGCGCTCTTCCAGTGCATCTGCGGTTTCCCCGCGCGACCATTTGACTTTCTTCTGTTGGCTCTGCATATGCACCCCCTTAGACTATGCCACCACCAAAGCGACCGCGGACCCATAACAGCGGGTTCCCAGTAAGCGCCTGGTGTGGGTTCTTATGGCTGTCCATATTTTTGGCTTTCTTGAACAATATTGGTTCTTCTGCTTGCAGATATGCCTGGCGTTGCATGTCGCCATTCAGGTACGAGTTCAGGCGCATTGCGAAGTATGTTTTGAACCAGTCCACGAATTCAGGTGTAAAGTTTGATTCGTCCACGCGTGCCGTGTATTTCACATAGATTGGGTTCTGGTGGCAGTAAATGTTTGTACCTATTACCAGGAAGTCAGCCAGATTGTCGTATGTCGGGCTTGCGCTGGCCGAAATCTGTCCCAGTGTGTTTGTGGGCAGTGTGCCAATCTTGGTGTATTTCTTGTGCAATGCATCCGTGTCTGGCGTGTCATTTGTTGCCAGTTCCACGTGTACCAGCGCAAATGTCCATGGATATGCGCCCAGGGCGTTTTGCAATGCTAATTCATATTGCTGGTTGATAATGGGAATGTCGGTGTTGGTTGTATCTGTCCAGTCGGAAATCATTTCGTGGTTAATTTCCGTCAACGCCAGGTTCTTTATTTCTGCTGCTGTGAATGCCATATCGCCCACCTTTCATTGATTTACCCAGCCCCTACCAATAGGCAGGGGAAGGGCAAAGCAACTTATTCGAACGCTGCCACTGTGACTGTGCCGTCTGCTGCGACTGCAGATACATAGTACCATTCGTCAGCAGATGTCGGGTCGGCTGGAATCACACAGATACGGTCGTACAATTTCAAGCCCAGGTTGGACGGGAAATATCCGGCCGCGGTGATTGTGTCGCCGTCAGCGTTGAAGAAACGGTAGTAGCAAATGCCACCCAAGATGGATTTTGCATTTGCGACTTCCGAGCCAAAGTTTTTCAATGTGAATGCCATCGTTTACTCCTTTGATTAAGCAGCCAATTCGATTGCTACCACACCCTGGTCATCGATAACGACAGCGCCGGTCGAAGCCCAGAATGAATGATAATAACCGTGATATTGTGGTGCATCCGCCACGTGAACTTCACGCAGTTTGCCAATAAAGGAACCAACTGCCGCTTTATCGAACAAGAACGCCAAAACTGTTGGTGCTTGAGCTGAACTGTTCGGGCCTGCTGGCAATTTGTAGTCTGGCTGAGATGCTGGGACGAATTCCCATTTCACGCCCATCCAGGTCTTTACTTCATCGCCGGTCACCAATGGGCGATAGTCGTTGGTCAAGAAGTTTGTCCAAGTTGTATCGTCTTCCATGTCTTCCTGCATTGTGGCTGGGCCAACCAATGTCAAGTTGTCCATAGAAACCGCGTTGTTGCGCAGCAAACCTTTTGCTTCAGACAAGATGTCTGTGGACATTGGGTCTGTGTGATGGTCCAACAACATGTTTGTCGAATCATAACCAGCATTCAATTGGTTGATGATTTCCTGACCGATTGCACGGTTTAATGCATAAACTGCATTGTCTGTGTTGACGCGTGCTTCATCGATGTTCAATTTTGGAGCGTTGCGATATTCGATAACGAAATCGACATAAATGTCCTTAACAACAGCATTAACTGGTGCATAGCCCATCTGCTGCGGAACACCAATAGCACCCGGCACCAACGCCTGTGCGATGAATTTGCCCGATTTCGCGAAACGTGCATCTTCGCCCTTTTCGCCAGAACGGACAGTTGTACCAGCAATCAAGTTGGTAGATTTTGTTTGATACGCTTCTTTGACTAATGGGTCAAAGTACGTAATGTACATTGCCAAAATATCGTTCATTGTTAAACTCCTTTTGTTAGTTATTTGGCTTACAAAAGCAATTTAATCAGTCGTGCCATGAGTTTGGGATTGTGCGGGTCGTAGAACGTCGTGCCGCGAGATAAACTAATGGGTCTTATCCATTGCCACTTAATTGTATTCATAACAAAAAAGTTTTTGCAACAGAAAAATTCACGTGCTAGGATACAAACATGAAGGCAAGTGAATATTTATCTTTGGTAAACAAATATCACGCAAAGAAAACCGTTGTGGATGGTATTACCTTTGACAGCAAGAAGGAAGCTAACCGCTATGCGACACTCAAACAGCTCGAACGATTTGGCATGATACAGGATTTACGCATCCAGGTTCCATTTGAATTACAACCAGGGTATACGAATAACCAGGGGAAGAAAATAAAGCCAATAACGTATATAGCGGATTTTGTTTATATCAATTCTGGGGAAAAAGTCGTAGAAGACACAAAGGGATTTAAGACCAAGGAATACCTACTAAAACGAAAGCTATTCGAATACAAATATCCCGAATACACCTTCGTAGAATCATAACAACTTGACAAAACGAAACAATGTACAATAAAACATCACGAATAATTATACCAACAAGGGAATGGTTAGCGGTTGGCATGAAGGTTGACCGCTATAGGATGAAGACGCTACTGGACAAAGCGGCCAAAGCAAACCAGTTAGACAACTGGAACAACGGGGACACAACGGAAGGTGATGGGTTGTTTATTCCACGAAATACGGAAGAAAAGACGCTGTGGGATGCGATTAGGGAAGAAAACCGAAAACTATTCCAACGCAGCAATGCTGGCCGTAAACATGCGAAAGAAACATCTTGACTTTAAGACCCGATGTGGTATAAAATAACTGCATTCGATGATTGCGGCATCACAGAGTTTTGGGGAAACCCAATTAAGATACCTAGGAATACCGCAATTGTTCCTAGGTATTTTTGTTAAACGAAAGGAAGAAAAAAATGGAAAATAAGCCCATTATACAGAAAGACGGATACTTGTACCGTCCGACAAGAAAAGTCGTATTAACAAACAGACCAATAAGAAATTCAGAAGGCAATATTCGCTACAGCGATGCACTTCAATATCTGGTAAGAACACTCCCACAAGAACATCCAAGCTATAACGCAATACTAAGCTTAGCCAGTTATGCCACAAACAACAACGGACTATCGCCGAAGCAAAAAGATTTGGCAGATAAATTTATACACTGGTACGAAAAACTGTGGAGGGAATAAAATGAGAACGTATAAACCAGCAACATTTCAACCAACGGTCAGACCTGATTGGGCAGGCGCACTAAGCTACATCCCAGAAAAAGAAAAAAGCGAAATCCTTGTCGCGCTAATAAAATACCCATCTGTCGAATGCAACAGCCAATTCTGGCTAGAAACAATAAAACCAGACCTAGATATGCAATTTTCAGAGTTTAAAAGGGTTTGCCAAGAAAAATCACGTGGTATTAGGGAAAGATGGGGTAAGATATCTATAACAGATGTAAAGACATCTACAACATATGTTATAGATTCTGAAAGAGAAAGAGAAAGAAAAAAAGAATCTTCATCTTCGGAAGAAAGTAATAAAGGGGGTGTGGGGGAAAAAGAGAAAGGAACCACCCCGACGCTCGAAGAAGTTTTGGAATACGCCGCGCAACAAAATCAGATGGCGGGGGTCGGCGGATTCAAATGCACACCGGAAACAGCAGAACAATTCTGGACACACTACGAATCTATCAACTGGCGAATGGGAAATGAAGCTAGAACACCAATCGCAAACTGGAAGGCTAAACTTCGACATTGGGCGATAAAAGACGCATTGGTGGGACCACCACCCAGAGAAACAGAAAAAGAGCGCAAGGCACGTGAAAATCATGAAAAACTGGAAGAACTAATACGAAAATCAAAAGAAGCACAAGAAAAGGACAAAAAATGAATATCAAAGCAACGGCACAAATAACGCAACTGTTCACCAAGTTCGGCAAATTGTTCCAACTGCCAGAACCAAGCGCGGAATACATCACCGCCATTCAGGAAGAACTGTCAGGAAATAAGTGGACTATAAAACGAATTCAAGTGGCCCTGGAATGGTTGAAATACGACAACGGATACAATGACGCGTCCAGATACAACAAATACCCAACCATCTGCGATATATACCGCGCCGATGCAGAAGTAAACAAATAATTTTAAAAAAATAAAAAAGCTCTTGACATTTGTTTTTTGGTGTATTATATTATGTGTGTCGAACAAACAAAAGGGGTTAAAAATGAACGACAGAAAACAACAAATCTTAGACATTGTATCGGTTTACATAAACCGCTACACAGCGGCACAGTTTTGCGACCGGACCGCAGACATAGAACGTTATTCAGAAGAAGCAAACAACTGGATGCGGGCACAGAAGTCTGCGAACGGCATCAAAAACAAAGAAATCAAAGAAGCACTAAAGGTATTAGAAGCGAAGGCGTTGAAAGAACACCAACCGTTCGCATATGATACAGATGCTTTGATAGACGAAAGAGAATACGAAACAAGAAAATATAAAATTGTAGACAAAATAGGCATTCTTTACGACAAATTCGAATCCCCAGATGGCGGTGAGTTTAACATAGAAACAGACGAAGAAACCGCCCTTATGGTGCTCAAGGCTCTGTGTCGGTCGCACGGTATAGATGGAAAAACGGTCGACCGGTCCGTAATAACAGAAGATTCTATGGACAAGAACGCGCCGTTGCGCTTTGTTGTTGTGGAAGACGACGAAGGGAACCAAATAACCATGGAACCAATAAAAACAACAAACAACCAATAAGGGGGATACAATGCCAACACTTGAAGAATTGATAATAAATGAAGCAAATAGCCTGATAGGGCACATGCCAACCGTAGAAGAACTTAATAGCCTGTCCGCATTCATTGCAGGAAGAAAAATACGGTTCCTGATAGACATTGAACTAGCCGCCATGGACTGGAAGCGCGACTGCACCAAAGAATGCGCCTGGTGTGGCGACCGGTACCTTGAAAGCGAAATGGTGCACCACGAAGGCGATATACACTTCTGCTGCGACAAATGCGAAGAAGACTACAAAGAAGAACATAAGGTGGCGTAAATGAATAACGGATTCACAATAGGCGAAAAGCTTGGGTATTCAACAGTTATCTTAATCATGATTGCCCTAGCCCCATTATTCTTAGCAATCGCCGTTATCGGTACAATTTGTAAGCTTCTAATCGGCGGGACTGCCGCCATAAAGGATTAAACAATGGGAATTACACTTTACGAACTTGATTATAACTTACGCCAGTTGGATTCGGTGCTTTCAGAAGCCCAGGACGAAGAAACATGCCAGATTCTCGAAAGCGCCCGCACAGTGTTAGAGTCCCAAATCGAAGATAAGGCCGTAACAATCCTTACATACATGTCGGATTGCGAAGCTCGGGCAGAACATTTGCTGGCCGAAGCTAAAAGATTGACCAAAAAGGCCAAAAATTTGACCGTACGGCGAGATTTCTTAAAAAAGCTTATGGTTGAACACATGAGACAAAAAGAACTGCCTACGGCCGAATATGGTACGTATACGGTGACACTAACCAAGACACCAGCACGCATGGTAATAAACGATGGTGAAGAACAATGGCTGCCGGACGAACTATGCACCATAACACGCACACCAAACAAGACCGCTATTAAAAACATGATGAACGGTGACAAATTTGTTGTACAAGTTGATGGCAAGTTTATTGAAGTGGCACATTTAGAAACCAGTGAAACCATAAGGATAAAATAATGAAATTTAGACCATTACGCGCAGACGAAATCGAAGTAAAAGTAAAACAAATAAAAGCCAATGGCTCGGTATTCTTGCTGTATAAAACCGCCAGAACTGACATGGACTTGTTGGATGAAGCCGTGGGGCCAGAAAACTGGCAGTGCGAATACGAAACAATCAAAGACAACCTGTACTGCAAAATCGGTGTCTGGGACGAAAAGAAAGGCCAGTGGATATGGAAACAGGACTGTGGTATCGAATCACGCGAAGATGACGAAGGCAACCAAAAGAAAGGCGAAGCCAGCGATGCGTTCAAACGCGCAGGGTTCAAATGGGGAATAGGCCGCGAACTATACACATCACCATTCATCTGGATAAGCTCGGATGTTGTACCAACAGAATCAAATGGCAAAGGATATAAATTAAAAGACCCGTTTGCTAAGTTCTATGTATCAAAGATAGATTACGCAGCCAACGGCGATATCTGCGGACTGGTAATCAAGAATTCAAAGCACCAGACAGTTTACACCTACGGGAAAGACAACAGAGCTGAACCAATAAAAACAACACCCGTAGAGCCAGAACAAAAACTGTCCGACAAAGCATATGCCGACATCATGGCAGCACCATCGGTACACGACCTGGTAAGCGTATACAACGCATACGCCACGAGCGAGCCAATACAACAGCTCAAAGACGCATGTGCATTAAGACGCGCCCAACTGGAAGAAGACCCAGGGCCGTACGACAACTAAGGTCTAGCTTGGGTGCCCTTCTCTTTCCTTACCTTAACCCTGGGCACTTCGACACGGTTCGCGTCCCGCCGCAAGCTAGATGGGACGCACTAGTTAAACAACAAAAAGGATAAAAAATGAAAAACACAGAAGAAACAAAGCAGTCAATTGATAAAGACCAGGTTCAAGAACAGTATTTAAAAATATCATTTTTTGGTACAGGCGATAAGAAGACGGCAATGCCGACACAAACAAAACTTGAAGTTCGTGGTTTGACACAAGCACAAGCCACACTTGCTGCAATATCAGCCTTTGAATCAATGATTATGGAAATCCAAAATCAAAACCATTCATTAACCGACCTTATAGCGTCTTTGTTTAAAGACGGCATGTCAAAACAAGACCATGGCATAAGCGTCGTGGAAATAGATGCCAGCAAAGACAATGGGAAGATTGACGATTTGATAGAAAAATTGAAAACAATGGCAAAAAAAGGCAATAAAGATGAATAGTGGATTAAGCAAAGAATTGTTGTTATCCCTGGTGGAGCGTATTGAAAAACTGGAAAGTGAAGCTAAGTCTGTAGCAGAAGATATAAAATCTGTATATGACGAAGCAAAAAGCCAGGGATACGACCCGAAATACATCAAGCAGTGTATAAAACTTCGTGCCAAGGACCCAGACGAACTGGCAGAAGAAGACGAACTGCTGAAAATGTACAGGGAAGCGCTGTCGGTTTAACGACAATGGCCAGGATTCCCATAACTGTCTCTCTCTGTATCCTGGCCACCAAGATTGGGCAAAACTTGATAAATAAACAAAGGGGTTCCGCCAGTAATCCGCCCAAAACTGGCATCACGGTGCTATGTGGTCAAACCATTCCCTGCCAAGAGTCAGAGTATAGCACAACTTGGAAGTCCGCCAGAACTGCAATCTGGCAAAAAGAAAGGACGAACCAAAATGACAGAATGGAAATGTAAAAGATGCGGAAGATGCTGCGGTATCGTTCCATTTCAACAGGAAGAATACGACCGCGTAAAGCACACAGGAATACAATTCGAAAAGCAAATCATAGCTGGACATGTGGTATACATATCAAAAAGCGCACTAAAAACTCGCAGTTGCCCGTTCTACAACAGAAAGAAAAAGATTTGCGAAATATATGAACTACGACCAGAAGTATGCCGCGCATTCGGCGACGGACCGCACCCCTGCTTAGTATGCCCATTCAACCCAAGATTTGACCCAGAAGCAATAAAACAAACAGCAGAACGCATAAAGGACAACAAATGAATAATGTTTGGCACATACCAAACTTTATACCAGACCCGTTCAGGGCACACCCAATTATCGTGATATACGAAGCTGGCGACGAAATAGAACAAATGATGTCCAACGAATACAGAACGCGTGTTGGCGACAGGTATGTAAATCGTTGGTGCTATGTTGATGACTTGCTTAACTGTGAAAAAGCACTGGAAATTGCCGTTGATATGTTGAAAGAAATAGACAAAACGCGGTCTGTTGCTAATCATAAAATCGGAAGACAGGACAAAACCCTAAACTCGGGAATTGTATTCTGCTGGACAACACCAGACGAAATACATAATGCCCTAGAACAAATAACAGCAGAACAAAAGGACACAAAATGAATAATGATTACCCAGCACGAGCCCACGACAGAATCTTTGATGCGGATGCTTTGTATGTTTCTATTCATATTTTAGAAACCCAAGGTCTTATTACCAGAGAAACCGCAAGTTATATGTCAAGCAGGGTCACCGAACTTGAAAACAGAATCAACGATTTGATAGATTCCGTAAATGAAATGGACAAGACAATAGCACGGTTGAACGAACAACAAAAACCAAAAGACAGAAAATACCCAAGAAATGAAATCGCAAAAGAAGAACGTCCAGAACCAGAACACCCAATTTGCAAGGAAGATTAAAAATGAAAACGTATAAACAATTCAAAGATTTTATATTCCAACAAAAATACTGTGCTGTTTGTTGGTCTGCAATTCGTCAGGATGCAATCAAAGAAGGTTTTAATAGACACTTGTTTGATTTTTATAAACTCTTGCTACGAATCCATTTTCAATTCCATTATAAAAAATCAACATTGAAAAACATAATTAAAAAAATCTTGAAATTCGCATTTTACGCATTTGCATACACCGGTCTTGCGTTGTTTGGACTTGATATATATTACTTGGTTAAATCCGCAACGACACGCAACGAAACCGAAACATTGGCATTGGTGGTTGATACCTGTCGCAAAGCCCCTAAATTATGCGAACACGCGGTTATCACAGGCAATTTGAAACTAACAGAAAAATAAAAGGAATAGAACGATGAGATGGCGCGCAATCTTATATGTAAAAGACAAGAAAAAAGATTTATATGGTGTAGAAGCAATGGTTTCAACATCAACTAGGATGCAAGCAATCAGTATGATATGCCAATACGCCTACACTATGACAGACGATAAATCGGAAGATATAAAAATCATTATCAGACCAGGGAAAGCTGGCGAAGACAATATAACAAAAGAAGAAGATTGGAAATGAAAAGATTAGCGTATGGGGCACTCAAATCTATGGCCCCAGAAGAAAGAAAAGCTCATTTACGTGAGCTTTCCAGAAAGTCACGTTTAAAAAGACGGGAAAAGCTACACGAAGAAAACCGAAGATATCATGAGCTTTGGAAGATTACTAAGCCATTTATTTGCACGTGTATCAAATGTGGTAATAAGTTTAATGCCTGTAAATACAACAGGAAAGTTTGTCCAGACTGTCACACAAAAGCCCGCACCAATCGAATAGAAATGCTCACAGCACGTGCCGTACGAGTCGCAGCACACAAGGTCCAAATGGCCAAGATAATAACACTTAGAAAGTTAGGCATGACACACAAACAAATAGCAGACAAACTTGGCATACACATAAATACCGTTGGGGCCCACCTAAGGTCGGCGGGCATGTCTGGCAAACTAAAAAAACGTGCAAAATCAGAAAATTAATGATAAAATAGAAAGGAAGGAGCGAAAATGTTCGAAGAACTTGAAAATATCTGGGTCACAGAACCAAAAGTAAAAGCGCTTGACGCTTTGGCGCAGCCAAAGATAACACTCGCCGAACTTTATCGACGCGGATGGTGGATTACTGAAATATTTGGCTCTTATGCTACTGTTGTTAGCGAAGGCGTATATAGTCCAGCCGGTTCAAAAAAAAGACCCAGATATTATTTTAGATGCCGCCAGTGTTTAATAGACATCAACTCAATCACACCAAAGATACAAAGAAAAATATATTCTTATAACCTTAAACAGTGGAAAAAATACGAAGCGTCTATGATTAGACCTTATCTATAAAAGAAAACACAAGGCAACAAATCATGACAGAAGAAACCAAGAAAAAATTAAAAGCTTTGGATAGAGCAAATAAGTGGGCCCCTGCTGGAAAAAAGGCACATGACCTTGCTCTTGCGACCGAAAAGGCCGCACTTGAAGGCGAAATAATACCACCCACCCCAGAAAACATCGAAGTCACCATCAAGGGAGCTATGAAGATGTTCCTGGATGGCAATATATCTTCAAAAAGGGTTGCCGACAAGTTACGCCAGGACGGTCTTGACATGAATAACCTACGCAAATCTCTGGTCGAAGAAACAATGGCTAATGCCATCCCGCGAATAATTGCCGAAGGTGACATTGAACGATTAAATGCGCTCTCGGAAGTGGCCGGCGAAACTCCTAAGCTGGATGTACCAGATGGCGCCAAAAAGATAACCCGCGAAAGAGTAATTATCGAGATTGAATAATGTTTTTTAAGCAAGATGCAACCATTTCTGAAATATTCTCTTGGGCACA
>Ga0247611_10008614_pt1 | contig 12520 bp, 11 predicted proteins | sample 177DNAGHGhighgp2_FD_192422 | JGI IMG/M metagenome (GOLD analysis project Ga0247611, IMG submission 192422) | Sheep rumen microbial communities from Palmerston North, Manawatu-Wanganui, New Zealand - 1770 DNA GHGhigh gp2 | ecosystem: Host-associated > Mammals > Digestive system > Stomach > Rumen... | reverse complement strand
TGGAGCACGCGGGCATGACGGTTCGTTTCACGGTGGACAGGGGCGTCAGCCATGAACTGGTACGCCACCGTCTGGCCAGCTTTGCCCAGGAATCTACCCGGTACTGCAATTACAGCCAGGACAAGTTCGGCGAGGAAATTACGGTCATCGAGCCATGTTTCTTTAAGGATATTTCCCAGAAAGATAAAGACTTCATCATCGAATGCCTTGTCTTGGATAATTGGCCGGATCTTCTTGAAGGCGGCTTAAACGATAGGCAATGGCAGTATGAATCATGGGTAAGAGCATGCCTGGAATCTGAATCGGCTTACTTTAGCATGCTGAATAAAAATGCCACTCCGGAAGAGGCCAGAAGCGTACTGCCCAACAGCCTGAAGACGGAGGTCATCATGACGGCGAACCTGCGTGAATGGCGGCACTTCTTCAAGCTTCGGGCGGCGGGAGAAACGGGAAAGCCTCATCCACAGATGCTGGAGGTTACGGTGCCCCTGCTGAAGGAATGCCGTGAATGGCTGCCGGAAGTGTTCGGTGATATTCATCCGATGGAAGAAAAGGAGAAATAAGATGGAACGATTTGCAAGAGAGCAGGCCCACGTCATCGGCGTGGATGAACTGAAAAAGATTACGGACGAGGAAATCGTCAAAGGAATGAACCCCTGCATGGACCGGCTGATGTTTGTTGAAACCAGAGCCACGGAAAACACGCCGAGAAAACTCTTTCCGGCCTATCCTCTGTACATGATGGAAGGAAATGATGGGAAGGTGCTGGTGATGGTGGTTGTGCAGTACATGAACAAGATGTATTCCACGTGCGCCATTGCCCAGCCGGTAAGCGATATCGGAGTGAAATTCCGGTTCTGGAATCTGCCGCCGACGGAGGAGGCTATGGACGCTTTACCCATGGTGGATATTCAGGGGGTGCAGTAAGCATGAGCGAGAAGCTGCCTCCGGGGTACTGGAGCGAGGAAAGATACGCGGTAGCCAGGGCATATCCGGGTAAAAAATGGATGGATAAGGTGGCCAGGATGCCAAAGGAGCAGGTGCACGAGATCTTTTTGAGCCTGAAAAAGAGGGAGGGAAAAAAGCATGAAGATCGAGCTGGTTGATGGAGAAGATGAGATCATTGTAACCGGTCTGGATGCTTTCACAGCGATGGCTACGGACGGACACTATGTTTCGGCTGAAAAGTATGCTGAGAAAAACGGCCTGTCTGATTCGAACATACGCAATCTGAAAAGGCGAAATAAGGTCGAAGCAATTACGATCTTTGGCAGGAGCTACATCAAAAAAGAGTGTAAACCAAATACTCGGAAGTATCAAAAAAAGTCACAAAAAACGTGCAAAAGTGCAAATCCTGAAGAGCACCAAGACTGATTTGACACAGAGGCGACAACTTTTGTGACAAATATTCGTCACAGTGTGACGTTTTTAAAACGGATTTGCACGCGCTGGAAGCCTTGATCTATAAGGGTTTGCTGGTTTTTTGTGACAAAAATGCAAATTTCAACACATATTAGTGTGTAGAAAAAAATGTAATTTTGGAAAAAGAATAGAAAGTGGTCTGATTTTTGCACTTTTGTCACAAAGTGCATTTTTCATGAAAGGAGCAATTCAAAATGAGCATGACAAGAAGCATCGCGAGGAACATCGCCAGGAACCGGCTGATTGACGCCGGATACGAGCGTCCGAACAAGCGGCTGAGCATGACCGCCAAAGGAGGCAAGAAGCATGCCCAGGCCGTGGAGCGTTACCACAGGGGATGGAAGACATCCCGGAAGCGCCTCGCTTACATTAACATGATCCGTAAGGACGATCCGCAGATCTGGAGGCGGATCCTGTACGGAGACCTGTCAAAGAAGGCGATCGAGATCAGCAAGAAAGCCGGCATCCGGAGGGCATTGGCCATCCAGGCAAGGAAGGTGCACCGGAGTGAAGCGTGGCATACGATCGGCGCGGTCGAATGACCCGGTGATAGATTCCAAGTACGGAAGAAAGGAGGAGCCGGAGTGATCAATGGACTTTTACAGTATTAAACAGCGCAGCACAAAGCGTGGCGTAACGGATATTTATCCGGAATTTCGCGTATGCCGGAGCAAAGACCTGATGGTGCGCGGGAAAGCATTCTATGCCATCTGGGATAAAGACCGGGGCATGTGGAGTACGGATGAATACGACGTGCAGCGGATGGTGGACGAAGACCTTCGGAAAAAGAAGGACGAACTGGGCGAAATGCCGGATATGGTCCACGTGAAATATATGCTGGACTTCAGCAACAATTCATGGCTGGACTACCGGAGCTACATCACCCATGTCGGTGATAATTACCATCAGCTGGACGAGCGGCTGACATTCAGCAACCAGGAAGTCAGCAAGAACGATTACGTAAGCAGGAAGCTGCCGTATCCTCTGGCTCAGGGAGACTTCAGCGCATGGGATGAACTGATCGGTACTTTATATTTACCGGAGGAACGGAAGAAGATCGAATGGGCCATTGGATCCATCGTGAACGGAGACAGCCGTGATATTCAGAAGTTCCTGGTTTTCTATGGCGAGGCTGGCGCAGGCAAAAGCACAATCCTGAATGTGATCCAGAAACTGTTCCAGGGATATTATGTCATGTTTGACGCCAAGAGCCTTACCGGAAACAACAACCAGTTCGCCACAGAAGCGTTCCGATCGAATCCGCTGGTCGCGATCCAGCACGACGGCGATCTGAGCCGGATTGAGGACAACACAAAACTGAACAGTATCGTCAGCCATGAAGAGATGCTGGTCAACGAGAAATTCAAAAGCAGTTACACGATGCGGGCAAACTGCTTTCTCTTTATGGCGACGAACCGGCCGGTCAAGATCACAGATGCCAAGAGCGGCATCCTTCGCCGGCTGATCGATGTGAAGCCCAGTCTGCAGAAGATCCCATTTGCCCGCTACCAGAAGCTGATGAAGCAGGTTGACTTTGAACTCGGCGCCATTGCCTGGCACTGCAAAGAAGTTTATGAAAGCATGGGCAAGGACTACTATGACAGCTACCGTCCGAAGGATATGATGTACAAGACGGACGAGTTCTTCAACTTTGTGGATGACTGCTACATGATATTCAGCAAGGAAGACGGAACGACGCTGAAGAGCGCTTACGAAATGTACAAACATTACTGCGACGAGAGCGGTATCACAAAGATCCTTCCGATGTATAAATTCCGGGAAGAACTGAAGAACTATTTTGCGAATTTTGAGCAGATCGCCAGGATCGACGGAAAGCAGGTACGCAGCTGGTACAGCGGATTTGACAGGAAGAAATTCAGCGAACTGCAGAAAGGAGAACAGGATGAAAGGAAGACGGATGACGGACAAGGAATCGATGGCAACGGAGATGCAGGATCCGCCGAATCTGACGGAGGAGGACCTGAAGCGGATCGGGGTAAAGAATGTGACATCCCTGAATGGCTTCGAGTCATCGTTCAGGCCTCCATTCTTGACGCAATCCTGGCGGCCCAGCCGGCGCAGTATGCCAACGAGGATGACAAGCCACAGAAGAAGTGGGCGGAAGTAACCAGCACGCTGAAGGACCTGGATACGAGTAAGGTCCATTATGTGCGGATTCCGCAGAACCATATCGTAATTGACTTTGACCTGAAGGATGAGCACGGTGATAAATCCCTGGAGAAGAACATTGACGCGGCATCGAAATGGAAACCGACTTACGCGGAAGTCAGCAAAGGAGGCAAAGGCCTGCACCTGCACTACATCTGGGACGGTGATATTTCACAGCTGTCAAACCTGTTTGAACCTGGGATTGAGATTAAGACCTTCAGAGGGAACAGCAGCCTGCGGAGAAGGGTCAGTCTGTGCAATGATATTCCGATTGCGCATCTTTCCAGCGGACTGCCGATGAAAGAGGTGAAGAAAACGGTTAACTTCGATTCCGTTCAGAGCGAAAAGGGGCTTCGTAATCTGATTGAACGGAACCTGAACAAGGAGATCCACCCCGGCACCAAGCCGAGCATTGACTTCATCGAAAAGATCCTCGACGACGCATACGAAAGCGGGCTGAAATATGACGTGACTGACATGCGGCCGGACATTATGGACTTTGCGATCCACTCCAGTCACCAGTCAGATTACTGCCTGACGAGGGTGGCCAAGATGAAGTTCAAGAGCGAGGACGTTTCGGACCCGGTGATAGATTACAAAGACGACCAGCTGGTGTTCTTTGACATCGAAGTATTCCCGAACCTGGTGCTGGTGAACTGGAAGTATGCCGGCGACGACACGTGCCAGCGGATGATTAATCCGAAGCCTTTCGAGATTGAGGAGTTGGTGAAGCACAAGCTGGTCGGGTTCAACTGCCGGCGGTACGACAATCATATCCTGTATGCCATCATGATAGGGAAGAGCATCCCTGAGATCTATGACATTTCACAGGGGATCGTCGCAGGCAGTAAGAACTGCAGCTTCGGGGAAGCGTACAACATCAGCTACACAGATGTTTACGACTTTGCGGCGACGAAACAGAGTCTCAAGAAATGGGAGATCGAACTCGGAATCCACCACCAGGAACTCGGGCTACCATGGGATCAGCCGGTGCCGGAAGAGAAATGGCTGCAGGTAGCCGAATACTGCGACAACGATGTGTTCGCGACAGAAGCGGTATTCAATCATCTGCAGGCGGACTGGACAGCGCGACAGATCCTGGCGGACATCGCCGGCATGAGTGTCAATGATACCACCAACAGTCTGACCACCCGGATTATATTTGGGAGGGAAAAGCATCCGAAGCTGAACTACCGGTTTATGGGAACGACAGACGACGTGGAAACCTACATGTTTCCGGATGAAGCGATTCGACTTAAGTGCGACTTGGAATATACGGTGTTTACGGCGGATGGTAAGCCGATCTTTCCCGGTTATACTTTTGACCACGGGGTCAGCACCTATCGTGGTGAAGTTGTCGGCGAAGGCGGGTATGTATACGCCGAACAGGCGATCCACAGGAATGTAGCGCTGCTTGATATTGCGAGCATGCATCCACATAGCATGAAGGCTGAAAAGATCTTCGGAGACGCACAGCAGAACTTTGACGACCTGCTACAGGCACGTATTTACATTAAGCACAAGGACTTCGAAGCCGCGAAGACGCTATTCGGCGGAAAGTTGGCGCCATATCTGGACGATCCAGCTCAGGCCAAGGCATTGGCAGGGGCGCTGAAGATCGCCATCAACAGCGTATACGGGCTGACAAGCGCGAAGTTTGACAATCCGTTCCGTGATATTCGGAACATTGACAACATCGTGGCAAAGCGCGGGGCGCTGTTCATGGTGAACCTGAAGCATGAGGTGCAGAAGCGCGGCTTCACCGTGGCACACATCAAGACCGACTCTATTAAGATTCCCGAAGCGACACCGGAGATCATCCAGTTCGTCATGGATTACGGAAAAATGTACGGTTATACTTTCGAGCATGAGGCAACCTATGACCGGATGTGCCTGGTCAACGACGCCGTGTACATCGCAAAGTATTCTGATGACGAGCGAAATGAACATCCGGGCGAGTGGACGGCGACTGGGACGCAGTTTGCGGTGCCTTATGTATTCAAGACATTGTTCAGCAAAGAACCGATTCGGTTTGAGGATCTGACGGAAACCAAGAGCTGCACCACTGCTTTATATCTGGACATGAACGAAAACCTGCCGGATGTAAGCATGGTGGAGAAGGAATATGACAAGCTGCGTTCAAAAGTTCGTAAACTGTTCAAGGAAATGAATGAGAAATGTGGTGTTTCCGAAGACGAGTGGCGAACGGCCGGGGAATGGCACAGCCATAAAGCCGAGGTCAGCGACAATTGGATGAATCGGTTATATTCAGAACCGATCCTGGAAGCCGAGTATCGGATGGATGAACTGAAAGACGAAATCGCCAAGGGGCATGACTATGTCTTTATCGGAAAGGTTGGACTGTTCACTCCTGTGAAGCCCGGCTTTGGCGGCGGCCTGCTGATGCGCGAAAAAGACGGCAAGTATTACGCCGTTGGCGGAACGTCCGGCTATCGTTGGCTTGAAGCGGAAACGACCCACGACCGGCTGGAAGAGATCGTCGACATGCACTATTTCCAGGAGCTGGATGACGCAGCCATTGATGCCATCAACGAGTACGGTGATTTCCAGGACTTTGTATCTGACAGCCCATGCTCCACAGGCGGGCTGCCATGGGACCACAAACCGCAGTGCGGCGAGAGCAGCTATGAGAACTGCCTGGACTGCCCGCACTGGAAACTGAAACTGGACGCTCCCGACATCGGCGAGAGCTTCCATTGTGACAAAATGTAATAAGAAAGGGGTATTCACTTATGGTAAACGAAAACGTAACAATTGAAAATGCTCAGATCCGCTTCCGTAACTTCAGCGGAACCAAGACGGAATTCAACAAGGCGGGGAACCGGCAGTTCTCCGTCTTCCTGCCGCAGGAGACTTCTGATATTCTGGAAGAGGCCGGATGGCACATTAAGCATAAGCCGCCCCGCAATGAAGGCGACGATCCCCGGAACCAGCTGGATATTTCCGTCATGTTCGGAAAGTATCCGCCCATCGTCAAGCTCATCAGCCACGACGGGACGGAGAGCTATCTGAATGAGGAGAACATCGGCATCCTGGACAGCGTGGATATTGACCACGCGACGGTGGAGATCCGGCCGTACAACTGGGACGTGAACGGCAGACAGGGAACGAAGGCGTATGTCCGTGAGCTGCTGGTATACGCCCGTCCGCCCCGCAGAGCGCTCAACGGCGGATTCGCCAGGGACGACGAAGAGGAGGATTTCTGAGATGCAGATATATGTATGTGATATTTGCGGCACTACTTTGGACCACGATGAACCCAATATGTTTGAGCAGTGTCCGAATGGATTCTTTGATCTGGAGTTTCACAGGCTTATAACTGACAAAGGGAAGCCGTCTGGATGGCGCTACGACCCTTTCCACATGTGCCCGCAATGCCGTGCTATGGTTAACCAGGCTATTTTTGAAAAGATCGAAAAGATCCAGGAAACCCAGTTCCATCCGACAGCGATCGTTCCGATCAGGAAGTTTCCGCCGGAACCAATCGTAATGGGCAAGGATCCCCAGGCTCCCATGTGCTGTGCTTGCAGCAATGATTGAGCTTTATCCGCACCAGCAGGAGGCAGTCACCAAGATGCATAACGGCTGCATCCTGGTCGGCGGTGTGGGCACAGGCAAAAGCCGTACGGCATTATATTACTATACAACAAGGGTCTGCGGGAAAGGAGGAAATGCAGACCCTCCTCTTTTTATCATTACAACCGCCAGGAAACGGGATACAAAAGACTGGGAAAAAGAAGCGGAGCCTTTCGGGCTGACCGGATTTGCCGTTGACAGCTGGAATAATATTCAGAAGTACGCCCAGGTCGAGGGAGCTTTCTTTATATTTGATGAGCAGCGTCTTGTAGGAACCGGAAAATGGGCTAAGGCATTCCGGAAAATCGCTAAGGCAAACCAATGGATATTGCTGAGCGCAACACCGGGTGACTGTTGGAACGATTATGCAAACGTGTTCATTGCCAACGGATATTACAGGAACCTGACGGATTTCAGGAATCAGCATGTTGTGTATTCCAGATTCACAAAGTTTCCAAAGATCGATCATTATGTCGGACTTGGAAAGTTATCGCAGCAGCGGAAAGAGATCGTCGTGCTGATGCCGTTTGCCAGGAAGACCGTTCCTCATGATGAAACGATTTATATCCCATACGACAAGGAACTGACAAAGCTTATTTGTTCAACCAGATGGGATCCGTACAAGGACGTTCCCATTCAGGATGCCGGAGCTTTATGCTATGTGCTCAGGAGAGCTGTAAACAGTGATGAAAGGAGGGTTGACGCTGTTAAGAGCATCATGGATATTCACCCAAAGGCCATCGTCTTTTACAACTTCGACTATGAGTTGGAAGCGCTGAGGAGAATGGCCGGCGGAATGGATATTCCTTGCGCCGAGTGGAACGGCCACAAACATGAGCCGATTCCGCAGGAGGAGGAACGGTGGGTATACCTGGTCCAGTACGCAGCAGGCGCAGAAGGATGGAACTGTATCGAAACAGACACCATGATATTCTACAGTTTGAACTACAGCTACAAGTGCATGACGCAGGCAAGCGGAAGAATTGACAGGCTGAACACGCCGTTCGTTGATTTGTACTATTACCACCTGATGAGCCGGGCTCCGATTGACCTGGCCATCCACAGGGCGATTAAGGAAAAACGCACATTCAACGAAAGCGGATTTGTCATGCGGTCAAATCTCACCACGCAAAAAAAACACACTCTCTAATAGAGAAGGATGGGAATACGTCTTTTATTGGACGTATCGCATGCCTTCTCCATTTTTGTCGAGTTGTGTGTCCGTTAGCAAGGAGATGATGGATATTCTCGAAAGAACGTTTCAGTCGAAGCTGATCCGGCGAATTAAAAAAGATCTGCCCGGATGCATCGTACTGAAGAATGACCCCAATTACATTCAAGGCTTTCCGGATCTGCTCATCCTGGATGGAGACAGGTGGGCGGCGCTGGAAGTCAAGAAGGACGCCAAAGCGGAGCATCAGCCGAACCAGGACTATTACGTAAAACGGCTGAACCAGATGTCCTTCGCGAGATTTATATTTCCCGAAAACGAAAGGACGGTACGGCATGAACTTTATCAATCACTCCGATCTGGCAGGAACTCACGCTTTTCTGAGTCCGAGCCAGAACGCGTGGACCAACTACACGGACGAAAAATTGGTTCAAAGATATTTGTCGGCAAAAGCAGTGGAAAGGGGAACGAGGCTGCATGAATTTGCGGCCGAGGCAATCGAGCTGAATCGGAAACAAAGCGGAAGAGACACATTGAGCATGTATGTCAATGACGCGATTGGCTACAAGATGAAGCCCGAACAGACGCTGTTCTATTCATTCAATTGTTATGGAACAACGGATGCAATTGCCTACAGGAGAAACATCCTTCGAATTCACGATCTGAAGACCGGAGAAGTCGAAGCCCACATGAAGCAGCTTTATATTTACGCCGCATTGTTCTGCCTTGAGTACAGGCGGCAGGCGGATGAGCTTCGCAAAAAAGGGTATGGCGATAATGATATTGCGCTGATGCTCGGAGTAAGGGTGAACGAAATACACTTCGAGCCGGAAAAGATGGACGACATCGTCCTGCGTATTTATCAGTTCAATGAGTTTAAGGAAGAACATCCTGACCCGATGGAAGTCCGGAATCTCATGAACATTATCGTAAACGACGACCGGGTTCTGACGAATCTGAAAGCGGAGGAATGAGCAAATGGAAAAAGATATTCTGACGGGCGACGTAATGCTCGATGAAGAACAGGAAACATCTCTGGCCCATGTTGGAAGAAGTGTGCTTGATGGTGCGCCGATTGGATCCGGCCGTTATCGTTACGGAAGCGGCGACGATGCCTATCAGCATGTAAAGAACTTCCATACGACGGTGCAGGCGCTGCGCAGGAAAGGTATGAAAGACACCGAAATTGCAAAGCACTTGCAAATGACCACGTCAGAACTCCGTTCAAAGATATCTCAGAATAAAGAGGAAATGACGGCTCATGAAATCGCTCGGATTAAGCATCTCCGCTATGACCGCGGCATGAGCACCACCGCCATCGCCAAAGCGCTTTACGGCGATGAGAAAAAAGAAAGCACCGTCCGTAACCGACTGAAAGAGGGCTCGGTGATATCCAACAAAAAGTTCGAGGCAACTGAGAACGCGTTGAAAGCTGAGTTGGAGAAGAACCGAATGCTGGATGTCGGCCCCGGTGTGGAACTTGCGCTCGGTGTAAGCGCGACCAGGCTGAAGAATGTGCTTACCCAGATGGAAAAAGAAGGGTATACCGTTCACAGGAAGATCGCGGTTGACCAGTACGGAAAAGCTACCAATCAGCAGACCACTATCAAGGTGCTCACAAAGGATGATATTTCAGATCGTGAGATCTACGATCATCTGGAAGAGATCAAGCCTGCCGGACTCAATTTATATTCCGACGACAAAGGCATGACCTTCAAAGAGCGGAAAGAGCCGGAAGTCGTGCACACTGACCGGGTTTATATTAAGTATGCCGACGACTTTAACAGCGCCGAAGACGGTCGTCTGATGGATGGCGTTATCCAGATTCGCCGTGGAGTTCCTGATCTGAACATGGGAAATGCCAATTATGTTCAGGGTCGTATTCGTGTTGACAACAACCACTTCATGAAAGGAATGATCATCTATTCGGATGATATTCCGGAAGGCTATGATGTCGTCTATAACACGAACCGGAAAAAGGGCGCTCCGCTGTACAAGCAGGAAGGATATATCGGTGATACCGTCTTCAAGAAAATGAAGGACGACCCTGCGAACCCGTTTGGCGCTAATATCAAATCAGACGATGATCTGGTGCTTGGCGTGAACCGGACTTGGAAAGATGCGGATGGCGTTGAGCATGAATCGGCGATCCGTATTGTGAATGAGGAAGGCAACTGGAACGACTGGAGCAGGAATATTTCTGCACAGATGCTTTCCAAGCAACCGCCCGCATTGGCAAAACGGCAGCTTGACTTGACGTATGCGAGCAAGCGTGAACAGCTGGATGATATTCTGTCGCTGACAAATCCGACTGTGAAGCAGAAGATGCTTGAAGACTTTGCAAACAGCTGCGATTCCGATGCGGTGCATCTGAAAGCTTATGGCTTTCCTGGGCAGGCCGGTAAAGTTATTCTGCCGGTTACCACGCTTCCCGAGAATCAGATCTATGCTCCGAGTTATGAAAACGGAACACAGGTTGTTCTCATCAGATATCCTCATGCAAGCATTACCGAGATTCCTTCGCTGACAGTTAACAACAACCACAAAGATGCCAAAAGGATATTGGGTCAGGCAATTGACGCAGTTGGTATTTCACCCAAAACTGCACAACAATTGTCTGGTGCTGACTTCGACGGCGACACGGTCTATGTTATTCCTAACAATAACGGCGACATTAAATTTGCCAAGCAGTATAAGGAACTGCAGGACTTCGATACAAAAGAAGCTTATCCTGGATATCCTGGCATGAAGGTCATCTCTCATCAGTATCAACAGAAACAGATGGGTGTTGTCACAAATCTGATCACGGATATGACAGTAGCAGGTGCCAAGCCCGAAGAGCTGATCCGTGCAATCAAGCATTCGATGGTTATTATCGATGCTGAGAAGCATCAGCTGGACTGGAAGCGTTCTGAGCAGGAGAATGATATTCGCAGCCTGATCGAGAAATACCAGGTCAAGCAGGATGGCTCCGTTGGCGGAGCAAGCACATTGATATCCCGTGCAAAGTCCACCACATATATCAACCAGCGTCGTTACAAGGGCATTGATCCTGAAACCGGCGAAAAGATATATGAGGATACCGGCAAGAAGAACTGGAAAGGTGAGCTTCTTACTGAGAAGTCTACCCAGATGGCTGATACCAAGGATGCAAGGGAATTGATATCCGGTCATAACAGCCAGATCGAGCGTGTTTACGCTAACTACGCGAATCAGATGAAAGCGCTCGCCCTCGAAGCCCGCAAAGCATTGATATCCACAGAGAACCTTAAATACGACCCGGAAGCTAACAAGCATTACGCAGCGGAAGTGAAGAGCCTTGAGTCAAAGCTTCGCGCCGCAAAGATGAATGCTCCGCTTGAGCGGAAGGCATTGATATTAGCGAACGTGGCAGTTAAGCAGTACATCTACGACAACCCCTCCATCAAGAATGATAATGGGGCATTAAAGAAGCTTAAAGGGCGCACCCTGAATCAGAAAAGGCTTGTGACCGGGGCTGTAAAGCAACGTGTCAGATTTACTGATCGCGAATGGGAAGCGATTCAAGCTGGTGCTGTTCACCACACGTTCCTCAAAGATCTTCTTCGGAATGCAGACACCAAGGAGGTCAAGCAATTGGCAATGCCGAGAGAAAGGCAGACGCTGAGTGCGACCAGAACGGCAAGAATTCAGAGTATGCTGAGTAATGGCTATACTCAGAAGGAAGTTGCGTCAATGCTGGATGTTCCGCTTAGCCAGGTCGAAACAGTTTCTATTAAATCGAGGTGAGATAGATGGCTGAAGAAGTAATGCTAAGCACCATTGACAATCCATATAACCCGTTTGACAACTTTGAGCAATGGTATATGTTTGATGAGCTCCAAGCAAGGCGAGAAAACAGGCCTACTTGCAGCAGCTATCTCGCTCGTGTTGATTACAGTTCTGATGAAGTCAGCGAAGCTGAACAGATTCAGACGATGAATGACATTATTGATGAGATTGTTGAGCTCAATCTAAGCGGTAAATTCATTAAGTTGACCCATTCAGAGGCAAAGAAGCTGGCATAGCAATGCTTTGGCACCGCTGAATGACCCCGGAAAGCCCCAGATATACCCGGGTCGCTCGAATTCAGGGCGTTATACCCCGGGGGAGGGGTCGAAAAAAGGCCACCCCCTCTTTCAT
>Ga0247611_10008613_pt1 | contig 12520 bp, 12 predicted proteins | sample 177DNAGHGhighgp2_FD_192422 | JGI IMG/M metagenome (GOLD analysis project Ga0247611, IMG submission 192422) | Sheep rumen microbial communities from Palmerston North, Manawatu-Wanganui, New Zealand - 1770 DNA GHGhigh gp2 | ecosystem: Host-associated > Mammals > Digestive system > Stomach > Rumen... | reverse complement strand
CCGTGTTCACGCTCGTCGCCCACCACAAGGATGGCTCTGTCGATAACATCGCCCTCAGCCACACCTACAACGAACAGCAGTGGGCATGGTTCAAGGCGGGTTCGGCCCTCAACCTCATCCGCGCGAACAACAAGTAAGCGATGGCTTTCAACAACTGGCAGGACATCTACCGGAACATGAGTCCGGAGATGAAGGAACAGGCCATGGAAATGGCCAAGGAAAAAATCAAGGAAAAGGTGATGCACTGGATTTCGCAGCCGGTGCTCGTGGCGGTGGCGCTCGTGCTCGGAGCCATCGTCGGCACGCTCACCGCATTCTTTGGCCAGGTGCTGGACCGCGTCGGCGATATCCGCGATGCCAACCCGCTATACTGGATTCCGGCCCTCGCCCTCGGTGGTGTCGCCATCGTGTTCACGTACAAGAAAATCGGCAAGGGTTCCGAACGCGGCATGGGAATCATTTTCGATGTCGCGCACGGCAAGGAAAAGGAAGTCCCGCTCCGGCTCATTCCGCTCATCATGGTAACGACCTGGGTCACGCACCTCTTCGGAGGCAGCTCGGGCCGCGAAGGCGTCGCAATGCAAATTGGCGCCACCCTCGGGCATAACATCAGCTCGAAAATCCATGTAGAAAACGCTCCCCGCATCTTGCTTGTCGCAGGCATGGCGGCAGGTTTCGCGGGCCTTTTCCAGACCCCGCTCGCGGCCATCGCGCTCTCGCTCGAGATATTGCTGGCAGGCCACCTCGAGATGGCGGCCCTGCTCCCCGCCGCAGTTGCCGCCTTTACCGCATGCAAGGTCTCGCAGATGTTCGGGGAAACGGCCGCGATTGCCATGAACGACATCTTCCCGGGCGATATCACGAGGATCATCTGGAACGACAGCGGGCTTGACATTTACTTTATCCTGAGGCTCGCCGTCCTCGGCATCATCTTCGGGATTGTCGGCGGCGGTTTCGCAAGGCTCCTTCCGCTTTCCAAGAAGTTCTTCGCCGAAAAGTTCCCGAACCCCTTCAAGCGCGTCGCCATCATGGGCATTGCACTCAGCGTGCTCCTGCTTCTTTGCTGGCAGGGCCGCTATTCCGGCCTCGGCACGAACCTCGTCGACATGATTTTTTCGGGCTCCGAGGCAACCGCCGCCAGCGACATCTATGCCTACGACTGGATTCTGAAGATGGTGTTCACCATCGTCACGCTCTCGGTCGGGTTCCAGGGCGGCGAAGTGACCCCGCTGTTCACCATCGGCGCCACCCTCGGCACGACACTGGCCACAATCGTAGGCGTACCTCTCCCGATTGCCGCAGCCCTCGGCTATGCGGCTGTATTCGGAGCAGCCACAAATACGCTGTTCGCCCCCATCCTTGTCGGTGCTGAAATCTTCGGGTTCGACCTGTTGCCCGCATTCTTCGTAGTCTGTACAGTCGCCTACGTATGCAACGGCGGCAAGTCCATCTACGCACAAAAGAAACTGCGTTTGCGCTAAGAGCGGGTTGCCATGCCGCACGGAATGTCTTAATTTTAGGGCATGCAAAACAATCGTGAAAACTGGGGTTCCAAGATAGGAGTCATCCTCGCTGTCGCAGGTTCGGCAGTCGGGCTCGGCAACTTCCTGAGATTCCCCGTACAGGCGGCCACCAATGGCGGCGGCGCATTTATCATTCCCTACCTCATCGCGTTTCTCTTCCTTGGCATCCCACTCGCCTGGATGGAATGGACCCTCGGTCGCTATGCGGGCCGCCATAACTACGGCACCGCCCCGAGCACGCTCCACATCATCTTCGACAAGAAGAAACCCTGGGCAAAGCACCTGGGCTCCATCGGGCTCCTGCCTCCCCTCTTCATCGTCTTCTACTACGTGTTCATCCAGTCATGGATCCTCGCGTTCGCCTACTACTCCCTTACGGGCAAGCTCATGGAAGTCACGGCCCAGGGTAGCGCTGCCGTCACGCAGTTCTTCGGCGACTTCATCATGCTCAAGACATGCGTGGGCCCCGTTCCGGCCGCCATCATATTCTTCCTCATCACGTTCGCCAGCAACATGACCGTTCTCGCCCTGGGCGTGCGCAAGGGCATCGAGCGCGTGAACAAGATATGCATGCCCATCCTGCTATTCCTGGGCATCGTCCTCGTGGTGCGCGTGCTTACGCTCCCGGACATAGGCAAGGGTCTCGCCTTCATGTGGAACCCCAACCTCTCCGAACTCGCCAATCCCAAGGTATGGATGGCCGCCGCGGGCCAGGTGTTCTTCACCATGAGCCTCGGTATGGGCATCATCTGGTGCTATGCGAGCTACCTCAAGCCCAAGGAAGACCTGGTACTTTCTTCCCTTACCGCTAGCGCCACGAACGGCTTTGCCGAAATCATCGTCGGCGGTACGGTCGTCATCCCCATCGCGGTCATCATCGCGGGCGCGAACATCGAGGAATGCGCGAAGCTCGGCACCTTCGGCCTCGGATTCCAGACCATGCCCTACGTGTTCGGTACGCTTCCGCTCGGCGGTGCGTTGCAGACACTCTGGTTCGCGCTCCTGTTCTTCGCGGGCATCACCAGCGCCATTTCGATTATCCAGCCGCTCATCAGTTTCTGCGAAGACGACCTCAAGTTCACACGCAAAAAGTCCGTCGCGACCATCAGCACCATCATCTTTATCGGCAGCCTCACCGCTATCTTCGGCCTTGCCGCGGGTACGGTCGACGAACTCGACTTCTGGGGCGGTACTTTCCTGCTCGTGGTGTTCGGCGCCATCCAGGCCATCATATTCTCGTTCGTCCTCGGCCGCAGGAAATCGCAAATTGTGCAGCCCGGCGAATCCGTGGCATTCGCCCTGATGAACGAAGGCGCACAGCTCAAGCTCCCCCGCTTCTTCAGGCCCATAATCCAGTATGTCTGCCCGGCCTACCTGATTATCCTGCTCGTTTCGTACACGTTCACAGACGGCCTCCCGCTCATCACGCTGAGCAACATCCCCGCCGACGCGAAGGTGACCTTCCTTGGTTCGGAATTCTCGAAGCTCTACTTCACCTGGGGCTTCCGCGGGTTCATGCTGTTGCTGGTCGTGCTGCTGAACATCGCCATCGCCTACGCCTGGCGCAAGGGTGGCCCCGCCGAAAAAGGGCGCAGCAAGGACATCAAGAAAATGCCTCTCGGCAATTCCGACGAAACCGACAATGCGGCCAGCGCCGTAAAGGAGAACTAGCATGGACGCTGAATTCACTACCGGCGGGCTCGTTTTCATGCTCACATCGTGGGCGGCCATCATCGGGCTTTGCGTCTTCTGTTTTGCGAAGGTACTCAAGAAGAAGTAAGTATATTTAACGAATAATCCCGAGAGATGGCGGATCAAGTCCGCCATGACGACGCTAGAACATTGCGATGGCTAAATCGGGAAAAGGAAAATTCACAATGGATATCAAGAAGAAAGTCGAAGAACTGGCGCTCACCCTCCCCGAATGCCCCGTACCGCTTGCGGCATACATCCCGGCAACACGCTTTGGCGATACAATCGTCGTCTCGGGCCAGCTTCCGAGCGTCAAGGGAGATTTCTCGGCCTACTGCGGCACCGTCCCGACCGAGCTTTCCGTCGAAAAGGCTACCGAGGCGGCACGTATCTGCCTGTTGAACAACATCGCTGCCGCCATGACTCAACTCCAGCATGGAGAAACGCTCAGACTCGTGCAAATGCAAGGGTTCGTGCAGTCCGCAGCGGATTTCCATGAGCAGCCGGCCATACTGAACGGAGCAAGCGAACTCGCAGTACAGATTCTCGGCGAAAATGGCAAGCACGCACGTACCGCCGTCGGTGTAAATGCACTCCCGAAGAATGCCGCCGTCGAAATCAGCTGCACCTTCCAGGCTGTACCCGAGGAAGTTCAATTCACCGGAAGAATGAACTGGATTGAACAGTAATCAGACTTTCAAATAGAAGGTCGAATTAACCTTCTATTTCTTTCAGATAACGGGAAAGGGCATCCTGCCATGTGGGCAGGGGCTTGAACCCGGCCTCAACCAGTTTACTCTTGTCCAGACGGCTATTGAAGGGGCGAGCCGCCTTGCTCAGGCCGTATTCCGCCGTCGTAACGGGAAGCACGTTCGTCTTTAGACCTGCTTGCCGGTAGATTTCCTTTGTAAAGTCGTACCAGCTGATAAAACCACCCTCGTTCGTCGCGTGGTAATAACCGTACTTGTCCGTCTCGATCATGTCGACAAGCAGCCTGCTCAGGTCGAGTGTATAGGTCGGCGTGCCAATCTGGTCATTTACAACCTTCACAGTATCGTGCGTACGGCCCACATTCAGCATCGTCTTGATGAAGTTCTTGCCATTGAGTCCAAAGACCCATGCGATTCGTACGATAAAGAACTTCTCGAGAGTCCCGCTTACCGCCAGTTCACCCTCGAGTTTAGTTTGTCCATAAACATTCAGCGGTTTGTAGTCCTTGCAGTCCGGTTTCCAGGGTTCACTCCCCTGGCCATCAAAAACATAGTCCGTGCTGATATAGACCATCTTCGCATCGAGCGCCTTGACCACCTTGGCAATGTTCTCTGTTCCCTTCGCATTGATGGCACGAACCTTGGGCTGTTTGTCTTCGTCCTCGGCCAGGTCCACCGCTGTCCAGGCTGCGCAATGGACTACGACATCGGGCCTGACATTTTCGATTACCGCAGAAACGGCGTTCGAATCGGTAATATCCATCTGCACGTACGGCATGGTAGTCACGGCACTTCCGTCCGCAATTCCCGCATAGGCCGGAGCGATATCGCTACCCACGCCCTCGTAACCGCGCTTGGCAAGTTCATTCATCACATCGTGACCCAGCTGGCCACCGACACCAGTCACTAAAACCTTCATAGGGAACCTCTAGATCAGTCCATGTCCAAATCAGAAAGCTGCTTGTGCAACGCCTCGTTTTCGCGTGCAAGCGAATCAGCCTTTATACGTAAAATTCCTATGTTCCGTTCCAGAGAATCCTTCTTGGCAGTAAGTTCCTGGATTTCGGCAACCTTTTCGGAATCGGTACAGCCAGACAACATAAAAAAAGAGATTGCAAACAACAAAATTCCAATAAGTCTTGTCATATTCAAAATTTAATTATAAATATGGTAGAGGAAAACTGCTAATCTGGAAAAAGGTATTATGATTGATAAGGTTTGGGCCTGGTTTACAAGTCAAGGTTACAAAGGTTCCGTTTCTGTACGGAACCAGGATTCAGGGGCATCCGGTACATCGCATATTTTCACCAGCAAGGGGAACACTCCTGACGACGATATCTTTATCCACGAGGCTATCTACGAGATGGACCCGGACTACCGCGTTGTCGCCATCATCAAGCAGGTAGGAGCGACATCCGCCGAAACTTGGGCACAGGAGACATACCCGGAAGGAGTCATCGAGGTCAGTTTTGCAGGCGATGCCGAGAATATCCAGAGGAACCTGGACAACGCCATCATCGAAGGGCTCGCCCACAAGAAGGTCCTAAAAAATCGAGAATCCGGCGCTATCGTGAAGTTCGGATACAAGTTCGAAGACCTCCTACAATAATTATCTTTGTCTATATGAATTCGAGTACGAGGCCATCTCCGGAACTTCTCCTGCCCGTGGGCACGCGCGAGATGCTGGAGGCCGCCGTCGCCAACGGCGCCGATGCCGTTTATTTTGGGGTTCCGCACTGGAACGCGCGCGGTCGAACGGAAGACTTTTCGTTCGACGATGTCTACGACATGATCCGCTACGCAAGGCTACGCGGAGTGCGCACGTTCCTCGCGATGAACGTCCTCGTATTCGAACGCGAACTGCGGGAGTTGCCCGAGTTTCTTGAAAAAATCATCTCGCTGGAACCGGATGCCTTCATTATCCAGGACATCGGGCTTGCGCGCCTGATACGCGCCATCGCACCCACGCAAGAGATTCACGCAAGCACGCAGATGACGCTTGCAAGCGCGGAGGCCGTCAACCTGGTTGCAGGAATCGGGTTCAACCGCGCCGTACTCGCACGAGAACTCTCGCTCAAGGAAATCGCACGCATCAAGGAAGCGACCCCGCTCGAACTCGAAGTATTTATACACGGGGCGCTCTGCGTGAGCTATTCGGGGCAGTGCCTCACCAGCGAGAACTTTGGCGGCCGGAGCGCGAACCGCGGGCAATGCGCCCAGAGTTGCAGGCTCCCCTACCGCATATTCGTAGACGGCAAGGAATTCCGCGATACCGATGCGCAGTTCCTGTTCAGCCCGCACGATTTGTGCGCCCTCCCGAAGTTAAACGAACTTGAAGAAATCGGCGTAGATTCGCTAAAGGTAGAAGGCCGCCTCAAGAGCCCGGAATACGTGGCGGCAGTCGCGAAGGCCTACCGCAAGGCATTAAACCGCATCCCGCTCGACGGCAAGGACATGGAACCGCTGGAAGTCCTATTCAGCCGCGGCCTGCGCGCAGGTTGGCTTGACGGAGATAACCACCAGGAACTTGTGGACGGTACATTCAGCAACCATCACGGACTGTTCCTCGGGACAGTCGCGAAGGTGGAACGCGGGCAAGTGATTGTCGGACTCGACGATGCGCTTTCCGACGATTTCGCCGCGGGGATGGGGCCGCGGCCGGGTGACGGCATCTTGTTCGAAAATGCAGCGCTCGGTGTAAGTATCGGCAGCCGTCTGTATGCATCGCAGGAGGCACACCTCCCCCACACCAAGCGTGGCGACCCGAAGTACCTGCGGCTCGAATTCGGGAGCGACTTCGACACGCGACAGATTGCCATCGGCATGAAGGTTTACCGCAACGACTCGCCTGCGCTGGAAAAAGAACTGCGCAAGACGTTTACCGACCGCGAGCAGGCAAAGCGCATTCCCGTGAACATGGAACTTTCGGGAAGCATCGGCGGCTTGCTCAAGCTCGCTGTCTACGACGTGCCGCGCAACCGCATCGAGGTCGAAAGCGATACGGCACTGGAAGCCGCGAGGAATGCTGATGGGAATGCGGGCGATAAACTGCGCGACCTCGCACAGAAGGAACTTTCGGGTCTGAGCGCGACCGCCTACAGCCTCAGGAATCTCGAAGTCAATGTCGAGCGCGGAGCTTTCATTCCCGGCAAACTCCTGCGCACGCTACGCCAGAAGGCTATAGAGCAACTCAACGCAAAGCGCTGCGAATGGAAGGAACTGAATCCGAGCGCCATTGCGGGCCGTGCCCTCCTCAACAGCGTAAAGTTTGGCAAGACCGGCGCGCAGTCCACAGCCGGCAACGCAACAAACGCGCGTCCCGTCATCTCCGTCCTTGTCCGCAGTCCCGAGCAGATTGCCGCTCTCGAAGGCCTCGACATCGACAACATCATCATGGATTTCGACTGGGGCGTCAAATACGACGAATCGCTCCAGCAGATCCGCGAACTCGGATTCAAGGCGGGCATGGCCACGCTCCGCATCCACAAGCCGGGCGAAAGCCATTACCTCAAGAACATCCTGCGGCTATGCCCCGACTTTGCGCTGGTGCGCAACCTCGGCGCACTTTCCATCCTCAAGGAAAGCGGCATCCCGCTCACCGGCGACTACAGCCTGAATGCCGCAAATAGTTTGAGTTACGACTGGCTCCTTTCACAAGATTTGCAAACGCTCCACCCCTCGTGGGATCTTAACAGCACGCAGTTATTCGACCTGCTGGGCGACATCGACGGCAGCCGCATGGAACTCACGCTCCACCAGTACATGCCCGCATTCCACTCCGAATACTGCGCATTCGCCCGCGCACTTACTAGCGGCCGGCGGTTCCCCGAATGCGGCAAGATCTGTACCCTGCACAAGGTCGAAATTTTGGACCACAAGGGCGAACGTCACTTTTTGCAGAGCGATGCGGAATGCCGCAACACGCTATTCGTAGGCAAGCCGCAATCCGCGCTCAAACTATTGCCCGAACTGCAAAAGGCCGGAGTGAACCACTTCCGCCTCGAAATGCTCCAGGAGGACCCCGAAACCGTCCACCGCAAGGCGCTCATCTACACGCAAGCCATCCGCGGGAAGGTTTCCATCGCCGAAGCCATCCGCCTCGCCGGCGTCGAAGAGAAATACGGCCTTAGCGAAGGGCAACTCTTCAACGAGAGTGTCTGGAAAGACCGCAAGAAGGCCTAATTTTTCTATATTGCGCCAATAATTTTCACCGCCCTCAAACGCAGGGCCAAAGGAACACCATGAAAATCGCCGATAAGACCGTCGTCCAGATGCACTACACCCTCACCTCCGACGAAGGAGCCGTCATCGACTCTTCCGAAGGCCGCGAACCGCTCCAGTACATCCAGGGAGCCCACATGATCGTCATCGGTCTTGAAAAGGCGATGGAAGGCCGCGAAGTCGGCGAAAAGTTCGACGTGAAGGTCATCCCGCGCGAAGGCTACGGCGAGTACGACGAACGCCTGACACAAGAAGTCCCGATTGACGTTTTCCAGGGCGTAGACAAGGTCGTGCCGGGCATGCAGTTCTATGCACAGACCCCGGCAGGCCCGATGCCCATCCGCGTAAAGTCCGTCTCGGCCGACAAGGCCGTCATCGACGCTAACCACGAACTCGCGGGCAAGAACCTGAACTTCGCCATCGAGGTGGTAAGCGTGCGCGAGGCTACCGAAGAGGAACTGAACCCGCAGGGCCACTGCTGCTGCGGTAAGCACGAAGGTGAAGGCGAGCACGAATGCCACTGTGGTGAAGAAGGCCACGAGTGCGAATGCGGCGGCGAAGGTAAAAAGGAAAACTGCGACGGACAGGGCGGTTGCGGCTGCCCCAACCACGACAAGCACCACGGCTAGAAACAGAAGCCAACTACGATACCGGCGGCTCCAATGATGGACAAGGCAATTCCTATGCCGAGTTTTGCACCCCCGCCGTTATCGGTCGTTTTCTCTTCGAAAGTGTCGTAGTCATATTCGGTCGAGGTATCGACGCTCCCCATGGCGGCAAGGACAATGCCCGTCGTAAGCAGTACACTTCCGCCACCAATCAGTCCCCAACGGATCCATACTCTGTTTTGAGGATTTGTCACAGACGGGACTTCGTTAATGGGCTTGTTCGACCTGGGCATGTCATCATCATCGTCGTCAAATTTTACATTCCTAGCAGGAGTGACCGCAACCTTGTCTGCATCAGCATCCTCCTCAGAGTCAAGGTCATTATCGCCAATGCCCCCGGCACCCTGCGCACGGCGTCCACCCTTCTGCGCCCCCTTTGGAGCCTCGCCGATACCGCCGGAACCCGCATCCCTGTTGGATTTCACCTTGCCGAAGAATTCCGGAGCGTTCTCCTTGATGATTTTCAGGAGCGCATCCACGTTCGCGCCATTCCCGTTGAAACTCGCAATAAGCTTATTGCCCGCAGTCTCATAGATTTCCGCAGAAATCGTGAGCTTAGAACCGAACTTGCCCACGTGAGCCTGACAAATATAATCTGCAGAAATATTCCGGCCTGTCTCCGCAAGGCAACTACCCTCACAATCCTCGATGGCCTTCCCAGGCGGGAGCATCGCGCTGATATTTTCGCGCGTCATGATGGTATAGTCGTCTTCTGCAGGGAGCTGCTTGACGGCGGCCTCGCGCAATACGTTCGTGAGGTACTGCCGATCGGACAGACTCACCTTCTTTTTCACTTCTGCGGACGCACCCGTCTCAAGTACGGCAACATGTGCCGAGAATGCGCCCGAAGTGCAAGCCAGTATGAGGATTAAAGTCTTTAGCAGATTTTTCATAAAGTAAACATATATTTTTTTTGCCCCCACCGCAAAAAAAGTACTTTATCGCAAGTAAAAACGGCGAAGAATTTGCCGCAGAACACGCAGGCCATAAGAGACAACGTTCAGGTTGGATTTCTCGCCGGCATAGCGCGTGGGTATGGGAAGTTCGGCCAGCCGGTAGCCGCGGGCATCGGCGATGGATATGATTTCCAGGTCGATATCGAAGCTCGGGCTCAATTTCTGGAGGTCGAGCGTCTTCAGGAATTCTGCGTTGTAGACGATGAAACCGCTGTGGCGGTCCGTTAGCTTTTGCCGGAAGGCGATGTTCTCGAGCGCGGTGAGGAACGCCCCGCCAAGTCGCTTGTAGAGGGGCATGTTGCCGGCTTTCGCGCCCCCTGCAATGGCATGGCGAGAACCCTGGACTAAAGCCAATTCGGGCAGTTTACTTGCCTCGGGCCGGTTGCGCGCGGACTCGAGGTACGCGAAGAATTCGCCGAGCTGTTCGGCGGGATACTGCCCGTCGCCATGAAGGCAGGCGATGTATTTCGCGCCAGAGCGGAGCCCTTCGGAAATCCCAGTCTTGACTACGGCGCCGTAGCCGCGGTTGAACTCAAAGCGCATATACTCCAGGTGGGCGGCATATTCCGTGTTAGAAGATGCCGTATTTGTGTTTCGAGATGCGCCGGCCTCCCCCGCGACAAAGCCCTCAAAAGCCCCGCGCGTATCATCCTTCGAGCCGTCGTCAATCACGAGCACCTGCGCACGTTCTATGACTGCAGAGGGAATGCCCTCCAACACGCCCGCGAGAGTCTGCGATACGTTATAGGCCGGGATAAAGATGAAGTAGTCGGGAGTCATTGTTCAACGGAATAATGCTTTACGAACCAGGAGAGCGATTCCTCGAGAGCAACTTCGAGCGGGATACGTGCCCTGAACCCGAGCAGGCGCTCGGCCTTTGTAACCGAGGGCATGCGACGCATCGAATCGTCGTAACCCGCGCCGTAGTATTCCTCGCCCGAAATAACTTGCGGTTCCGGCAGCGTAGAGGCATCGATTCCACGTACCTTCGCAAAAATCGTACGCATCTTCTGAGCAAGTTCCGCGATGCTCACCTCGTTTTCCGCGTTCCCGACATTGAAAGCCTGCGAGAAAACGCCCGACGCCGCTCTAGAGCCAGCGTCCGTCGCCGCGCCACCCGCGGCAAACAGCGCAAACAAGAAATCAATCGCGTCGTGCACGCTCGTAAAGCAGCGCTTCGCCTTCCCGCCATTCACGAGTTTCAGCGGTTCGCCCCGCAAAAGCGCCGTCGAGAAGTTCGCGAGCACCCGCGGGATTCCCTCGCCGTCTACACCCGGCATAAAGTCCATGTACGGCCCGACAAAATTGAACGGGCGGACAACAGTCCACTTAAGCCCAGGTAGTCCCGCGATAAACCGTTCCGCCAGGAGTTTCGCCGTTGCATAGCTCCAGCGGCTCGCGGCAACCGGCCCCAACACAACGGGAGTATCGTCTTCAATCAGTTCATCCGAATCCGGCGCCGTACGCCCATAGATCTCGGAAGTCGAAAAATGCACGAGCCAGGAGCCCGACTTTGCGCATGCCTCAGCCAAAGCCGCCGGATGGTCGTAGTTGCTCCGGATGACTTCGCACGCTTCCCCCATATAGCGACTCGGCGTACAGATGGCCGCCAGGTTCACCACCAGCGGAAACTGAGCAATGCGCTCCACGACAGCAGGGTCGGCAAGGTCCGCGCACAAGAACTCACACCGCTCATGGTTAAGGCGGTGCTGCAGCCTGTAGAAATCGAGATCCACGCCAAAAACACGCCAGCGGGTTCGTTCCAGCACGGCGTCGAGTAGATGGCTACCAATAAAACCACCGCAGCCTACGATGACCACGGTGATACTACTGTCGTCGAAACGGAGGTTCATTACTCCTTGACCTTGAAGGTCCCGGACTTACCCGCCTTGGACGCTTTGGAATACGGGTAGACGTAGATGTAGGCATCGTCAGCGGCCTTTACACCACGCTTGGAATCCAGCTTGATGCTGTACTCGTTGCAGGTCTTGCCGTCAATCTTTGCATCATCGATGCTTTCATCGAGCAGGTTCACCTTCTTCGCGCCTTCGTCATAGCGGAGTTCAACACCGAAGCCGCCGAAATCCATGTCAGAACCGAACACGACCTTGATGGTCTCGCCCACCTTGAAAGTCTCGCCGCCAGCCGGAGATACGACCTTCACGCCGTCAGTAACGGAACAGTCGAAATCAGAGCCGTTGTCGGCAGAAGTCGAGTCGTCGCAGGCGAAAAACGCGAGCGAACTTGCAAGAAACAAAGCATGGGTAAACTTCATAAATTCCTCGTTTGTTGTTTATGTGAACAATATACAAAAACGCCTAGCGGGCCACGACCTGCTTGCGGATTTTTTCGGACAAATCACGCCCGCCCAGCTGCGCGATGCACTCGAACGCGAATTCCTCGGCGGTTCCGGCCCCGCGGCTAGTGACAATGTTGTCATCCACCACCACGCGGTCTTCCACAAACTTGTTGCACACGAGTTCCTCCACGCAGCCCGGGAAGCATGTCGCAGTGCGGTCCACAAGGAGTCCGGCCTTGCTCAGCACGAGCGGGGCCGCGCAGATAGCGAAAATCCACTTGTTCTTGTCGTTGAAGTCGCAAACGACGTGTTCCACGTCGGCAGATGCCTTGAGGCGCTGCACGCCGGGGCCGCCACCCGGCAGGAGAACGGCATCGAACTTTGCGGTATCGGCACCCGAAAGTGCGAAATCAGCCGCAATCTTGAGCCCGTGGGCACCCGTCACGAACGA
>Ga0247611_10008612_pt1 | contig 12522 bp, 12 predicted proteins | sample 177DNAGHGhighgp2_FD_192422 | JGI IMG/M metagenome (GOLD analysis project Ga0247611, IMG submission 192422) | Sheep rumen microbial communities from Palmerston North, Manawatu-Wanganui, New Zealand - 1770 DNA GHGhigh gp2 | ecosystem: Host-associated > Mammals > Digestive system > Stomach > Rumen... | reverse complement strand
GCTCTCCAAAGAAAGGATCGATGAGGTCTTGGAACTGGTCGGACTTCTGGACCGGTCGAAAGAACCCGTCAAGAAGTATTCTCTCGGAATGAAACAGCGTATCGGTCTGGCACAGGCACTTCTTCAAAAGCCGAAGGTATTGATCCTGGACGAACCCACCAATGGTTTGGATCCGGCCGGAATCCACCAGTTGCGTGATATTCTGAAGAAACTGGCTCATGAAGACGGGACCGCCATCATGGTCTCCAGTCACCTTCTTGCAGAAATGGAAATGATGTGTGACCGTATCGGGATCATTTCCAATGGCAAACTTCTGCAGATCTGTACGATAGAAGATCTGATGCACAAGGCGGACAGCACGTCCGTATTCCGGATCAAGACGACTGACCCGAAGAAGGCGCAGGATATCCTTTCCAAGGAAACGACTTTCAAGATCTCCAATGTCACACATGAGAGTCTGGATATCGAAGCAGAAGAAACAGATATCAACGAATGCGTCCGTAAGCTCGTGGCTGGCGGCTCCGACATCTACGGAGTACAGAAGCTTCAGACTTCACTGGAAGACGCGTTCCTGGAGATTACGGGAGGAGGAATCAAAGTTGAGTAAGATTTTTGCGCTTTATACCAATGAGTTGATCAAGCTCAAGAGCAAGATTTCCACCTGGATCCTCCTGACGCTTATGATCCTGGCCTCATTTCTTTCCCCTTTAATACTGGGACGCATTGCGCTTTCCGAAGTCGAACAATACGCGTATTACGGCTGGGAAAACCTGACCAAGGAACAGATCACCCATCTTCGCGATTCTCTTTCCAAAAACCTCGGAGATATGGATAATTATATTCATCACGAGACGATCCAATATAGTGTAAACAATGAGATGAAAGAACTCTTCTCCACGTATCTTTCCTTTAGCGACGGAGATCTATACTCGTATGGAAATTATCTTGTTTTCAACTCTTTACTTGCGGGATATGACTTTGACGCCTACCCGCTTACAGACACAGCACTGTCCAATATAGCATTCCAGGAATACAGAGATTATCAGGGCAATATCAACGATGAGAATGCGGTTCCATTTGCAGAACGCGATGCCAAATGGTTTTCGCGCTATGAGATTTATACAAAGTGCCTGGACTTATGCAAAAAAGCTCTTTTTAGCCATGACTATGCACCGCTGGCTGAGTCCTACAAGCTGAATGGAGAGCAGACACAAGCAGACTACATTAACACACTTGCGCGAATCGACCCAAAGGGAGAGCTTTCCATGATCGAGGCGCAGCATGTCTACGAACTGCTCTTAGAACAGACAAAAGACCAGGATAATCTTCGTACCGGCACGGAGACGGTTTCGTCGGAGATCGACAGCCGCAGAGTCCTGCTAAGTGCTTCCAAGCGTCAGATCCTGGAAGAACGTATCCAGATCATCGATCATCTGATCGAAAAGAAAAACACCACGAATACGAATCGCTCTATAGCTTTAGAGATATCTTCTCTTTCCCAGAGTATAGGGCGTTTCTTCCTGATCGTACTTCTGATCATCGCGGCAGGCGGATGTATTTCTCAGGAATTGGCTTCCGGATCGATCAAATCCCTGATCATCGCACCGGTCAAGCGTTGGAAGATCTTCCTTGCCAAATTGCTTTCCGTACTCTCTGTTGTAATTGTCGGAAGTATTCTTCTTAACTGCATGACCACACTCGGCACACTCATTCAATTCGGCTCGGATAGTCTTCCTTCTTACTTCTATTATTCGAATGGAGTTGTGAAAGAATTGCCATTCTTCCTCTATTCATTGCTCCACTTTCTGATCGACAATCTCCCGTTGTTCATCTATGTTCTGACGGCCTTCACGATTTCTTGCATGACCAAGAATACCGCGCTGTCCGTAGGTGTTTCGATGAGTCTGATCCTCTTTAACAGCATCGGCAGTACCTTCCTGAGCCTTTTCGGTCAGAAAAGATGGATCGATTTTCTGCCCTTTTCCAACATGAATCTTAGTCCGTACTTTTTTCCGCATGAGACATTAATTGGAAAAACCGACCTGTTTCAATCCGATTCACTGGCCACCAACAACTCCTTGCTTTTCTCCGTCGTGTACCTTGTCATTCTGGTGTGTATCCTTCTTCTGACCGCATACGATGGATTCGTAAAGAAAGATATTTCCTGATCATACGGGAAAAGAACTATCCCACGGAGTTCTTTCAATCAAGAAAGCGATTACTTAAGAAAGCCGGCATTGCCTCCCCTGTTGCACATCTAGCGCAGCGAAAACAGAGGCGATCCGGTTTCTTACTTTCCGCTTGTCCGAAACCCACATCGGTGCCACTAGGTGTTTCTTGTCTCCATCTCCGGTCAGACGATAGATCACCATACTCTCAGGTAAATGCTCGATCACTTCACCCAGAAAGGAGATATACTCGTCCATTTCCATCAAAGCGAACGGCTCCTGTATATACTCATCATATAATCTGGTTCCTGAGAGAACATTCAGATTGGCGATCTTTATTCCATGAATCGGAAGCGAAGCGCAATAGTCGACCGTTTCCATCATCTGTGCACGTGTTTCCACAGGAAGATCCAATATCACATGCACGATCACATCGATCCTTCTCTCATTAAGTTGCCACACCGTCTTTTCAAAGACATCCAGGTCATATCCACGGTTCATCCAACGTGCCGTCTCTTCATGGATCGACTGAAGTCCCAATTCGATCCATAGCTTGGTTGCCCTGGATATCTCCGTCAGGATCGAAAACATTTTCTCGCTGATACAATCCGGCCGGGTCGCTATGGCGATTCCAACCACTTCCGGATCGGAAACAGCAGCCAGGTATTTACTACGCAAGACATCCTCGTCCCCGTATGTATTACTGAAATTCTGGAAATAGGCGATATATTTATGGCTTTTACACTTGGCGCCCACTCTCGCCTTCGCCTCGGAAAGCTGCGCTTCGATAGAGAGATTCCGGTCTGCTGCAAATTCACCGGACCCGCTTCCACTACAGAATATACAGCCACCGAAACCCTTCGTTCCGTCGCGATTCGGACAGGTACAGCCGGCATCCAGTGCGATGCGGTAGACCTTCTCACCGAATAAGGAAGTATAGTATTCACTTGCCGAGTAATATCCCATCCGTTACCTCATACATTCTCATTGAAACCGCCATGCGGGTGTTCGGTACGGTCCTCGGGACAAAGATCAATCTTACCCTCCAGTTCCGTTCCCCGCATAACGACATTATACCCAAATCTGGCACGAAGCGTGTCCAGCGCAGTGTTGACCTTGTCATCCCGCTTGATCTTCTCGAAGTTCTCGAACACCGTCATCTGATGCCAGGTGTCCTCATCTGTCAGATGCGTCGTCCGCACTCCGATACTCCGGATCGGCGCGTGCCAGTCATAGCTTTCATCGAAAAGCGTCATCGCCAGTTCCGCGATGGCTTTCTCATCGTTCGTCTCGGATTGTAACGCGCGCTGTTTCTCATAAGATTGAAGATTGGTATCCCGTACCCAGATCGTAACGGTTCCGGCATAGAAATGGTGCTTCCGCAGTCTTCCGGCCACCTGTCCGGATAAAGCAAGGATCACTTTCCAGACATCATGGCGGTTTACCATATCTCTCGGTGTCGTAGTGCTGTTTCCGATTGATTTCAACGGTCTTGAATAGGAACCGGAAGCAACAGGATCCTCATCCATTCCGTTCGCATGCCGCCATAAGGCATATCCATTCTTTCCAAGATAGGCCTGCACATACTCCGGATCCAGATGGGCCAGATCTCCGATCGTACGGACATTGATCTTGGAGAATGCCGAATTTGTGGCTTTCCCGACATATAGAAGATCCGCCACAGGAAGTGGCCAGACGATATCCCGGAAATTGGCTTCCGTGATCACGGTGGTCGCGTCCGGTTTCTTATAGTCAGACCCCAGCTTGGCAAATGTCTTATTAAAACTCACTCCGACCGAACACGTCAGGCCAAATTCATTCCGGACACGGCTTCGTATCTCATCAGCAATGGCCAACGGTGTCCCCATGGTATTGCCCGTGATATCCAGCCAGCATTCATCCAGTCCGAACGGTTCAACTTTATCCGTATACTGCAGGAACATCTCCCGGATCCGCTCGGAAAAATAGACATACTGGTCATAGTGGGCCGGAACAACTAGAAGATCCGGACACTTCTGCTTCGCCTGCCAGATTGCTTCCGCCGTCTTGACGCCTTGCTTCTGCGCAAGAGGATTCTTCGCCAGAATGATTCCATGTCTCTTCTGACTGTCTCCACCGACAGCCATCGGGACCGTACGCCACTCCGGATGGCTTCGCATTTCCACAGATGCGAAGAAACAATTCTGATCCACATGTAAAATATCCCGATGCATCGGCCTCTCTCTCCCTATTGCAAACGTTTGTTTGCTTTAGTTGCATTATAGCATAGACGCGATAAAAAATCATCCTTTACAAATTAGTCATTTTTTTCTACGTTTTTTTGCTTTTTTTTTAATTATCAGAATTGTATAATGACAAAGAAGAAAACAAGTTTTTTTATTGTTCTAAATTCGCCTCATTGGACGAGGCAATACAGAAGAAGGATGGTGAACATATGGCAAAGCAGCGTATTTTACTTGTTGATGACGACACCGATATTCTCGAGATCAACCGATCTTTCCTCTCCAACGAGGGCTACGATGTAAGCGTAGCAACGAACATTGCCCAGACACTCCAGAAGGTTGAGACGAATGCATATGATTGTATCGTTCTGGATATCATGCTTCCGGACGGAAGTGCTTTCGATCTTCCTGCCAAGATCCGCGTGTACACCAACGCACCGATCATTTTCCTCTCTGCAAAGGATCAGATCGAGGATAAGATCACAGGATTCAAGGCCGGTGGTGACGATTATATGACGAAGCCGTACAATCTGCCTGAGCTTTCTGCCCGTATTGCAGCACATATCCGTCGTAACATGACACGTGACGGCTTCCTGATGGAGTTCCCGCCGCTGACGATGAATGTGAAGACACGTGAAGTGGTTCTCAATGGCGTTCCGGTTCATCTCACCAACCGTGAGTTCGATATTCTCCGTCTCCTGGCCGAGACACCGAACGTGATCGTTCCTTTCGCCCGCATTTATTCCCACGTATGGGGCGATGACGGTCTTTGTGACAACCACCTCGTTATGGTAAATATCAGTTATCTTAGAAAGAAGATGGAGAAGGCAGATCCGACAGTTCAGTTCGTAAAGACGGAATGGGGCAGCGGTTATTCTTTCACCTACCCGCCGATCCGCAATACCATGCGTGCTGAGTAAGCCCGATCCGGGAAAGCGTGAAGCATTATGTCACTTGAGACTTCTGTACATGATCAGAATCGCTTTCACTTTGTCCGCTATCTTTTATTGATTATTATTTCGATCACTGCTTCTTCTCTGGTTTTCGTTCTCGTTAACTACAGACGGAGCAGTGATCTTTCTTTTATGCCGGATCACACGGTCGATCTTCGCTCTCTGAATGAAAACGGAGAAGATATTGCCGTTCTAGGAAAAGGATGGGAGTTCTATCCGAACCAGCTTCTGAATCCGCAGATGATCGAAGAGGGACATCTGCAGAGCCGCTTGCAGAATACTGATTTCCCTTACTCCTATTTCTCCGACGTGCAGATCTCGATCGATGGATGGACCAATCTTGGCCCGGATGCCGTATTGCATCGAGCTTCCATTGATACACGTACTGAACAGGAATGCTATATGGATAAATTCGGGTTCGGAACTTACCGGATTTCCCTGCTTTTCGACCGGCAATTGGAGCTGGTATCTTTAAACCTTCCCTCCATCTCCCAGTCGGCCACGATCTGGATCAACGGGGATGTTATCAAGCACTATGGTGTGGTCTCTGCCTCTGCTGATTCCTACAAAGCCGCAGAAGTCTCGGCTACTCTTCAGGTCACTCCGAATGAATCCGGACATGTGGAGATCGTTATTCAGTGTGCCAATTATTCCTCTCCGAACGGAGGGATCCTCTGCAGTCCTTGTATCGGAAGTGATGCCTACATTGATCTGATGGACATTGCTGCACGCATCTTTCTGACGATACTTGTGACGCTTCTGTGCGCCTTTCTTGTAGGAGGCACCTACATTTCCCAGACTTTTGCAGGGAAAGGCAAACTGTACTTTTTCCTGCTGATGCTCCTTTTCTCTATTCTCTATGAGTTATTTGCACCGACGATTACGTTACTTTCCGGAAACTGGAACTACCTGATCCGGATCTCGATCTTAATACTGAACAATTTCTGGGCTTTCCTGTTCTATGCAGCCCTGTATCCGAAAGGACTCGGCACCGTTTTCGAAAAGATCCGTTTTTTCGATACGTCTCTCATGGCCTTGCTTACCGCTTTGTATCTGCTGACATTCTGGTGTTTCCCGGACGTGCTCTATCAGCAGTCCTCTGTCGTGGCTCTGGCAGTCCTGGTCATCGTCACAAACAGCTATAACATATTCCGCGTATTCTTCATGATGCGTTACCATAACCACGGCAAATTCCTGTATGCGACTTCCGTAATACTGGTCACCATGATGAATCTTTCTGTCTTTATCCGATCGCAGTACTATACCGCGATCACACTCCACAGCTTCCTGATCTTCTTCCTGATCCTGATCTACGGAACCTTCTTCGTAATCAGCTATGTACGTACATTTGACGCGCTCTCCTTCCACAATAAGAATCTGCAGAGTGCTGTGGAAGAGAAAACAAAATACATCGCCAAAGTCAATCAGGATCTTCTTCGCAACCACGAGAAACTGATGGAGAACGAAGAGACACGTAAAAAGATGCTTTCCAATGTCTCGCACGATCTTCGTACTCCGATCACGGCGATCCGAGGCTATGTGGAACTGATGCTCAACGCCAAGGAACCGCTCCCGAAAGAGCAGGAGATCCAGTATCTGAACAATATCCATACAAGAAGCACGCAGATGGAGCAACTGATCTCCGATCTGGTGCAGCTGACCCGTCTGGAATCCGAGAACGATAAACTGGATATCATGCCTATCAGCATCAAGGATATGGTGCGGGATCTTTTTAATCTGTATCATGCGGAATGCGAGGGTACAAATAAGGTTATTACGTTCCAGGCTCCGGACGATGACGATCTTCTTATCGACGGAGATGCCAAGAAGTTACTCCGTGTATTCGAGAACATCATTGTCAATGCCATGAAATATACGAGAGAAGATGGCCGGATCCAGATCATCTGCCATCGCTACGATGACCCGGCCATGCTGGACGGCAATGCCGTTGAAGTGATCGTAAAAGACAACGGCGTCGGCATTCCGGAAAACGAGGTCCCGTATGTTTTCGACCGCTTCTACCGGGCGGAAAACTCAGGGATCAACCGTACCGGTTCCGGTCTGGGTCTTTCTATTGTTAAGAGTGTCATGGATAAACACGGCGGTAAGATCTGGGTCGAGAGCGAAGAAGGCAAAGGCTCCGAATTCCATATTGTTTTCCGCGCTTCCGAATTTACCATGGACATGGACGAGGACGAGGAATCCGAAGACGAAGAAGAGTGACCTCCCTTCTCTATTTCGCTTGTCTCTTTACCGAATGCCATATATGCAAAAAAAGAACTGTCTCATTCGAGACAGTTCTTCATTTCATGCAACTTAATCAACAAAAATTACTTCTTGTTAACCTTGTCCTTCAGGCCCTTACCAGCCTTGAAAACAGGAGCCTTGGAAGCCGGGATATTGATAACTTCCTTTGTGCTCGGGTTGCGACCCTTACGAGCTGCACGCTTCTTTGTCTCGAATGTACCGAAACCAACGAGAACAACCTTCTCCGGCTTCTTAGCAGCGAGAGCATCGCCGATTGCATCGAGAGTAGCGTTGATAGCTGCCTCAGCGTCCTTCTTTGTCAACTTTGTTGACTTTGCAACTGCATCAATAAGTTCTGATTTATTCATTTTCATTGCCTCCTTCAGGGCTTATTTAACAATCGTTATTATGAACGTCAAAATCCCTATTGTCAAGGCTTTTTACGTTTTTTCCTTCAAATTTGAAAGCAAGCATACTATTTAAATTTGTCAAGATGTCATTACATTGATATATGTAAATTTTCTTTTGTGTAAAAACACCCTGTAACGTAGCAGAATCAGACGTCCAGATCCTCAAAAGCAGCCAGTCCTTTTCCCATTTCAGCACGATTATCTCCATGCCGCACGAAAAGCATTGTGGTAAAGCTTAAAAACGTGAAGACCGCCGCGTACGGAAACAGCACTTTGTAACTGATATGTTTCAGGAGAAAGCCGGCCAGCACAGGCGTGATCACCTGCGCGCTCATAGAAGCCGCATAGTAATAGCCGGTGAATTTACCTGTGTCTGCACCACTGCACATCTCTACTGCCATCGGCAGGGAGTTGACATTGATCAATGCCCAGGCCACACCGACCAGGAAGAAATCGACATACATCGTGAAAAGAATACTGTCGCTTCCTTGCGTCGTAATAAAGTAAGCAGCGAGGAAACATGCGCTGAACAGTAAAGTGCCTGCAAGGATCGTCTTCTTTCTTCCGACCTTGGCGGCGATCCATCCGGATGGGATAAACGACAAGATCGCGCCCGCATTGGTCACCAGGAAACACGTGGATGCGAAGCCAAGCTGCTTATCCATAACAGTACCGGCATACGTGGTAAACCATGTCGTAAGCGCATTGTAGGCGAAATACCACAGTGCGACGGAGAAAAGGAGAAAGATCATGGACCGAAGGACCGGTCTTGGGAGTTTGGCTCCCTTCTTCTCATCTTTCACGGTCAGCTCCCACTCCGGATGGGCTTTCTCGATCGCGTCATTCTCGGAGGACCATTTCGGCTCCTTGACCAGTATCAGCATAAGACCGATGGCTATGAACATCAAAGCGGCGATGAAGATAAATAGAGGCTGGTAATTCACATGCTCCGTGCCTTTGGTCTTTGTCTCCGGATACATCAGCGCCGAGAACACCAGATAGAGGATACCGCCGAGAGCTCCCATCAGATTGATCACAGCGTTTCCTTGGGAACGGAGCGGCTTAGGCGTCACATCCGGCATCAAGGCCACAGCCGGAGAGCGGAATGAAGACATTGCAATCAGAAGCAATCCAAGTGTCGCAACGAAAGTGATCATTTTCCAGTTGGAAGGGGCCACGGCATAAGAATTATCCAAAACCGGAAGGATATTGGTAAAAATCACGGCAAGGCCGGTTCCAAACAGGATATAAGGCATTCTCTTCCCGATCCGGGTGTGAGTCCTGTCGGAAAGCTTTCCGAAGAGTGGCAGCATAAACAGTGCCAGAATATTGTCGGATGCCATGATCAGGCCGGTGAGACTTTCATCCAGATGGAAAGTCTTGCCCAGGATCAGCGGGAGAATATTATCGTACATCTGCCAGAAGGCCATGATTGCCATAAAGGCAAGGCCGGTCAGCAAAGTACGGCGATAGTTCAGTTTCATACAAGTGCCCCTCCCTCTTCATGCATATATCCACTATACCATGAAACTACCGCCCGAAAAAATCGTGAGTGGAATTTTTGCATCAGCGACTTGTTATCAAAAAAAGCAAATTGCATTTGTATGCAAGAAATGGTAATGTACATATGTTATGTAAAGAATCAATTCAATAATATGGAGGAAAAACATATGGCTACAATTACTAAAGATATGATCATTGCAGAAGTTCTGAGTGAGCATCAGGATACAGTACCGATCTTCATGAACAGCGGTCTGCACTGCCTGGGCTGCGCGATGGCTCATGGCGAGACCATCGAAGAAGCCTGCATGGTTCACGGTCTGGACTGTGACGCTCTGGTAGATGCTCTGAACAACTATCTGGAGAATGCTTAATAGAGGATCTGTCTACGCTCGTCCGTAGACATGAAGGATCTCTTCCAAAGACTCATCAAGAAGAAGACGAAGGAGTGTCACGATCCGCGTGACCTCCCCGTCTTTTTTTCTTTTCCTGATGGCATACCGAAGATTCCTCTCGACCTGTCCCGGAGTGACATGAAACACCGGCATAGCCAGTGGATACAATTCCTTCATGACTCCCTTCAATTTCCCCGGATCTTTATATAATTCATAAAGCAGGAAACGAAGGATCTGTGTGCCGAGAAGTGTCGGAACGAAACCATTCTTCTCTATGACCGTATCAATGGCCATATATACGTATACTTCATCCAGTTTCGGATCTTTCCGGGATTCAGCCAAAGTCAATACTGTATCCTTCACTCTTCCAACCGCGTACGCTTCTCCACGACGTCCATCGATCAGATAGTGGACCTTTCCATCCCCGTCACTTAAACCGACTACTCCTTGGTTCAGCAGCATGGTATTGACGCAATTTAGAATCGACCTATCATCACAAGCAATATAAAAACCGATCTCACCGCGATTCGAGCGTTTTACCGCATACTGCCGTCCAGAAACAGAACTTCTGAAACTCTCCATATGCTCACACTCCCAGTGGTTTTGCTGTCATTAAAACATCTTGGAAAAAAGAAAGCAATATTCTGACAGGATAATAATTCTCCCGTCAGGCTCATGTCTCCGCCGTCGAGTCTTCCACTTCCGCCTTAGGTTCAATGGAATAGGCATAATGCGCATAGGGCGTGCACTTGATGATCACATCACTACCCTCTTGAATATCGAGGTCAAAAGGATTCACATAATAGGTGACACCTTCCACTTCAACAGTATGCTTCAGAATACCGATCTTCTCGATCTTACCGGTCTCGATCCGGTAGGTTGAACGGAGAACAGTCGTAGTATCCAGGATCCTCGGTACAGCGAACAGCACCACTTGAAGAAGAAGCAATATCATGAGCACAGTCGGCAACAGGAACAAGAAACCCTTCGGCCAACGATGCTGGCGGTTTCTCTTGATCGCCCACAGAAAAACGATCAGTAATACCAGACTGATCAGAAGATGCACGCCAAGATTGATCCAGAAATACTGCAAGATATCCCTTCTCCTTTCCCTATCGTCATTCTTATCTTATCACATCGATCCATCGGTCTTCCGTGACGATCGAATCCACTTTCAGATCCCACGTATCACTCGGAAGAGAACCCAGAAGAAATCTCTCCGGAACTACTCCGAGGATCTTTCCGGAGAAGCGGTCCGCCTGATTCTTCCCATCACGACAGCAAAACCTGTCATAGAAACCCTTTCCGCGTCCAAGACGTGTCCCGTCAAGTGCATAGGCCATGGCCGGCACGATCAGAAGCTCGATCTGTGAAGGCAGGACAGATCCGGATGAAGAAGGCTCTAGGATCCCAAAACGGCCTTTCGTCCTGCATTCAGAAGGAAGCGCTTCGTAGAAAGACATATCGTCTCCTTCCACCTTGGGAAAACAGATCGTCTTCCCTTCGGAAGCAAGATACTCCAGAACATGTGAAAAATCAAGTTCATCCGAAAGGGGCATATACGCGCCTATGTTCTTAACTGCAAGGAACTTTTCTTTCCACGTCTCCGGCCATCGGGAGAACGGTAGGACTTGCTGTCGCTCTTCACTTTCATGCTCCTTTGCCCAGATCTTCTGCCGGTCTTTCAGGACCTTCCGGGTCAGTTTCTTGATCCTTCCCGTGCTCATGCCTCACCTTCGGGAGCCGCATTCCCCTCCCTGGCTTCCTGTACCATACGGTTGAAGTCATCTTCCGAAAGGATCGTCACACCGAGTGACTGTGCTTTGGTAAGTTTGGAGCCGGCCGCTTCACCGGCCAGGACATACGTAGTGTTTTTGGAAACCGAAGAGGAAACCGTTCCGCCTAAAGACAGAATGATCTCGGAGGCTTCACTTCGGGAATATGTCGGAAGCGTACCGGTCAGGACGAATACTTTTCCGGCCCAGGCATTATTGGCCTGTCCATCGGTTGATTCCGTCATATTCACGCCATTGCGGGCAAGCTTATCGATCAGCGCCTGATTCGTTTCTTTCCGGAAAAAGTCTTCCACCGACTGGGCGGTGATCATGCCGAAATCAGGAAGCGCCGCCAATTCAAGCAATGTCGCTTTACGGAGTGTGTCCATTGAGGTAAAGGCTTTGGCCAACGTTCTGGCCGCTACAACGCCTACATTCCGAATTCCCAGTGCCGCAATAAGGCGGGAAAGCGGGCGTGTTTTCGAATCTTCGATCGAAGCCAGAAGATTATTGACCGAAGATTCGCCCATTCGGTCAAGAGCAAGTAAAGCTTCCTTCTTCTCCGACAGAGTATAGATATCCGCCACATCGTGGATCAGATCCGCATTCAGAAGGACATCGATCATGGACGGGCCCAGGCCGTCAATATTCATGGCATCTTTCGAAACGAAATGGATCATGGCCCGATAGATCTGCGCCGGACATTGTTCGTTCAGACACCGAAGCGCGGATTCTTTCTCACTTCGGAAGATCTTCTCCCCGCAAGCGGGGCATACCTCCGGCATGGCGAAAGGAACGGCATGCGCGGGTCTTTTTGCCACATTGACGGAAACGATCTCCGGAATGATCTCG
>Ga0247611_10008611_pt1 | contig 12522 bp, 24 predicted proteins | sample 177DNAGHGhighgp2_FD_192422 | JGI IMG/M metagenome (GOLD analysis project Ga0247611, IMG submission 192422) | Sheep rumen microbial communities from Palmerston North, Manawatu-Wanganui, New Zealand - 1770 DNA GHGhigh gp2 | ecosystem: Host-associated > Mammals > Digestive system > Stomach > Rumen... | reverse complement strand
TGTTCGACCGCTCTCTATTCGAGAGCAAACAGCACCCTTTAGCTTCCTGTTTACCTTTGCCCATACGTCTTTTTCTAACATATAAACTCCTTATCGTACGATTACCTAGTAGGCTAAACCTTATCGTGCGATTATCATCCTACATCTGAGCAACATTTACAAGCAATTTCTCTATTCCTTCTCTCTATTTTATGGCTAAAAAATTGATTTTACTTAGAAGTTATAGAAAATTACTGTAAAATTCAACGAGATGTAGGATGATAATCGCACGATTAATACCCCGTGAATAACTATCACGCGATAATAATCGTGCGTCTTGTGATTGTTGGTGCTACTCGAAGTTATGGAGTACCCAGTTGTTGCGTAAGATTGTGTACTTCACTTTCGATATTCTCTTTCTGTCCCAAGTACCATCGCTATTACGCTTGTAAATAAAGCAATGCCAAGTGTATCTTTTCTCATCGGTGTTTTCTACATATGCAATAAACGTAGGTGTATCTTCACTGATAACAGGCGTAACCCAAGCGTTACAATCTTTTACATACAATGAATCGTCGCTGTACAACGACAACTGATAAGCATCAATAACTGTCATTACTGTCCTCCTATAAGACGGTCAAATCCTAGAGCAGCTTGCTCACTGCTCAGCTCAAAGGTCTCATCAACCTTTTCAAGTAATTCGTTGACGAGATACATAATGCACAAGTTTTTTTTGTACACTGCTCTGATGTCTACAGCACGTCGGCTTGACACTACTTTGCCGTTGATGTCTTTATTAAAGAGGGTATTTTCATACCCTCTCTCATACTTCTCAACAGCTTCTGCAAGTAGCTTTACAAGTGTAGGCTTGTCGTACACACCTTGCTTTGCAAATTGAGCTTTGTTCACTCATCACCCCTTATTGCATTGCGCAATACCCCTTTCCAAATTTTGATTGAGTAATCATCTTCTGGACAACCATCTGCTTTCCACTGCTGCAAGACAGCACTAGCAATCGCAGCTACTGCATTTGTGTAGAGCTGCATCTCTTGCTTAGTGTAACCTTGCTTGTCACTCTCTTGCTTCTCAGGTTTCTCTACCTGTGTCTTGTTGCGAACTCTTGTAAATGTAATCATACCTAATCTCCAAAGACTAACATCATTCCGATAACAAAGCATACCGCTATCGATATGATAAACATTGTGTCCATAGTAAACCTCCTAATCTTTGAACTTAGCTTCCCACTTACGCAAGGACTTTTCAAAGTTCCCTGTAGCTTTTGTGGTTTGTAACACAGGAGCAGCACCTGCTCTCCTGTATACCATTGCGATAACCTTGTTGCCATTGTACACATACAGGTCTTGATATGTGCTTTTGATAAAGAACTGAGTATACAATGTATACTTCACAGGCTCTTTGTCATAGCGACCTGCATAGCTACTTGCCCATCTTGTCATTGCTGACAGAACCTTTGACCAAGCAGACTCCATAACAGGAGCTTGCTTCAAGCTCTGTACTATATTCATCGTAACACCTCCTTGAACTTAGCACCATCCCCATAGCTCCAGTAGTACTTTTGAGAATATCCATTTACAACAGGGCTAGCAATATCTAGCCCCGTTGCTCTGTTTTATTTTGCAAGTTGTGACAAGAAAAATATCAAAGACCTAGCTCTAGGCTCTTTGATTGTTTCCCAATCCAACTTCTTAACATATACAGTCCCCAAAACTTTTACAGCTTCACGAGCTTCTTCTACTGTTGTATAGTAGATGTCATTATTTAGACTCGTTGAGTATAAATACTCATACTTTCCTGTAACCTTGAACCGCTTCTTGAACTCCAAATAAATCTTGTAGCAATGCGGCATTACCTTTCTTTGTACCAGATACACAGCTCTGGTATCGTCCTTCAATAGTAACATAAAAATCTCCTTTGGTATCTAGTACCATTCAAGTAGCCTAGATGTACTAGGCTACTCAAGAGTATTAGATTCGCTTAAAGATTGCTGCAAGTCCTTCTGCTATAGGGTTATCCTTGTAGCTAAACTCTGCAAGCTGCTTGTCTGCTTCACAGTAGATGTGAAGTACCCGCTCGCTTTTCTCGTTAAAGATTTCAAACTCCCAGCCATAAGTTACTGGTCGATACTTTGTTGTCCAGCCACTGCAATCAACTCCCTTGCTCTCAAGGTAGTTCTTACCTGATACATAAAAATCCAACTTCAATCTCTGTGCTATATTCATACTACAGCTCCTCCTCAATAATTTTCCAACCGTTCTCGATGCTTACATCTTCCAATGCAGAACTCTTTACATTCTCCACACAGTCCTTCAACTGTCCTACAGTAGGAAGACGTCCATACTTTCTAAAGAAAGCATCGCAGACATCTTCCACTGTCCACTTAATCTCGACAACCACATCGCTCAGATTCATTACAGTACCTCCTGCTTATCAATAATTCTTATCGGCGTAATCTTCTTAGCCAATATCCACTCGCCGCCCTGACTCTCAGGTCTGTCATAAGTTGTATAGTCCTCGACCTCCAACTCAATCCAGACTCTCTGTTGACCGCTTGCTAGCTGCTCCTTTAAGTGCGGGGCAATCGGCTTGAAACAACAGTGAAACCCTTCTCTAACTGCGAAGCCTTTAGTAGGGTAGCAGCCAGCTACCATCTGCTTGCAAAACACGAAAGGCTCGTGCTTGTTGATAAATAAAGGATAGCACTTGCCATCCTTACCAAGTCTTACTAGTTTGTATGCTTTCATAATCTCCTCCTATCTGTCAGCAAGTATCTCACACATCTTGTTAAACCAAGAGGGGATAGGCTTCATAGCTACCTCTCCTACTGGTTCAAACTTTTTCGTCTCAAGGTTGAACACCTTGAGAATACCTCTCTTATGATTGTACCAATCATAACCATCGATGTCGTTGCTTACAACAGGTTGAACGATGTCGCCTATCAACACCAACACTTTACCATCGTCTGCGAGCTGCAAGTCATAGCCCTTATAGCTATCATAATAAGGGCTGCTTACCTTGACCTTCTCAATAAAGTTCAAGATAATACCTGCAAGTTCCTTGCTAGGAACTGTCCAATCATTGTAAGCCAGACTCTTAATCCTTGTCTTCATATCAATCTCCTTAGTAGCCTAGATATACTAGGCTACTTATATTCTCTAGCACAAAGGAATATAATCTTCCAATGTTAAAGGTTCTATCTTCTCTACATTAAAGTAGATGTCCATAGCATAGAGCTTTATCTCTCCACGCTTCCATTGTTCAAGTTGATGCTCACTAGGCTGGAGTCTATCATCATCTACTAATGTAGATACAAGAAACTGAACAGCTTCTCCGTCTTGATAAGCTGTTATTTTCACATCATCCTTATCCATATAGAACTCCTTAGCGATAAGAGCCTTGAGTTCTTCCTGCGTTTCAAAGGTCTTCCTGTAAAGGTTACTAGGAAACTCCTCTGTCCAAATGTCCAAAGAGCAACCTTTACCATAGTTGTCTTCCGAAACATCAACATAACCATTGCTTATTCTATAAGCCATATCAATCTCCTTGGGTTATCTAACCCACACGGTACACTAGTTATCTAGTGTACCAATGTGTTAGATAACTAACTACTCGTCGTCGTCCTCCGCGTCGTCAAGCAAACCTAACTCTTCAAGTCTGCTCTCTGAAAGCTGTGACTTGTCAAGGTCTTCAAGGACACTATCCATAATGAAGTTCTCATCAGCAGCTTGCTCAAGTGAGTGCAAGCCTGTTCGACAATCCAAGATATAATAGAGCCATTTCTCATCTCTACCGTTGATTTGTTCCACAAGAGAAAGCTCGTCCTCTGTACAAACATCGTTGTCCAAAAGGAACTTCTCAAGTCTGTCAATAAACATAGTTCCGTACTCCATATAAAACCTCCTACCAAATCTCTACACCCACGGTACACTAGTTACCTAGTGTACCAATGTGTTAGTCAACTAACACCAGCAGATTATTCTACCGACTGTTTGCCAGTAGAAATCTACGACTTCCTGTAAGTTGTAGATGTAAGTGTATCTACCGTACTTAAACAGGCAATCGTCTGTCTGTTCGTCAACCTCTATACTCAAAGCCTTTATAACAAAGGCGAGTATGTCTGCGTCTGCAAACATCAACTCAATGCCGAGCGTCTGAAATCCTAAGCCCGTCGCCCAGCTCTCGCATACAGCAGAAGTAAGATTACTTACCCCTTTTTGTGTTCGAACAGTAGCACGAACCTCAGGCATCGTGCTACCGTTTTTTGCTACCAAAGCAACTACATAATCCTTAATAGCCTTTGCTATCTTATTGCGTCTAGCAATAGTCATTAATATTCTAGGTCTTATGTTAACCATAACAATCTCCTTGGGTTATCTAACCCACACGCTACACTAGTTGTCTAGTGTAGCAATGCGTTAGATAACTAACTAGTTGTCTGCTATCTGAAGCTCGAAGCCTGTCAGGCTCTCGAACTTACTCTTCTGCTCCTCTGTGTACTCTCCTGAATAGTACACTTCTGAGCAGAGGTAATTGAACTGCACATCTGTTTTATCTCTGTCCAAACCAGTTTCTGCAATAGCTTCATCAATGCAATACACCCAAAGGGGTTCGCCTTCAAGTGTTTCAACACTTCCAGCGACGTAATCCTCTTTGAGTTCTCTCCAAGCCTTGTGGAGTATATCTCCACTCATCTTCCCGAACAATGCCTCAACATCAACTGATGTCAAACCAAGCATTTCACCAATCAAACTGTTGTTATCCATAGTAGTACCCTCCTAAAATATGGATTCCCAAATAACATTAACACCTTGCTTTCTCAAGTTGTCAAGGCGTGCCTCTGTTAAGTTCTTTGTACATCGAACATCTATGACTATCTCTCTTTCATAAAGTTCTTGTACCCCGTTTTGCCAACGGTTCACATCTATGCCGTCAGCTTTCAGTACTTCACTACGCCCATTGAACTTATAGAACCTGTCCGTAGTGAAGAAGGTGAATTCCTTTGTACTCAGTATTGAGTTCACAAATACCCACTTGTTGCTGTTGTACAACACTTTTGACTCCAGCTGCGGCTTCACCAACTTGACAAGCTCGTCAATAGTCGTAAACTCTTTATCACGCAAGGCTTTTGTCAAGTAAAAGCCAAGCGACTCGTTCCGATTAGTACCCCATATCCTATTAGTAGGGTAGAACTTCTCTACAGCATCGAATATCTGAAACATACTAGACCTCCCTAAAAATAAACCTCTCTACCAAGTCCTCTACTGTGTAAGAGGTTTCAATCTTGCCTAGAGGCGACCCCTCAATTCCTAGAATCAGGTCACTTGCCTCCTTTGCATAAAGGGTGTACCCTCCATCGTACAAGTTGCCATCATCCTCAACGTGCGACTGCTCCTTAGCAATCACATACTGCATACCTACCCATCCTGAGTAGTACATCTTTGTGATGTAGCTAACCTTATCAAGGCTCATCAAGGGGTGTGCTGTGTCTATATGTCCGTCCTCATCAACAGGATAGACACTCGCATAGATTGGCTCTCCCTCCTCACGGAAGAGATTGATGTCAATCTCTTCCCCACTAGGTAGCGTAGCCCCAAACCAATCGTCGTCTACCTTAGGCTCGATTGGCTCGTTGTAACGCCTGAACTTAGCAGGTACTCTAACATCATCACCGTCGAGTACCACTTGTTCACTACCCACAAAGACAACAATTTTATAGTTGTCTTTGGCACTGTCATACTTTAAGAAAACCTTAGTCATAATTAACCCCCTGTCTACAACTCGTAGACATTTTCTTTTTCGTTGTAGCTTACTACAACATACTCAAACCTGTTCTTCTTAAAATAGAACAGGTCACCGTGCTTGAAGGCAAGCCCAATCACTTTGACTGTCTTGTAGTAGTCTCTGCACCTGAACTTGTCAAGCATATGCCTTTCTTTTACTACGATTTCCATAGTATCTCCTTGCTGTTAACCAGCTATGCAAGTAGTCAAGGATTACTTGACTACTTACGGGCGGGTCAACTAAATGTCGTAAACACACTTAGGGTTTCTAATCTCAACCCTGAGCCACACTAATTTGAATCCTTCTGGAAGTGTCTTAGCACCCTCAGGAAGACGACCGCCAATTAGTTGACAGACATACAAGACATCTCCGTAGTTGAGGGAAACTGTTTCCCTGTTAAATGGAAAGCCAGCAACCGCCGCTGTGTCGGCGTGACCAATGATGCTCTTAGCACCATTCTCAAACGCCTTGCGAGCGTCGCCCTCTGAGCAAGGAACTGTGCGAGCGTCAGCTACGAAATTAACCCCTGCCAACATCTGTAAACTAAAACCATTTGTGATGTACTCCATAGGTACACCTCCTGCGAGTAAAGTATTTTGGATTAGCAATCCATCTAGTAGCACTAGAGTTCTAATGCTACTAGGAGAGTGCTAACAACGTCCAAGTGTCTCCAACTCTATGAGTCTAAGCTCTCTGTAGAATTGAAGTTCTGAGGAGAGCATATCAACATCTTCGCTAACGGAACATTCAAGGTAACCGTCGTCGATGTCGTCCGACTCCTTTATTTCTTGAAGCCAGTGCTTGCAATGGAGAAGGCGTTTTGCTACATCTTTTATGTAGCTCTCCAGACAAGGATGTTCTCCTGTTAAGAAATACAGGTCAACAGCTCTCTCGTAGTCGGTCATAAGACCGACATCCTCAAGGGATGCTGTCGCCCACCAGTACCAGGCGACAGCCCATTCTCTAACAGTGCGGTAGAGTCCGTGTCCGTTCTCTACAACACCCTGCATTGTTGCAGCTTTTCTGAGGATTCCACGAAGGAATCTTCTATAGCGAAGGGCGTTGCTATAGTAGTACCCCTCATCTCTTCGAGGGTTAAATGCCCTCTGTTCCCAAAGAGAAAGAGGTTCTCGGTCTACTCCGAGAACTCTTTTAGCCTCTCTACACAACTCCATTATTGAGTTGCCAAGGTCATTAGCCTCAGCAACTAACTCTTTGATGGGGTCTGCTTCATAGCAGACTTCATAGCCGTTAAGGGATAAGCCCTCTGCCGAGAGTTCAAAATCAATATCAAATTTAGCCATAACAATCGCTCGCTACTAAACCGCCAGCTAGGTTATTTGATTATCCACCCATACGGGCTATTAAGTAGTCCAATCTCTTAGGCTACTTAACAGCCCCCCGACTGTTGTCGGGTGCTGTTTCTCTCTAGGCAAAGAGAGACATTGCCATCTTGCCGATAGCATCTGTAGATGCCCCTGCCTTGATAGCAGCCTTGAGGGCTGTCACCCTCCAGTCCTCTCCCTGTGGCTGAGTAGGTTCTACCTTTGGCTGTGGAGCAGGTGCTACTGGCTGAGCTACTGAAGCAGGCTGTACCACTGGCTGTGGCTGGTAACACAGCTTCTCAAAAGCAGGTATCGCTTCACCCCTATAGGCTTTTATCTGACGAAGGAGCTTTGCAAACTTCTGGCAAGCTCTTTCATCGAATGTCCAGAGCATCTCTGACTCGATTGAGTAGCCATGTACTCTAGGGCTACCTTGTCTCCCTGTCCCATTCCATCTGAATTTGAGACTGTCAAGCCACCTCTCCTGACTCCAGCCCCAGTCCTTGAAACTCTTGAGACAGGACTTAGCACTGTTAATAATAGCAGTACTATAACCCTCTCCTCCTGTCATAAGGCACTCTTTTACAAGTGCCTTGTTAGTGGCTACAGGAATTACTTTACCATCGCTGTACTTCGTATCCCCTCTGTACATAGCCCCTGAGGGTGTCGTTCGATTTTCTTGATGAAACCATACCTGACAATCAAGCCATCTCTGTGGCTTGATTACGCTTTCGATTTGAGACTGACTTGTGCAAGCACAAACAGTTTTGATGAGGTCTGATGTAGCAATGAACTTTGCCATAGTATTAGCTCGCTACTAAACCGCCAGCTAGGTCTGTGAAATGTCGTCGCTCAAGCAACTATGCAAACACCCTAGACTACTAGGGTGCTCACGGGTTGTTTGATTACTTGCGCTTGCCCTCCCAAGCAAGCATAATATATAATGCTTGCTCCCTGTCTCGTCGCTCCTTACGAGCGATTGCAAAAGGGGTTAAGGCTTTTCTTAAACGACGACAAGCGTCGTCGAGCTGTGCCTCTAAAATACTCTGTTCTGTATACATAAAAACTCCTTAGGCAACTATATAGCCGCCTGTCTAGTGCCTTAAACAAGGCTTAAAACACTAGACAGAAGGCTGATGGGAGGCACAAGTACCCCCCTAGCCACTGCCGAGCAACTAGCAGGAAAACCCCACTAGTACCCGCGGCACATTTTTACACAAGTCCTTCCTGTTCCAGAGAAACCCGCTACGCACACGGGCGGAAACCCACACACCTTCCCCCTCAGCCGACTCCTAGACGAGTCCCTTATCATCGTTTTAGTGTGTCTTTGCGCTTCAGGGTTAGTGTTAGGATTGACTTGCCCACTAGTAAAGGGATAAGTAGGTAGTATCTTTCCTAGGTTTATCACGGTTAGAGCCTAGCAATATTAGCAACGCTATTTCTCACTTGCGCTTTTGTCTACCTTATCGAAAGGCACTAGTGCCTTACTACGATTTTTCAACGCCTGCGCTATCGTCTAGCCGTTTAGTCCTTTTCGTTGACAAGCGTTCGCTCGTCTTTATGGCTTTATCATATCACAGATATGGTAAACACGCCTAGAATCGAGTACATTTACACACCCAGACAATTTTTTGTCAAAAAACAGCATAAAAACCTCAAAAGATTTCTCGCACGTTGTTCTGCGATACAAGTAGCACAATCACCAGCATATACACCTACTTTCTTTTGATTTTGCCAAATTTCGTACAAATGATTTTAACAACTTTGTTATCCACTACTCAGCCATATATTATATATTTTTTATACTCTTCTGGGGTATATAATTTTTTTCTATTCCTAGAAATAGTAAAATAGAGAAAATTACCCACTTTTGTATCAGTTTCGACAAAATCAAAAGAAAATCATATATTGTCAAAAGATTTTTGAGAGAAAATCAAGGCTATTTCTATTGGTGCTGTGTGATAGCGCAGGGGTTATCATAAAATTTCTCTTCCCTCCGCCCCTAAACTCACTGTTTCTTTAAGTTTTTGTTCAGAAAGGCGGCTAAAAAAGGGGAGAGGGGGTATACCGCATTTGACAAAAACCAGAGAATAAGGTAAAATAGAAGGTATGGAAGCGATAAAGGTATTGTCAGACACGAAAGATACGCTCAAAATAGAAGAAATGAGCGAATTTCAGGGAAAGTTGAAGCACAGAAGTCCTCGACAGGTGCAGGAATTGGCAGAAAGTCTTAAAAAAGAGGGCTTGATAATGCCATTTGTGATATGGAAACATAATGGAAAGAATCTTTTGCTTGACGGGCACGGCAGATACAGGGCAATTAAGTACATAATTGCTGAGCAAAACGAGTCTGATGGGCAGAAAATAGCAGAACAAGCATTTCCTGTGATATATATTGAAGCGGAAAGTGAAGAAGAAGCTAAAAAAGCGTTGCTACAAATCTCCTCGAAGTATGGAAACATAACGAGGAAGGGTGCTGCTGCTTTTTGTGCTACGATTCCGCAGTATACAGCACCTGCTATCAAGGGGTTTGTGCGAAAAGAAGCGATAGAAAGACCCGAACGTCGCAATGAAAACAACAGAAGTGTGATACGTATCAGTATTCCGACAGAAATGGAAGCAGAAGTGAAGGAATTATTGAAAAGTGTATCATATATAAGGATAATATAATGGGAAACATTCTCGTACCGATGGTAGATAAAGAAAAAGCGTATGAAGAGAATGGAAAAGTGAGTGCTACAGAGGACTCTGAGAAGGATTTTGTAGAGAAACAATCTCTTACGCAATCTTTTCGCAAGTTATTGAACCTGCCAGCGAAAGACGACGACCTGAAAAGAAAAGACCAGCGGCACATAGAGCAGACGCATTTGTCTGTATATGAGCTTGCTAGTCAAGAAGGCTTGTCGGTAGTGGAGTGGGTACAGAAAGACCCTACTACTGCTGTAGAATATGCTGAGAACAGCTGTGCATATTGGGAAAATATATTAACTACAGCTGCTATGACAGGTGCTTTGAACATTCCTGATGAGAATGGGGTAATAGTAAACTACACGGTATCGAAAAACCAGACGAAATTGATTGAGCTGCGAGTGCGAGAAGCGTTAAGACAGCTTGATTACATAAATGAATTAGCATTAACCTCGTATCGAGATGATGAGCAGCGCAGAGATGCACTGCAGCGTGTAATGTACAGACGTGCTTTGAAGGGAGATACTCGAATGGCGATATACTTACACGATAGAACGGAAGGACGACCGAGCGAGAGCAAAGTTGCGGAACTGGACTACGACTATACATATGCTGTATGGGCGATATTGAAGACCTTGTTCGACAAGCAGCTTGAAGTATTGAACTCTGGTTCTGGTGTACGTCTTATCTGTTGCTCACGTCGAGCAGGAAAGACACATTTGCTTGTGGCTATAATGCTTATTGAGTGCTTACGCAAGCCGAGAATGAAGGTAATGTACATCGGAGAGACGATGGAACTCTCTGTATCGTTGGTTGACAAAGCGGCGAATGATATTATTGATGCTGCTAAGTTAAAAGACAAGAGAGGAAGACGACTCGATTGGAAGCACTTAGACAACGGTTCTGAGATTATGGTTAGAGGTCTTTCAAACACGAAAGACCCTGACCAGATTCGAGGACACAATGCAAAGATTATTGTAATTGATGAGTTCTTCCACTTGAAGAGCGAATTGTTGGACTATATGCAGAAGGAAGTCTTGACACCTATGCAGATGGACTACGCAGATGACTATATGTTTATCTGTGCTGGTACACCGCCGAGAATTAAGGGAACGTATGGTGAGAAGGCTTGGAACGAATGGAACGTACCGAAGTTCCATTGGACGTGGAAAGACAATCCGCATCCTGTTAACATCGAAGCGAGAACTGAGTTTGTCGAGAACGCTTTGAGGGAAAAAGGGTTAACGTGGGATAGTTCTTTTGCTAGACGTGAGTACCTTGGTGAGTTCTGCTATGATGATGATTTGTTGCTATATCCAGACTATTATTGCTACGACCCAAGAGAAGCAATGCCAGATTTACAGGTAACGAGGGTGTTGTTTGGCATTGACTACGGCGTAAGCGATAACGATTGTTTGATTGGCGTTGCTTGGAATGATGATGAGCAGCGAGGATATGTATTCTGCGAAGAGAAGTTTAACAGATTTGACGTGCCTGAGAAGGTGAGTCAGTTGGAAGTGCTGTGTGAAAAGGTACAGCAGAGATGGTATCAGGCATTGGACTTCTTCCCTGGCTTGTCAAAGAAAGAAGCGAACAAGCGCATTTGGTTTGATGCCGACGACAACGACCAGCATTTGACTGACTACTTGAATATGAACGTTTCTGTGCAGTATATTGATGAAGCTACACAGGAAAGACGAAAATTGAATCTAGGAATACAGAACGCACACAAGACGGACAAAGGATTTATGTTTGACCGCTTGAACGATGTATTTAGAAAAGGGGACTTGCTAGTCATAAAAGGCAGTAAGTTGGAGTTAGAAATGAAATCTACTATTCGTAAACGAGGACCGAAGGGTGAAGTGTTTAACGAAGTAGACGATAAGGCATATCATCCAGATTTGTTGCCAGCATTGCGCTATGCGATGTGGAATGTAATCGGAGTGAAAGGGGTATAGAGAAAATGACCGATGAACAATTTGAGAAGATTCAAACAGAGAGGCAGCAGCAGATTAGGCAAGCTGTAGAAGATGCTATCGCACGAAGCAACGAGGAAACTAAACTTGATAAAGCAGTCCAGAAAGCTATGTCGGAAAGGAGTGCTGGTGGAAAGGAGATAACAAAGAAGGAAGCCGAGAAGATTTACAATCAGGTCAATGGCAGAGAGATAAAGGCTGAGAGAGATGCTGAGAAGCAAGCAAGAGATGCTATTAAACAGGAAGATAAGTTTAATAGAGCTTGGGGTGATGCAAAGGCATCTGATTTAATGCAGACTTGGCGGTCTAATAAGAAGAAGAACTACGGAAGAGAGGTAGGAAACCACTCTGATTTTGATGATGAAGGAAGTGTTCTTCCTGATTCTGAAACAAGGAACGCAAAGTACATTACGCAATCTCGAAAGATGGGTGAACGAGATGCCGCAGATAGAAAGGCTTTGAGAGAAAGTCAGCCTGACTTGGATTTAAGTTCTTATAAGGATTTATCGGCAGCTGCTACTCAAGACTTGATAGATGCCCAAAAGAAGAGAGGGCAGTTGGCTAACAATGTTGCAGAAGTGATTTTCGAGCATAATCCTGCCTTCTTGAGAAAGTACCCTATATTGCAAAGGGTAGGTGAGTTGGTATCACAGGCGAACAGACAGCTTACTGACAAAGAGTTAAAAAGGCTTATAAATTCCTCAAGTGGATTATATCAAAACCTTGCTAGTTCAGAAAATTTCACTACAAAGAGG
>Ga0247611_10008610_pt1 | contig 12523 bp, 14 predicted proteins | sample 177DNAGHGhighgp2_FD_192422 | JGI IMG/M metagenome (GOLD analysis project Ga0247611, IMG submission 192422) | Sheep rumen microbial communities from Palmerston North, Manawatu-Wanganui, New Zealand - 1770 DNA GHGhigh gp2 | ecosystem: Host-associated > Mammals > Digestive system > Stomach > Rumen... | reverse complement strand
CATCTTTTAGATAAAAATTGTTGTCGTTCATAAGTTCAGCTATTTTACTTGCTGGACACCATTTTAAAATCTTGAAATTTTCATTAATTTTTTTCATTTTATTAACTCCTTTATAAATTTATTTTATAATAAATAATAAAATTTGTCAATTTTTTTCATACCTAAGCTTATGACCTTTATATGCTTTTCTCTCACCTCTACAAACTCTTGATATTGTATTTTCATTTGGAGCATTAAAATATTCTTTTGCTTCTTTAACAGAATTAAAAACAATTCCTAAATCATCACAAACAACTTTTTTGTATTCTATCTCTTTTTGAACAAAAGGATGAGGTTCGTCTACATACTGGAAATGATAGTTGTGGGTTTGACTTATATCTCCAACGCAGCATCTTGTTATACCTGCTTCATATATACCATAATACTTAGAAGCCTCAGTGCAACTATCAAATATTTTTCCGTCATCAAGACAAATAACTGCTTTTTTTCTTGTGAAAGTTTTGAGATATTCGTTTATCAAAGTTTCAGTTTTTGTTGTATCTGTCGGCTGGTCATCAGTATATTCCCAGTGCAAACCACCAGCAGTTTTTTGATTTTCATATAGAACATCTTGAATAGATGATAAAACTTTTATAGCAGCATTTATTGATAAAAATACTTCGTTTGTTTCAATACATTTAACTCTTTTATATTTAAATTCATAGCCTCTTTCTGTTTGAGTGTAAATTTTGTCTTTATTATAATATTGAAAATGATAACCATGCAAATTGGGTCTGTTGCCGTTACAAACGGATAAAATTTCAATAGAAGATAATCTCATTGCTTTTTCTGCATGAAGATAACTATCAAATATTTCCATTGTATCAGTACAAATTATTTTTCTACATTTTTCAGAAGTTCTAATTACTTCTCTGACTTTTTCTGGATGAACTTCTACATCTAAGCCATATTTTTCTTTTAGAATTTTTAAAATATTATTTATTATTGGTTCTCTATCTTTGCAAAAATCATAATTATCAACCCTAATAAGATAAATACCTTTTTCTTTACAAAGCTGGTCTTTTAGCTTATCATCTTTTTCATTGTGCCAATGTTTACCATCATATTCTATTCCAAATTTAATATCAGGAAAATATATGTCTATTTCTTTACCATCAAGAACAGTTCTATTATTATTAACAATATTTAAACCAGTGGTTAGAAGTAAATCATATAACTCCATTTCTCCTCTTGATGAACCGTGATGATAAGGATGACAATTAGGACATGAAAGATTTCTATCAAGCCTTAATAATTGCTTCCATTTATAATGGCAAACATTACAGGTGAACCAATATTTTTCTTCGTGAACTCTATAATTGTCTTTTTCTTCTATATCTATATCCCACCTGTCAAGAATGGAGCGTTTAAAATCTTCTTTTTTCATTCTTTATTTTACAATAAAAAATAAAAGTTGTCAAGTTAAAATTATGGAAGAAATTATTAATGATGATATAGTTACAAGAAATTTATGGCTATCTGTAAGAGATGCTTTATTGCATGATAAAGATATAACACCATCAGCAATAGCTAAATCAATTATATCAAAGCAAAATAACCCAGTAAATTTTAAAGACGGAAAACCAATTTTTCTTGATAAAGAAATAAATAGTGATAATTTTGTAGAGAAAATATTAGCTCCAATAAATAAATTAAAAAATGAAAAAGCCGTTGCAATTGCAACGGCACTTAGAGATGAATTATTTGGTTTGAATGGAACTTTTAAAAGAGGAGCAAAGCAAAAAAGTGTAATTACTGAGTTTAAATACTTTAACTATTAAAAATCAAAACTTTTCATATCATCATGAACTTCTACTATATAAGATTGGATTTCATTCCAAAACTCATCAGAGATAAATTTTTGCTCTCTAAGAATTTTTAGCATATGACTATTATAAACCTTTTGGTTTGGATGTAATTCCAACCATTTATCAATCAAATCCCAAGGGAGCAAAGTAATTCCTTTATAAAAATCAAAACCTTCTTTTGTATCAATAGGAAGGATTGTTCCACCACCACTACTTTCATATTCCCAATCAAAAGCTGGCGGAACAAAAAACTTAGTAGTTTTTTTATAATTTGGATTGTTTTCTTTTGCTCCTTTTTCCCAAGCGTTTTCTCCATCTATTATATCAGTCCTTTCATTTCTAAACCAATTGAAATTCATTTTTTTTGCTCCTTTTGCTTATTATAGTTTTTTAAATAAAAATTTTCAAGACTTAAAAATATGAAGTTAATTATAAAGAGGATTAAGAATATGATAACAATAAAGGATATTGCCGATAATAAAACTTCAATTTCTTCAACAAGATGGGCTTTTGCTTCTATTATTAAGTTTGATATAGCGGTTATTGCAATTACAATAATAGCTTATATAGTAGGGCATTTTATTGGAAAACCATTTGGCAATGATTTAATCAACGGTGTTGCTTTGTTGCTTGGGCTGTTGACAGGGATAATAACAACATCAAAAGCCTTACAAGGTTTTGAACCAAAAAAGAAAGAAGAAAATACAGAAGAGGAAATTATAGAGGAAGGTAAATAATAGAAAAGGACTTCAATATTGAAGTCCTTTTCTATTTAGTAATTAAAGCATTTAAATTCTTCGTGTAAGTGGGTGTCAGCATAACTTTCAAATTGTCCTTCTGTTATCATCATATAATTAACTTAATCATCCATTTTATTTAATTCTTCATCATCTGGAATTCTAAGTAATTCTTTTGTTTCTATTACCCATTCTTCTTGAACTTTTTTAAGTATGCCATAACCAGAAATTAAATCTCCTATTCTAAATGCTTCTTGAAATTCTTTAATTGAACTTCTTGCCAGCATAAGAGGCATTTCACTTCTTTCTTCACCACCATCAATGTTAAAGGCGATAAAACCGCCTCCAACATCAATAGGGTCTGATTTTATATAACCATTAAAAAGGATTGTATTTGAAATTCCTTTGTTCTCTTCTTCCATATAAATTATCTTAGTTTGCTATTCCAGTAGAGCCAAAGCCATCTGCTCCACGAGAGGTTGCTTCAAACTGCTCATCAATTCCAAGGTATTTCACCGAGCTAATTTTTGGCAATACTTCTGGAACAACCTGAGCAATCTTTTTACCTGCTTTAATTGGAATTGGATCATTTGTTCCATTAATAAGTACTACACCTATTTCACCAGTATAACCATTATCCAAAACACCAGCAACTGTGAAAAGACCGAGCTTGGCAGCATTGCCAGATGTGCTCTCAATTTGAAGTTTAATCTTAAATTTCTCTGCGTCTTTTGGATCTACAAATCTTGCCTGGAAAGCAATACCAGTAGGAATTACTTCCTGCTTGCCTGGATAAATAATCCTGTCTTCAATGGCATAGAGATCAAATCCGGCATCGTCCTCGTGTTTAAGTTCTGGTTTAATAGCTTTTTCATTCAAACATTTAAAATATAAATTTATCATTTAATTAACTCCTGATATTTAATTTTACCAGATTTTGCGAAAAAAGTCAATTAAAAAAAGTTAAATATATAATTGGAGAATAAAAATGACTTTTAAAGAATTTCATATATTGAATGAAAATATATCTGATTTTACTCAGAAAATTGAAGAATTTTTAGATGGCAAAGATATAAATAATTTTTTTAAATATAATGAAGAAAATAAAATTGTATTTGCTGACAATATATCAAAAGAAGATAAAGATGAAATTTATAAAATAATGGAAGATACTGGATATAAATCAACATATGAAGGAAGAAATAAAAATACTTTTTCACAAAAATCTTTGGGAAAATCTATTAAGAAATTAACAAAAGGAAATTCAAAACCAGAAGAGAATGTGACAAATACAAAAAATATTTCCGATAGTAATACAGAAGCAGAACAAGAGGATGAAGCTGTTGAAAAAAATGTTGCTCAGGAAATTGATGACTTCTTAAACAAACAGAATTATACTCCAAATATTAATTCTGTTCCATATTCTAAGCTTCAAATAAATTCATCAAGTTTTAAAACTTTTGATGCTTTAAAAATTTTATATAGTGCTATAAATACATTTAAAATTAAAAAAGAGTGGGTAAAAGGTGAAAATTCTCAAATTCTCTATATTATAGAAGCACTTAGTAAGGCGGCTGGAAATGATAAAAAACTTTCGCAAGATGAATATGCTAATGCTTTGATTGGTTTGTCGGAAAGGTTTGATTTGGCAAGAGAACCAAATATTTTAAAGTTTATTTTGTTTTTAACAAAATTGAAAACTGCTAATGTTCAATTGCCATCTAATAGCGTTTATTATGTTGGTTCTAGTGATTTAAAAGCAGATTTTGATAAAAATTCTCCTGTTAATGTTGATAAAAAGCAAGAAGAAAAAAATTTAGCTTATATATTCTTTAATTATGCTCATAATAAGCCAGCTCCAAAAGATAACGAATATGGTTCAACTCTTAGAAACTTGGCAAATTTTGTTAGAAATATAACTTTTGAACTTGATGATATACTGGACAATAAAACAAAAACAGTTTTTGATATTAACAATTTTGTCAAAGAAGAAAACAAAGAAGTAGAAAACAAAGAACCAGAAAAAGAAGGGTTGAGAAGTAGAACAAGAAGTCAATATCTTTCTAAGAGAATAACTGACAATAAAAGAAATCTTGACAGATATGACAGAGAAACAGAAAAACTAAAGGATAATGATTCTTATAGTAAATTATCAGATGATAGCCAAATTGGGAAAACGGCTGATAAAGATACATATGGTTTTAATATAGATATACCTACTGCTGATCAGGAAAGTATTGAGAATTTCAAAAAAAGAATTACTCATTTGTTTCAAAAAGAACTTCTTAATATAACAGGAGCTTTAAGAATTAAAGGTATTGCTGGAGAAGATTCAGAAGCAAATGAAAAAAATAACGCAATCTCAAGAACTTGGCAAGAAGCAATTAAACGCTCTTGTAATAAAACAATAAATGAAGGATTTTTAAATAAAATTAATCCTTTAAGAGGTTTGAGAGATAACAAGCTTGCTGATAAAATTCCTGATGAAAATGGAGAGTATACAAGTAAAGCAGAAAATAGAGCAAAGAAAATTTTTGATGAGTATCTTTCAAAAGGAACTGAACTTATAAATACTTATGTAAGAAAAATGGAAAATGCCAGTAGAAAAGTTGAAACTGGTAAAACTTATGCCCAAAGAGTTAATAAAGAATGGGGCATTACTAAAGCTTATTATGATTTGTTAAGAGAACTTTTTGATTTAAAGCTTGCTTGTAAAAAAGAATGTGAAGAAGGTGGCTTAACAAAAGCTATAAATAAGGTTAAAAAAATTAAAGAAAATTTCATTGGTGATAAAGAATACAGAGAAAAGAACGCTATAAGTAACGCCGATGCTGTAAAGAAAATGTTGGAAAAACAGATAGTAAATATTAAAGGGCCAAATGATTTACAGGTAATAGCTAGATTATCATTGTTTGATGTTTTATTTAATAGTAAATCAGCAGAAGAAGCAATAAATAAAATTAATAATGGTGATTTTAACGGAATTGGTTTAAATAATGTAAAAGATTTTTCTGGTCAGGCAAAAAGAGGTTCGTCTCTAAATTTGTCAAATCCAAGTTCAGTTTATAATAAACCAGCTCAGTTGTTTAAAGCTATTGGTGTAAATGCTGCTGAAATAACAGAAGACGGTCTGACACAATTACAAAAAAGCCTTGACAAAGAAGAATGTCTCACTCAGATAAATAAATTTAAGAATATAGTCGAAAAAGTAATGGAAAAAATTACTCCTAAAACTTCTATTTCTTTGGAAGATTTATTCTTGAAAAATGGTTTTCTTTTGAAAGAAGATGCTCAGGCACTTGCCGCAGCAGAAGACAATGCTAAAAAAGCTTTTGCCAAAGGTATTGATTTGACTGATATTGTTAGTATGCTTGATGATAGTTCTTGGATACCATTCAGGCAAGCAATAGGTGGTAATGTTTTGGTAACTGGAAAAAAAGATGGTAAAGAAACTAATTTATTATTTACAAAGGATGAATTTAAAGCAGCTCAGATTGCTCAAGCAAAATACGGTGAAGAGAAGGCAAAAGATGAAAAAGAAAAACAACAATCTCAACCTCAACAAAACAATATTCAACAACCACAACAGAGTAATCAGCAAACAAACAACAGCCAACAAAAAGACGCAGCATTAAATCCAGAAGATCAAGCACAATATGCAAGCTCTTCCGTTGTTACAACAAACGCAGTAGATTCTACTTATGGTAATGGCTATCAAAAGCAAACACCACAAAATAGAATGAAAGAAATAATTTATAAAAAAGGAAATTATACAGTAAAAACAAAGCAAATGATTTAAAAAAGAAAAAACTCTCTACATTGTAGAGAGTTTTTTAATTATTTACTTATTACACTAAATCCGTTTTCATCCCTTCCTATTTTTATTTTATCATCTACTTCATCTGCTAATAGAGGGTTGTGACTTACGATAAAAATTTTCATTTGTTTGTCAAAACCGTTTAGTAAATCAAGCATTGATTTGATTCCAAACTTGTCGAGGCCTTTATCTACCTCATCTAATAGAAGTAGTTTATTATCATTGCTAAAGAAAACTCTTGCTACATCAAATAAAGCAAAATCAATTGCCAATTCTGCTCTTTGTCTTTGTCCCTGACTGAAGCTACTGAAGCTAACATCAAATCCATCCATGGTTATTGTATCAGTTAGGTTTTTATCAAAAGAAATCTTTACATCCTCAGTAAAGAAGAAAGGTAAATATTGATTAACCCTTTCATTAAACAAATCAATCATCTCACCAATAAAATATTTTTTGAAACCACCAGCTTTATTAGAGAAACATTCACCAAGATAAGAATAATGTTTTATATCATCATTAATTAAATTAATTTCATTATTGATATCTTCATCTTCTTTCTTTTTGCTCTCTACTTGCTCTTTCAATCCATCAATATATTTTTTATCAAAAACATTCTTGGCAGAACCATCAATGCTTGCTATTGTAAGCTCATTTTCACTGATTATATTTTTAAAATAATCAATTTTTGCTGATATATTATTTAGTTCTTCCTCTGTATAGTTTGTAACTTCAAGATGATTAATTTTATTACTATAATCTTCTATCTGAATATTAATTTCATTTGTTTTACTTTCGTTCTCAATCTTTTTCTTTTTGATATCCTCAACTTTTTTAACAGCATTTTTATACTGCTCTTCTATCAAATCAGAATTAGGAACAAAATTCTTATCCAATTTTTCTTTTATGGTATTATAATCAGCAAGAAGCCATTTGTAGCTGTCTCTTTGCTCTTCAAGAGTTTTGTTGATTTCAGCTATTTTTTCATTAATCTCTTCATTCCTATCTTTTAAATCAGAAATATTTTTTTCTTCTTTGTTTTTTTCTTCCATCATTTTTTCATTATCAAGATGCTGGCAACAGAAAGGACAAATAGCCTGATTTAATTTCTCAAGTCTTTTATCACTTTCAAGCATTTTAGAATTGTTGCTTTCAAGCTCTTTCTCTATAAAACTTAGCTCTTTTGTAAGGGAATTAATTTGCTCCATTGCGAGTTTATAACCATTTTCCCTTATGTTTAAAGTTTCTAAATCTTCTTTATATTTTATCTCTTTTAATCTGTTCTCTTCAAAATTAATCCCATTGTATTTATCAACAATTCTTAATGCTTCTTCGTCATCGTTAACAATCAAAGAAAGTAATTCTTTTTTAAGAGAATTAAGTTTATTAATATATTCATCTTTTAATGTGTTATTAAGAAGTTTTTCTTTCTCTTTGCTAATATCGATTATAGATAATTCTTCTATTTTTTTCTTTGCTTCTTCTATCATTTTCTTAGCTTCTTCTTTTTCGCTCTTCATAGAAAGAAGTTTTTGTTTTGCATTAGCTGAGTAAGTAGAAATAGTATTCTCTATTGTAGATATTTCTGAAACAATAGCTGATTTGCTTATTTTCTTTTCTGTTAGTTTTTCATCAAGTTCTTTCAGTATTTTCTTTATTTCTGTATAAAAAAGAGTGATTTCTTTAAGTGAAAGAATGTTTTCAAATACCACAAGTCTATCACTTTCCCTCTTTTCAAGAAAAGCTGAATATAACTCAGAACTGAATACACAAGAATTAGTAAATGCTATATAGTTCATTTTTATCAAATCAACTATCTTAGTATTTGTTTCAGATGTTGTATGTCCAGATATATCATCATCTTCTTTAAAGAGGTAAACATTGTTTTTATGAGTTGTATGTTTTCGATATCTTAATACTTTATATTTAACTCCATCTTGAGTGAACTCGACACCTACTTTACAATCCTTACCAGTATAACGATTCACTACATTATCAATTGATTCACATCTGCATTGACCATATAGAGCAAACAAAAGTGAATCAATGAGAAGGGTACTCTTACCGTTCCCATTACTGCCTGTTATAGCAGTAATTCCAGTGCCACTTATATCAAAAACAGTCTCATTATTCCCATATCTATAGAAATTCTTTAATGTAATTTTGTCAATAACCACTTAAATTCTCCTTCAAAATTTTATCTATATTATTAAACTCCCAATATGGAATTGTCAACAATTTTATATCATTCTTTTTAGCATATTTTCTTTTCAACCAATCGTGATGCTTTTGAATCAAAAAACTTTTATATCCTCCAAAATGATTGATTATTTTGTAATGTTGAATACCATTATATTCTATCAATATATTTTGTATTGGTAAATAAAAATCATAAGAAAGTGGATTAATATCTTTTAAGTCAGAATATTTTTTTTGTTCTTTAAAAAGAATGTTGTTTTTATTTAATATTTCTTTTATTTTTGTTTCACCTTTTGGCATTTTACAAAAGTGACACCCATCGCCTTGAAGATGCATACTTGGAGTTTGCTCAAATATATTTCCACATTTATTACAAATAATTTTTATTTTTGTTTTACCACCAATATAATTTACTAAACTATAATCATATTTATTACCATGTATTAATTTCGCTTGCTCTATAAATGAAGCTGTATTTCTATTTTTTCCAGAGCAATAAGGACATCCATTGCCGTTTAAATGAGAATTTGGTTTTTGTTCAAAAATATTTTGACATCTATTACATTTTATTTTTACTTTTATTTTACTTTTTTTATAATCTACTAAACTATAATCATATTTATTGCCATGTACTTTTACAGCATCTTTTATAAATTGTTCAGTTGTTTTTGTACTTTTACAAAATGGGCATTCTTTTCCTTTCAAATGATTTGTTGGCGTTTGCTCGAAAACATTTTGGCATCTATTACATTTTATTTTTACTTTTGTATAATTGTTTTTATAATCTACTAAACTATAATCATATTTATTATTATGTATAGATTTTGCTTGTTTTATAAATTGTTCAGTTGTTTTCTTAATAGTTCCTTTACAAAAGGGGCAGCCTTGTCCTCTTAAATGAGGTTGTGAAAGTTGTTCAAATATATTTCCACATTTATTACAAATAATTTTTATTTTTGTTTTCGAATTTTTATATTCAACTAAACTATAATCATATTTATCGCCATGAACATTTTTAAATCTTTCAATCCATTCTTCTTTTGTAATTCTATTCATCTTTTCTCCTACTCTATTTCAAGAATTTTATGTTCTTTTGTCATTTCATTTAAAATTTTATTTATATTATCAATTATCAAACAAATAGTAATAGCTGATGTTAATCTAAATCTTAATGCGTCTTGTAATCTTTCAAAAAAATCTTCTTTGTTAATTTTTAATGAACTCAACATTGTGAAAAAACGTCCTGAAAAATTTAAACCTATTGAGCTTCCAGTTATTTTATATTCTATATCATTTTCAGTACAGTAAATTTTCATTGGTTTGGTTTTAACTTGCTCTGTAAAATATATTTTCATTTTTAGCCTCCTATTCTATTTCAAGTATTCTATCGCTTGGTTTTATCATTTCATTTAAAACATCATTAATGATTTCTGCCAAGTAAATATTGCTAATACAATAATATCTATTAAATCTTAATTTTTCACATACCTTATTCCAAAAATCATTGATATCAATTTTATTTGATTTTAATATTAATTTTAAATACTTAGAAGGTCTTATGGTAATTTTACCAGATATTTCATAACTGTAAACTATATCATTTTTTGTACAATAAATCTTGTATTTTTTATTTAACATATATATTTTCCTTAATTTTATTTTGTTTATTCTATTTCAAGTATCTTTTTTGTTTTTAATATTTCACTTATCACTTCATTAATACAATTTACTAAAAAAGAGTTTCTAATATGCACATTATTTGTAAGAGTTCCAGTGAAATATCTGTATTTATAAATTAATTTATCTGTTAATTTTAATTCAATATCATTAATATTTATTTTTAAAGTTTTTAATGTTTTACTTAATTTTCTTGAAATCATAAGTTTTATTGTTTTATTATAAATATCATAACTGCATAGTATATCATATTCATTACAATAATTTTCTATTTTTTTAAACATTTTATCTAAGTTATATTCTTTTCTGTTTATTGCCATATATACCTCTTGTTAAGAGCAACGCTTCAATACATTTTTGAAACAAGATAATATTTTTTTATTATCTATTCCTTCTTCTTCTATATTTTGTAGGTATTTTGCCGCGGAGCGAATTATGCCTTCGTTTGTATCTATTTTCTTTTCTGATACATCTACTTCTTCTTCATTTTTAATGAATTCAGGAAGTATATCAAGTGCACCCCTTTCGGTTAAAATATCTCTTAATTTTACAAAATTTTCTATCTTTTTGTCAATACGAACTGTTACTATTTTATTGTTATAATTAATTCCATCATTGAATTTATCAGCGTCTATTGTGATATAATCTGGGCCTTCATTATATTCTTTTAACTCAACAGTATCACCATTTATAACAGCGAAGTAATTTTTCTTACCACCTTCACCTTTATTTGTTGGATAAGGTGAACCAATAAAATAGAAATTATTTCTGCATTGGGCATGGTGTAAGTGTCCACTAACTACGCTTATATAAGAATCTAAATGCTCTGGTTGAATATAACATCCTTCTATTTTTCTATTTGGATTATAGTAAAATCCCTCTACTTCAAGATGAGTAAATAAAACAGATGATTTTCTTGGTATATCATCTGGGTTGTCTGTATAAGATAAGAAATCATAATCATATCCATCTATGTTAATTGTAGCTGATTTCTGAATGAAAGTTCCAAAAGAAGAGAAAGTTTCAACAAGAGTATCATTGCCATCTTTATCTTTCAGCTCGTGATTACCAAGTATGCTGTATATATTACAATCTTTTGAAATTTCCAGCATTTTTCTAAAAACTGGAACAAAAGCATCACTTTTCAATTCTGGGGTATTCAGCATATCACCCAAATTAACTATATTCTTTATACCATTTTCCAAACAATATTTATGTATATAATCCAAAAAATTCAAAACTGTAAGAACCCTAAGCGGTTCTTTAGTTAAATGTAAATCTCCAAATGCTAAAATCATTTTTCCTCCAAATATTCATCTAATATATTTTTAATATCCTCATTATATTTTATTTCTACAAAAACTATATCATTTTCTATACAACAATCTTTTTTTATTTTATCATTGTTTTTTTGATAATCTAAATCGTTTTTAAAAAATTCTACTTTTTCAAAATGTTGTCTTCCTTGAAATTCAATAGCAATATTATGATTTGGTAAATAAAAATCAATAGGAAGAGTTCTTTTATTTTTTATAAAGAAAAACCTTTTTTGTGCTATATATTCTATATTTTTTTCTTTAAGATAATTTTCTATTTTTTCTTCACCTATACTTTTAATTCTTGCTTTTGAACATTCCGGACAATTTTGCCCTCTTAAAAAATTATGTGGTGTCATAAAAAATGTATGTTTTTTAGGACAAATTATTTCAACTTTTTCATAAGCATTTTTTCCATATTTAGTTTTAGAATAATCATAATCTTCTTTATGTTTTTTTTTAGCTTTTTCTATAAATAATTCAGTGTTTGATCTTTTTAGTTTTGATATAGTTTCTTTAAACAAAGAAAGTTTAGAAAAACAATTTACATTATATTTTTTCATAAATGTTTTCTTTCTTTTTTCGTTTGGAGAAATTTTTATCCAATCCTCTATAAGTTTTTGTTCTTCAATTGAATAGTATGTAGATGCTTTTATTTTTAAACCAAGCTTTTTAAGATACTCTGGTAATTTATCGTGTTTTATGCTTGTTTTTCTGCCGCATTTTTTACATATTTCATTTAAAGTTTTGTATCCTTTTTCTTTTAGTTTTGAAACTTCTATGTTTCTTGGCATATCTTTTCTCCTTAAAAAGTATACTGAAAAAATAACATTTTCTTCAATATATGTAGTTAATTATGTAATCGAAAAAGATTACATTAACTCCTTTTGGGAATAAATCCCGCATCTTTTCTTCTCCCTCTTGCTCTGCAAG
>Ga0247611_10008609_pt1 | contig 12524 bp, 13 predicted proteins | sample 177DNAGHGhighgp2_FD_192422 | JGI IMG/M metagenome (GOLD analysis project Ga0247611, IMG submission 192422) | Sheep rumen microbial communities from Palmerston North, Manawatu-Wanganui, New Zealand - 1770 DNA GHGhigh gp2 | ecosystem: Host-associated > Mammals > Digestive system > Stomach > Rumen... | reverse complement strand
ATATTTACCATAAATGTTTTCTTTTTCTAATTTTTTTAAATTTTTTATTGCTTCTTTGGGAATATAATTTAAACATAAAAAAATAGAATAAGGGGAAATAACCATATCGTCTGAAAGTCCTCTTTTTAAACCTAGCCATGGTATTCCAAATGATTTATATTGATAATTATTATTTAAATCCTTTAAACTAAATGCAGATTCTGATATTCCGAAATGGAATTCCTAATTTTTCTGCATATTTTATTTGACTATATATTAAAAACCTGCATGATTCATCAAGTAAACTTCCTTCATATTCTTTGATGTTTACATTTGGCATTAAGTATTCAAATGCAGTTCCTGCCCATGAAATTAGTCCTTTATAACCATTTAAACTGGTTAACGTTCTACTTAAATAGTTCCAATGTTTATAATTTATATCCCTTTTAGCAATTGCAATTAAACTTGCTTGCCTTGCTTCTGAAGCCAAAAGATCATAATATGAATTTGTAAGTTTGCCCTGTTCTACGTCATATCCAATTGAAAATAAATGCCTTTTTTCATCATATAAAATGCTAAAATCTGTAGTATTTATTATTCTATCTATAACATCTATTATTTGTTTTATCTTTTTTTCATTAAATTTTACATCTTCATCAATATTATTTATTAAATCTATTAAGAATTGTTTTGTAGTATATAAATATCCTATAAAATTACCATTATCTACTGTTGATATATATCTGGGTATTAATGGTTCTAAGGTTTTTGTATTATACCAATTATATAGATGTCCATTCCATTTTTGTAATTTTGTTATTGTATTTATCATTTTATCTATTAAGTTAATTGTTTTATCTAAATTAATATATTTTAAATCATATGCAGATATTATTGAAAGTAATCCAAGTCCTATGTTGGTAGTTGATGTTCTTCCGAGCAATTTTTGATTTTCTGTCTTCTTGATAATTATCAGGTGGTAAATAATTATTTTCTTCATTTATATTATCATCAAAAAATTGCCATATTTTTTTTCCTACATTTAATAAATATTCTTTATCACTTACAGAAATATTATCTATAGGCATTTTCGTCTTTCTATCTTTACTTATATACCAAGAAATTATTGGACCTATAATCCATAATATCCCTAGAATGCTATAAAACACCTTATTATAAAATAAACTAAGGCTCAATATAAGTATACAAAATATAGTATTTGCAAACATAAATATATAGTACGAACTCAAGCTTGTTTTAGCTTGCTTTTCTGCCTGTTCAGAAGTAACCCATTCTAGTAATTTCTTCTTACTTATTTTCATTCTATATATTGACTTTGCTATAGAACATATTGATATATATGCCTTATGTGGTAAAAAACTAATTTCTATTATTCCTCTAATTAAACTTGCTCTTATAGAGTTTATTAGTGGATTAAAACTCTTATGTGCATAAATAAATCTAAAATCTTTTCCTTTTTTGAATACAATATAATTGATAATATCTATAATAGTTGAAAAAACATATGCAATTAATACTATTAATATAAATATTGGGTTTTTTAAAAGAAATATGTCCATCAAAACAAATATAGATAATAAATTTCGTCTTAAATTATCTGCTATTTTAAATTTAGAAAGTAATCCAAGTGGATTTATTTTTTTTGTATTCCTTCTTGTAATAATTTTACTTTTAATCCATTGCACAATTTGATAATCCCCTCTTATCCACCTCATCTGTCTAATACAATATGCATTATATTTACTTGGATAATCATCTAAAACTAGTATATCTGTTGTAAGTCCGGCATCTTAAATAATTTCCTTCTAATAGATCATGACTCAACACTAAATTTTCTGGTATTTCATTACATAGAATCTTATGAAATATTTCTACATCATAAATTCCTTTTCCAGTAAAAATCCCTTCATCAAAGTTATCTTGATATATATCTGAAATTGCATTTGTATAAAAGTCCATTCCTCCGAATTCCTGCATATAATTTAGTAAATAAGCTTTTCTGACTTGCTTCTAAGCTAATCCCAACTCTTGGTTGTAATATTGCATGTCCTTCTATTACAGCATCTTTTGTTTTGTTTAAAATTGGTTTATTTAAAATATGTGCCATTGCCCCAATTAACTCTAATGCCGAACCCAAAATCAAATTTGTATCAAAATCTAATGTTATTACATATTTAATTTTAATATTTTCTTTATTATATTCTTTTATTGTATTTACTATAAAACTATCTTTTCCATCTACTAAATATTCATTAAACTGATATAATAATCCTCTTTTTCTTTCCCATCCTAAATAACAGCCTTCTGATTCATTCCATGTTCTTTTTCTATAAAGAACATGAAATCTGGGAAAATCATTTTCATTGTTTATATATTTTTTATTTAATTCATTTATTATATCTAAACCAGCTTTAATTATTTCATCATCTGTTTTTTCTTTTTCATAGTTAGATGAAGTGCAATCTCCCAAAAGTGCAAAATACAGATTTTCAGATTTATTTGCCAAATAATATACCTCTAATTTTTTTAAAAGCTCTTTAACTTTATCTTCTGAATTAATTATTGTTGGAATAACAACAAATGTTGAATACTCTTTGGGCAACCCCTTACTAAAGTCTAACTTTGGTATTATTTTTGGTTTAACACATTTACTTAAAATATAATTAATTAATTGAATTATTATTTCTGATATTGGAATAGCCAATAAAATTATATTAATAATTGATATCATTATTTTTTTTGTATTTATATATGTGTTTATTCCAATAATTAGAGATATTACTAAATTTAAAAAGCAAATTAGTAATACATATTTTTTTGCATTGGAATTGACATTTTCTTTTTTGTTTTTAGTAATTCCTAATTCATATAGTAATTTATTTTTTCCGATAAGATACTAAATAATATCCTATATGTCTTTTTTTATCTTCATTATTTTTATTTGCAATTTCTATTATTTTATTTGCTATATATAGTTCGGATATTTTAGTTTTTTCTGCTATTTTTTTTATTTTATTTCTGTAGTTTTCTTTTGTTTTATAGTCCATTTTAATATAAACATTTGCAGGGTCTTTCTTTAATATTTCTTCAACCCCATTAATTTCCTCAAATAACTTTAAAAAATTAATTCTTGATATTTCTTTTAAACTAATTATACTATTTTCAATTGACACCTTTGAAATCGCTATATCATAATGTTGTTTTTTTATTGCATCTGCTACTGTTATTCCGTGTTCTTTTTACCAAATCCTCTAATATTTCTAAATAAGGTAATCCATGTTTTCCAATTTTTTTTAATTTATAAGACATATATTCAATAAATGCATATTTGTATTCATCATTCTTAAAATTTATTTTCACTTTATTAAACTTGTATTCTTTTGGTGTTTTAAATTCAACTAATCTTTCTATAATATTCTCTACTTTATGTTTTTGCATTTGTGATACATATATTTTTTCGCATATATTCCTTATATTTTCAATTGTTGCTATTTCTAAAAAGATCCATAAATTCCATATTTCTTCCATACTAAGTAATTTTCTTTTTTGATAACTTGATAATGTAAGTTTTAATATATCATCATCTATTTTGTTATCTGTATATGCAACTATTTCACATGCAAGTATATAAATTCTTGCAAATCCATTATATAGCTCGTTTGTTAAGCTATTAAACTTTTTATATTTTTTTAAATTCATTTCCATACAAATTGTTTTATATGTTTCCTCAATTATATAAAAATTATCTAATAGCCATTCACCTGCAGAATGAATTTCTATTCCTATTTTTATATGTTCATTTAAAACATTATATGTTTTTTCTATAAATTTAAAATTCTCCTTAAGTCTTGGAATTGGATATGTGTTTTTTTTTGATTTGCCACCTACTTCATGGTTTATTGAAATTCTTTCCATGTAATTTTGAAGCTGATAATTATCTAAAATTGTTCCTTTTATATTTAAATATTTATATTTTCTTGAATTCAAAATACTTCACCTCAATATGTAAGTTTTCTTACATATTTTTACCATGTGCAAAGATTTTTATACAATTAAGCAATTTTTAATATAAAAAATCACTTTACTTTTGTACTTCTATGCTTTAACTTTTTTATTTTAGAAATTTTAATGAATTTTATGAAATAAAAAACAGAAGGAAACACATTGGTCTCCTTCTGAAAAAAGGTTACGGCAAATTATTTTCAAATTCCTTGAGTTCATCCTCGCTAAGAGAAATTGCATCTTGGGAATTTGTCGCCTTAGCAAATTTTGTTAAAGACATTGTTTTAAATTTATCGCCGTCTTTTATAACAGCGATCGACCTTTCGGTCTTTGCCATTGCATTAATTGCAAATGCCACCCAATCATTAATCAGATTGAGTTCTGCATTAGGTATACTATCATTAGTTTGGGAAAGATATCCTATGATATCAAGGTTACATTCCCTTATACCTCCTGCAGAAATGATGTTTTTTAGTCTTTCACCAACACTATTGCCAGAAATCGCATCCCAATAATTCTCAATTGGTTTAGCTCCTTCTGCAATTATAATTGCTGTTTCTTTGTTATTGGAATAAATCTTCCTCAGTAAATCGTTGAAACTCCATTCATATGCAGCCGGAATGAAAATAAGATTAAAATCATTTAAACTATATTTTCCAATTTTTCCAAGTTTATAGATTTCTCTCATTACACCAACTGAGATGTCGTTTCTATTCCGTCCCTGGATTTCAATAATCGGGATTCTCGGTGTTACATAATCAGGATGCCAAGTTGCGAATGAATTCGCAATCATACAAATTGTATGTCTTAATGATTCTGCTACTGCGGAATAGTATCCAATAGTTTCACTATTAGTTATTCCATCAATAGTGCATGGCAGAAATACAATTTGAAGTGGATATTTAAATCTTCTTGCAACTCTTATTAATCCTGCTGCAGCTCTACTAGAGCCATCTCCGCCTGGGATTATCAGCTTATGAATGTCAAATTTTTCTAAGGTCTCAAAAATTTTGTCTACCCATTCTTTACTTGTTGGGTCAACTTTCCGGCACATAGATAAATATGTACCTGTTTGGAATTGAATCTCTCTTGCTCTTTGAATGGTAAATCTTTCATAACAGTTTTCATCACCGAGTCCTAAGAAACTCTTATGAACTCCGTAAAGCTCACATTCAAGTTTCAATAGTTGCTTAGCAATTTCTGCTATGATGTAATTGCCTGTTGGTATTTGTCCTCCTCCGTAGAGGATTGCAATAACACCAATAATTCCTAAAGCATAGGCCATGATGTTTAAACAACTCCTTTTTTAGTATTAGTTGTAAAATACAACCTTCGATTGACATTATATACTATTTTACATAATTTTGCAAGTTATGTAACTAAAAAAATAAGGATATCATTTTTTAATAATATCCTTATTTTTTAATTTAATTATTTTGTTTTTACAGGTTTTGTCCAAGAAATATAGTCACAACCGATTTCCTGGATTATTTTCACATATATAATAATTCCTTCTTTTTTTAGTTTTTCTTATTTGAACAACTCCTCCACATTTTGGACAAGGTATGTCAATTGTTTCTATATAAGGCTTTGCATTTTTACATTCTGGATATCCAGGACATGCCAAAAATTTACCATATTTACCATATTTTATTACCATCAATTTACCACACTTATCACATGGTACATCAGATACTTCATATTCTAATTTTACATGTTCTAATTCTTTATCTACTTTTTCTACTACTTTTTCAAATGGAGAATAGAATTCTTTTATTACTTTTTTCCATTGCTCTTTTCCTTCTGCAATCTTATCAAATTCTTCTTCCATTTTTGCAGTAAATTCAACATTAATTACATCACTAAAATTTTCTATTAAAAGTTTGTTTACTATTTTCCCAAGTTCTGTAGGATGCAATTGTTTTTGTATTTTTTCTATATAGCGTCTTGCAAGTATTGTTGTTATTGTTGGTGAATAAGTACTTGGCCTACCTATCCCCTTTTCTTCTAAAGCCTTAACCAAGCTTGCTTCTGTATATCTTGCTGGTGGTTCTGTAAAACTTTGTTTTGTATCTATTTTTTCTTTTTTAAGTTCTTCTCCTTCTTTTAAATCTGGAATCTTTTCAAATTTCTCTTTTTGCTCATTATCTTCTGTTTCTACATATAATGTCATAAATCCTTTAAACTTTATTGTTTGACCATTTGCTTTAAAATTATATTCATTTGCATTTATTTTTACTGCTAATGTGTCAAATACAGCACATGCCATTTGGCTAGCTATAAATCTATTGTAAATGAGTTTATATAATTTATATTGATCATTTGTTAAATTATCTTTTATTGATTCTGGAGTCAATTCTATATACGTAGGTCTTATTGCTTCGTGTGCATCTTGTGCATCTTTATTTGTTCTATAATATCTATTTTCATAGTACTCTTTTCCATAAGTATTTTCTATATGAATTTTTGCTGCACTTCTTGCTTCTTCCGATATTCTTGTTGAATCTGTTCTCATATAGGTAATTAAACCTACTGTTCCTTTTGATGTTATTTTTATCCCCTCATACAAACCGTTGTGCTACTTGCATTGTTTTTCTTAAAGCAAAATTTAATTTTCTTGAAGCTTCTTGTTGCATTGTACTTGTTGTAAATGGTGGAGCAGGTGTTCTCTTCTTTTCTCCTTTTTTAACTTCTTCTACAATATATTTTGCACTTTCTAAATCTTTTAAGATTTTATCAACTTCTTCTTTTGAATGAATATCTATCTTTTTATTATCTTTTCCGCAAAATTTTGCCTCAAATTTCTTTTTTGGTTTTTTTGTACTTAGTAAAACATAAATATTCCAAAATTCTTCAGGTATAAAATTATCTATTTCTTCTTCTCTATCTACTATTAGCTTTACTGCAACAGATTGAACTCTTCCTGCAGATAAACCTTTTTGTACTTTTTTCCATAAAACTGGACTTATTTTATAACCTACTATTCTATCTAAAACTCTTCTTGCTTGTTGTGCATCTGTTAAATTCATATCTATTTGTCTTGGTTTTTTTATTGCATTTTTTACTGCTTCTTTAGTAATCTCATTAAATGTTACTCTACACATTTTAGATTTTTCTACATCTAAAATATTAGATAAATGCCATGCTATTGCCTCTCCCTCACGATCAGGGTCAGTTGCAATATATACTTTTTTTGCTTCTTTTGCATCTTTTTTTAAACTTTTTATTAAATCCCCTTTTCCTCTAATATTTATATATTGTGGTTCAAAAGTTTTTGTATCTACCCCTAATTTAGATTTTGGTAAATCTCTTATATGTCCCATAGATGCAACAACTTTAGTACTTCCACCTAAAAATTTTTTTATTGTGTTTGCTTTTGCTGGAGATTCGACAATTACTAATTTTTCTGCCATTTATAGCATTCTCCCTTCTTTTCTAGTGTATTATATACGTTGAATTATATACTAAATATTTTTATGTGTAAATAAATTTTAAAAATTTACCATGAAAATCATTTAAATTCATTATAAAATTTATATAATATATTTATATTTTTTTATTATACAAAATTGTAATTTTGTATAATAAAATATTTTAAATTTTTTATTATAAATTAAAAATAGCGCGAGGCAATTTCCATTTAAAATTTTCAAAAAAGTTACGGGTGGGGACCGACAAGCTTACAGAGTGTTGGATTTGCGTATAAAAGCAAATTCATACACTCTGTGCGCAGTTGGGGCGTTTTTTGAAAATTTTAAATAAATTGCCGGGAGCGGAAAATTAATTTTTTATAACATATTACAATTTTCTTTAATAAAATGTTTTAATGGTCAACTTATTATTTTCTTATAAAATTAGTATTTTTCATGACAAATCAATAATTCTATGATATACTATATTAACAAAATATATGGAGGGTTTTGCAATGTATAAAACAAGTTTTAACGGCTTAGTTATTTCAACACATGGTATTTACAGCGCATATAACCTAACTCAGGATGAAGTAGCTAGCATAATATGGAAATTTGGAGTCAATAATATAAATGGCTCTAACGGAAACTATACCATATTCAAAGATGCAAAACGTAAAGTATTGCTGCAATTGTACGTCCATGATATTTGGCTTCCTATTACTTTTGATATTCGGGATGATTTATTAAAAATATATAAATCTAACAAAATTTATAAAAAAAATATTGATTTTCTCTCGGAAAAATTAAAAGAAATGAGAATCCAAATCCACGTTGAGTATGATTCTACCAACAAAACATGGTCAATCGTTGATTATCCAAAATTTCTTGAATTAATTAAAGAAATAATTTCTGAGTAAAAAAAACACAGGTTAATTCCTGTGTTTTTTTTGGTAGCGAAGATGTGATTCGAACACATGACCTGCCGGGTATGAACCGGATGCTCTAGCCAACTGAGCTACTTCGCCATAAAAGACAAGTATTATTATAATAAGTTTTGTTTTATTTGTCAATAAGTTTAATGTTTTTTTGTAAAAAAATTAAGTCATATAGCTTATTCTTTTTTTAATTATATTATTCAAATTATAATTTATTGTATATACAACAATAAATTTATACTTTTTTATAATATTAAACAAAATTCTAGGATTTTTCCTAGAATTTTGTTTAATTCATTAATAATTATTCAATACCTGTTGCTATTACTGTAACAATTTTTTCATTTGCTAATTGTTCATTAATTGTAGTTCCAAACATTATATTTGCATCTTCTGAAACTTTATCATTTATAAGTTTCATTGCTGTGTTTATTTCACTTAATCCTAAATTCTCTCCACCTTTTATATTTACTATTACTCCTTTTGCATTATCTATTTTATTTTCTGTTAATGGATTTTCTATAGCATTTTTCAAGGCATCTTCTATTGTTTGTTCATCATTTGCTACTCCAACTCCCATATATGCCTTTCCTCTATAATTAAATATTGTTTGAATATCTGCAAAATCTATATTTATATCTCCAACAGAATTAATTAAATCTGTAATACTTTGTATTCCTTGTTCCAAAATATTATCTGCAATTTCAAATGCTTTATTTATAGTAATTTTATCTTTTGATAATTTAAGTAATCTATCATTTAATACAATTATTGATGCATTTACATTTTGTTTTAATTTTTCTATTCCTACTTCTGCTCTTGTTAATCTTGTTTTACCCTCAAATGTGAATGGTTTTGTTACTATTGCTACTGTTAAAATATTCATAGATTTTGCAATATCAGCAACAATTGGTATTGCTCCTGTTCCAGTTCCTCCACCCATTCCAGCTGTTAAAAACAACATATCGGTTCCTTGCAAAATATTTCTTATTTCATCACTACTTTCTATTGCTGCAGCCTCTCCTACTTTTTCATTTGCACCTGCTCCTAATCCTCTTGTAACTTGTTTTCCAATTTGTAATACACTTTTTGAATTTATTTTTTTTAATTTACTCGTTTCTGTATTAAATAAATAGGTATCAACATTTTGAATGTAATCATCCATAATTCTAATTGCTGCATTATTTCCTCCGCCACCTATTCCAATTACTTTAATATTTAAATTACTATCCATATTAGTCATTTTATTTTGTCCCCCTTCTACATCCTTTTTTACGTATTTGTTAATAGTTTTCTGCTTTTACTTCGAAATAAGCTTTTGGATGTGCACATACTGGGCAAACATCTGGAGCTTCTTTCCCTATGCATATATGTCCACAATTTCTACATTTCCAGATTTTATCTCCATCTTTGCTAAATACTAATCCATTTTCTAAGTTGTCTAATAGTTTTCTATATCTTTCTTCATGTTCTTTTTCTATTTTTGCAACACCTTCAAATAAATTTGCTATTTGCTCAAATCCCTCTTCTCTTGCTTCTTTTGCAAATCTATCATACATATCTGTCCACTCAAAATTTTCACCATCTGCTGCTGCTTTTAAATTTTCAGCTGTTGTACCAACTCCATTATTTAATAATTTATACCACATTTTCGCATGCTCTTTTTCATTATCTGCTGTTTCTTGAAATATTGCTGCTATTTGCTCATATCCTTCTTTTTTTGCCTTGCTTGCAAAATATGTGTATTTATTTCTAGCTTGTGATTCCCCTGCAAAAGCCTCCATTAAATTCTTTTCTGTTTTTGAACCTTTTAAATCTGCCATATTTGTTACCTCCAAAAATATAATTTTATATTTAGGTTATATCATAATTACAAAATAAAAACAAGAATTTTAATCTTGTTTTTATCTTAATTATATTCTATTTTGTAAATATATAAAAATATCATTTAAAACTGAATCATCAGAAAAATAATCATTATGTTTTATATTTTCTAAAATTATTGTTTTATCAACATTTTTAAAATATTTTTCCAAATTAAGAGTAAACTTATAACTAATCACTTCATCATCATAAGAAGTAAATATCAATGGAGCAATTTTAACATTTTTTGCATAACTTTTTGAATCAAATTTATATTTTGCAAGTATTTTAAGTGGTCCATGAAAAATATTTAAATATGCATTATATAAACTTAAGGCTTCATCATATGGTGCTATTAATATCAAACCATTTACATCTCTATTTGATGCAACATATGTTGCAACTCCAGTTCCAATACTATAACCTAAAATAGCAATATTATTTTTGTCTATAAAATCTAAATTACATGCATAATCATATACCATAAGTCCCGCTTCAAACATAGTTTTATCTGATGGTTTTCCTTCGCTTAAACCATAACCAGGATAATCTACCATTAAAAAATTGTAATCTTTAAAATATTTAAAATTATCATTTTTTAAAAAACTTATACAAGTATTTGAAGAATTTTGCATATTTCCACCAAAAAATATTATTAATGGTGAAACTTCTTTATCTGTATTAAATTTTAACCATCCACTTAATTTTTTTCCATCTTTATAAATTTCAATCTCTTTAAACTTTTCTGTTACTTGCAGCTTCTTATAACTTTCCTCATCATGCCATGGATAGAAAAAAACATTTTGCTGAATTGATAGTATTATAACTATACTACTAATTAAAAAGATTACTAATATTGCTACCATCATTTCAATAAATAATTTTTTCTTTTTCATAATCAATTCTCCATTTTTTTTATAATTATACTACATTTTATGCTTTTTAACAAATAATTAATTATATATATTTCTATACTGCCATTTGATTCTTTACAAACTTAGGAATATAAAGTTGTTCTCCAACTTTTATCATATTTTCATCTTCTATTCCGTTTATTCTAACTATGTCTTTTATTGTACTTTTAAATTTTTTTGCTATTTTCCATAATGTATCACCAGGTTTTACGAAGTATATTACCATACTATACAAATTATTATCATTATTTTCTTCCATTGTAATCTCATTTATAACATTTATATTTTCATTTTTAGAACTATTAACATCAAATTTTAATTCTATATTTACATCTATATTTCCTGAATTTACAACAAAATCCTCCCTTACTATATCTATGTTTTTACTTAAATCACAATTCCTATCTATTTTATCTGACATCATTTCAAAATTAAAAGGAATTTGTATATTTTTTGTGTCTAAACCTTCAATTGTTTCATAAAGAAATTCTAAATTTATTTCTCCTTCAAAAATAATCTTTTCATTTTTTATTATTTCTTTTTGTATAATTGTAGTGGTTTGTACATCACAAAGAGCATTGTTTCCTATTTCTGGTATTAAAACTTTTTCATTAATTTTAAAAATTTCATTGAAATTATTTTTATTAGTAATTGTAGTTATCTCTTTTTTTGTACAATTTATTTTATTTCGTATACTATATAAATCATCTATTAAATCTATTCTTTTTTCTTCATATACCGAACAATTTATTTCAATTTCTGTTTCGACAAATATAGAATGAGAATCCTGATTATTATTTGGTTTTATTATACAATTTTGAATATTATAACAAACATCGCAAATATCATTTTCATTTATATTTTCTATATCTATAAATCCCATAACTGGAATTTTTGTAGAAATATTTTTAATTTTATTATCCTCTGTTAAATATAAAATTGAAACTTCTGCATCTGCTTTTGCAAGTATTTTATTATAGCTGATTTTCACATCTTTATCCATAAGCTTTATTGAAGCTTTCATAATTTCAGCAAAATCATCTGATTCATCTATACTTATTGTATCTTTTGCACTAACACAAGTATTTCCTTCTCCTAAAAGTGAATTTACTACTATATTATTATTCTTAATTTGAATATCATCTACATTATTTATTTTTGTAATAAAATCTATATTTTCATTTGAATATATTTTTGTTTCAAATTCTAAAATCACTTTCAAATTTATTTTTCTTCCATTTATAATTTTTGTTTCTATATTTTTTATTCTTATGCTATCACTTGATTTTACATTAAAATTATTATTTGTGATTTGCATAATGTTAGTAAAATCAATTGTAGTATTTAAACTTCTCGTTCTTGCTTCATTACTATCTGCTAGATATATAATATATGTA